>CEOP01032052.1_pt1 | contig 13390 bp, 6 predicted proteins | sample 361301 | NCBI WGS metagenome assembly CEOP01 (sample SAMEA2619548, study PRJEB7988) | marine metagenome | biome: marine biome (ENVO:00000447); feature: deep chlorophyll maximum layer (ENVO:xxxxxxxx); material: "saline water (ENVO:00002010), including plankton (ENVO:xxxxxxxx)" | depth 55 m
TATAGATTTATCTAATATTCAATACGTGGAAGGTTTCTCTGCAACTGACTACTTAGAGGAAAGATATGATAAGCGTTTTTACTATGTATTTAATGCTTATGCAGATTATACTTTTGAGCCAGAGGATAGTGATCATTATTTTAAGGCGATGGTTGGTTTTAACCAAGAAAAAGGAGATAGACATTATTTAAGAGGTAAAGCCTACAGCTTAATTACTCCTCAAGTTTTAAATATAAACGCTACAGTTGGTGCCCAAGAAGCATATAGCGGAGCTAGTCATGTTTCCTTAAGAGGTGCTTTTTACAGATTTAATTATATATTCAAGGATAGATATCTTGTTGAATTAAATGGACGTTATGATGCCAGCTCAAGATTCCCAACTGATGTTAGATATGACTTTTTCCCATCTTTCTCAGCTGGTTGGAGAATTTCCGAAGAGCCCTTTGTAGCTGATTTAGCTCTTAATTGGCTTGACCAACTAAAAGTTCGAGGGTCTTATGGTGAACTTGGAAATCAGTTACTTGGAAGCAATTATTACCCTGCGATTCCTACTATGGGATCAGGTACTTCAAATTACTTGCTTGCATCCGGTAATAGAGCTCCTTATGTTTCCCCAGCAGGTTTAGTTAGTTCAGATTTAACTTGGGAGACTGTTGCATCTACAAACTTTGGAATTGATGCAACTTTATTTGATAATAGATTAGATGTCAGTTTCGATGTATTTAAAAGAGAGACAAGAGATATGTTAATGGAGGTAGAGTATCCTCAAATATTAGGAACTAGTGCTCCTCAATCTAATGCAGCTGATCTTACAACCAAAGGTTGGGAATTGTCTGCAACTTGGAAAAATCAAATTGATCAAGATTGGTATTATGGAGTAACATTGGCTCTTTCTGATTCACAAGCTGAAATTACTAAATATGATAATCCAACAGGATCATTGAATGAGTATTATGTAGGTCAAACAATTGGAGAGATTTGGGGTTATAGAACTGGAGGATTGTTTCAAACAGATGCCGCAGCTCAAGAAAATGACCTTTCTGCACTAGGAAATAACTGGCTTGCTGGAGATGTTAATTATCTTGATGTCAATGGTGATGGAAAAGTTACCCCAGGTAACCAGACTTTAGAGGATCCAGGCGATAGAAGAATTATTGGTAATGAAAGTTTGAATTACAGATTTGGTATTAATCTTGATTTAAGATACAAAAACTGGACATTGAATACATTTTTCCAGGGTATCTTGCAAGGAGATTACTTTCCTGATACTGGAAACTGGAGAGCTTTCTGGCCATGGAATGCAGGACACGGAGAGTGGTATTACATAACTGACTCATGGACTCCTGAAAATCCTAATGCCTATTTTCCAGCACCTCATATTGGATATAATGACAAGAAAAACTATGCGGTTAATGATCGTTATTTGCAGGATGCTGCTTATATAAGATTAAAGCAGCTTACACTAAATTACAGAGTACCTCAAGATATTGTGGATCTAATTGGTTTAGCTTCACTAAATCTGTATTATTCTGGTCAAAATCTTTGGGAAGCGACAAATATGAGACCTCCACTTGATCCTGAGGTAAGACCAACTCTTACTCAGGAGTACTACAAGAATAGAACTCACGCTTTTGGCATCAAGATTGGTTTATAATTTTAAAAGATTTTAAAAGATGAAAAATTTAACAAAAAATATAATCAGAAGCTTTGCAGTATTGTTTTTAATAATTGGCTGTAATGACGAATTTCTTGAAAGGACACCGCTTGATGAAATTAGCAACAGTTCTTTCTGGAACACAGAAAATGACTTAATGGTTTACAATCATAGATTTTATGATTTGACCAAAAACGACAAGGACTACCCAATTTTAATGGGTCACGATGATGGATTTGATAGCCATAGGATATCTTATTTACATCTAGATGGAATGTCGGATAATACAGCACCAAGACATGGAAGACACTCAGCATATCAGCAGATTAGAGCTGGTAAATATAATGCTCCCTCCTCTAGTGGCTCAAATGCTGCTGCCGGATGGTATGGATATAAAGGTTTTGGACTTATTAGAGCTATTAATATTGGTCTATCTCAGTATGATAAGGCAGATATCCCTGATGAGGCAAAAAATCATTATAAAGCTGAGGCTAGACTTTTTAGAGCAATGTTTTATGCAGATAAGATTAAGAATTTTGGATCTGTTCAATGGGTAGAAAATGAGGTAACAACTGCCGATGAAGACATCCTATATGGAACTAGAGATTCTAGAGATCTTGTAATGGGTAAAGTATTGGAAGATTTAAACTTTGCTGTAGCTAATATCCGTGATAATAGTGATCAGCATAAAGTAAATAAGTCTTCAGCTTTACTGATGATGTCAAGAATCTGTTTGCTGGAAGGTACTTGGAGAAAATACCATGGTCTTGGAAATGAGACAACTTGGCTACAAGCCGCTGCTGATGCTGCTAAACAATTAATAGATGGCGGTAAGCATAGTTTACATAAAGGTGCTCCTGGCAGAACATATAATGAGCTGCATAGTACAGAAGAACTTGGTGGTAATAAAGAAGTTATTTTCTTCCAAAGATATGAGAGAGGAACAAGAACTAACCACGTTCAATCTTACAATAGAGGATATAATGGAGGAGCAACTAAAGATATGGTAGAAGATTATCTTTGTTCTGACGGACTTCCAATTAGTCTATCTCCTCTATACAAAGGGGATGCAACATATGAGGATATATTTGTAGACAGAGATCCAAGGTTAAGACAATCGATTTTACATCCTGCTGATCAACCTATTTACAGGTATGGAAATCATGACTTCGGAGCAAATGCTTATCCTCGAATTCAGGGTATGTCTGGTGGACTAAGAATATATACGGGTTACCATGTAATAAAGGTATATAATGTTTCTTCTGCTCACGCATCATATAACTCTTCAGTTACTCCTGGTTTATCTATGAGATATGCAGAGGCGCTTTTGAATTACGCTGAAGCTAAAGCTGAATTAGGAAATGGATCTATTTCTCAAGCTGATCTTGATATTAGTATTAATAAACTAAGAGACAGAGATGGTATGGTTCATCTTACTAATTCTCCACAAATGGATCCACGTTATGCTGATCTTGGAATTTCGGCTGCTTTAGTTGAAATTAGAAGAGAGAGGAGAATTGAATTATTTTTTGAAGGATTCCGTTATGATGATCTAAGAAGGTGGAAACAAGGTAAAAAACTTGAGAAAAAGGATTATGGAATGCGATGGGATGATACCAACAAAAATAGAGTTGACCCCGACGGGAAAGCTACTGTTAAAGTAGGTAGTGTTAATGGAGTATCATATCTTGAGATTTACAAGGGAACTGATTTTGAAACTCCTGTGTTTGATGAGAGTAAACATTATTATTGGCCATTGCCTCTTAGTGTTTTATCTCAGAATCCTAAACTTGAGCAAAATCCAGGATGGTAATTCAAAATTAATTTTTTAACTAAAAAAGGCCATCTATTAGATGGCTTTTTTTTTGTAAAACACTCTATTTTAACACTTTATATCTTTTTTATTTGCTTTTAATTTCTTATTTTTAAAACGATTTGACAAAAAAATAGTTACGATTATACTTGTTATTATATTTTTTTAAGTTGAATCCTTAATGCAGATTATTCAATAAATAAACTTTATGAAAAGAATCAAACCGTTAATAATTCTAGCTTTACTTACATTGTTTTCTTGTAATCAAGAAGCAGTAAAATCAAACAACCAAACTAATCTTGAATTAACAAATCCTTTCACTACAAAATTTCTAACGGAAAGTTTAAGAAAAGATTTACCAAGATTGGTTTTAAATGATGAGATTGACCAAATTCTTCGTAATAAATTAAAAACAGATGCTGTTGTTAAAAATATTTACCAAGCGATAAAATTAAATGCTGACGAAGTAATGCAAATGCCTTTTTTAGAGCGAATCCAAATTGGTAAACGTTTGTTATCTGTTTCAAGAGAAATGCTCAGAAGGATAAATATGTTAGGTATGGTCTACCATGTAGAAAAAGACCCTAAAATACTAGAACGAATTGATGGAGAGGTTAAGGCAGTTTGCGCTTTTTCCGATTGGAATCCATCTCATTATTTAGATGTTGGAGAAATGTCAATGGCTGTGGCTTTTGCATTAGATTGGACTGCGGGAAATCTTCCCAACTCAACTGTAGAATTAGCTTTAGATGCTTTAATAGAGAAAGGAATAAAACCAAGTTATGATACTTCTAAAAAATCCAATATTGGATGGATTACTAATAATAATAATTGGAATCAAGTCTGCAACGGCGGAATGATAGCTGCCTCTATTGCAATAGCTGAGAGAGATCCAGAGCTTGCCGCTAGCACTATTAAAAGATCATTAGATGGTATACCTCACGCGTTGGAAGAATATGGCCCAGATGGTGTATATCCTGAGGGTTCAACATACTGGGGATATGGAACCGTTTTTTCTGTTGTTACAAATGCAATGCTTGAAAGTTCTTTTGGAACTGATTTTGGATTAGGTGATTATCCTGCATTTAAAGAGAGTGCACTTTTCAGAGTTTTAATGAATGCACCCTCTGGAGGGTATTACAACTTTGCAGATTGTGGAGATGCAAGAAGTTCTAATGGAGATATAACTTTAGCATGGTTTGCATCTAAATCAGGGGACGAAATGTATTTTGAGAGAGACAGACTACTTAGATCTCCCTCAAAAATAGGAAGACTTAGACGTCTTGATGGAGCCGGATTAGTTTGGTTGGCTCAATATGAAAAAACTATGGAGTCATCCCTACCAACTTTTTGGCAAGGAGGTGGGGCCAACCCAATAGCAGTTTTCACTGGAGGATCAAATGATCCCTACAGTTATTATTTTGGTGGCAAAGGAGGAAGTGGAACTGTAAACCATGGCAATATGGATGCCGGTTCTTTTATTTTTGAACTTAATGGACTTCGATGGGTTACTGATCCTGGAAACCAAAATTATAATGATTTAGAAAAAGAAGGTTTTGACCTTTGGAATAGATCACAAGGAAGCCAACGTTGGACATTATTAAACAAAAGTAACTTTGGTCATAGCACTATTACAGTGAATGATCAATTACATGTAGTTGATGGAAAAGCTACAATTGCTGAATCAATGGATGGCGATCAGCCTCAATTGAGTTTCGATCTTACACCCACATTTAAAGATCAGTTAAAATCTGCAAAAAGAACTTTTACTAAAGACAGTAATGTATCACTTATTATTGATGATAATATTGAAATTAATGAGTCAACCAAAAAAATAACCTGGCAATTAATTACGACATATGATGTTGAAATTACAACAGATGGCGTGACAATCAGTAAACCAGAGTATTCCTCCGTTTTACCTGTCAAAAAACTATATGTAGAAAACTTAAGTCACCCACAAATTCAAATGAATGTTGTTTCATTAGACCCTCCACCAATTGATTTAGATCGCAGAATTGAGGGGTTAAAAAGAATAGAGCTTAATATTCCTGTTTCATCAGTTAATGATAATAAACTTGCAATTAAGATAAGACTTAGAGGCCAGAAAAACTGGAGAGCAGACTATTAATGACGAGTATTTATTAAAAAAAATTATAATGAATTACATAGTAAACACTCTTGGTCATTTACTCTTAGGCATATCTTTTCTTGTAAATATTCCGATAATCAATGCTCAATTACAAAAACATGACATTGATAGTGCTATAGATATAAATTCATTGGAACATCCCTATTTATATTTCAATAACGACGAAAAACTGCTTCTTATTGAAAGAATAAATTCTGATCAAGAAAGTCAAGATATTTTTAGAAGGATGAAAGCTGAATCAAAAGTATGGATGGCAATGCCGGTTGACAAAAATATACCAATACAGGGTAAAAATACACGAGCTGATTGGACAGATTATGACAGAAGCCCTAAATATTCTAACTATTACACAAAAAATAGAAATAATGCTTTTTATCTGGCATTTCTGTATCAGATGACAGGAGAAGAGGAATATGCAAAAAAAGCATTTGAATTTGCAGATGCATTTTGTGATTTGACTACTTGGACAAGACGTGCTCACGAGTTTCCTATAATTTATTCCCGAATAATGCCATGGAATGTTCCCGATGATCAGGTTAATTTTAATTTTGATCACTGGAATGGGGATTCAGGTAGAATGATGGCTGCTGTATACGATTGGCTGTATCCTGCCCTATCACAAATTGAAAGAGATCGTATTCGTGGAGCTTTATTAGAGAAAGTAATCACCCGTGTCAGAGGAGATTACGAATTTCATTGGTGGGCAACGGCCTACAGATGTAATTGGTGTGGTGTTTGTAATTCAGGTGTTGGTTTAGCAGGTTTAACCCTTTTAAAAGATCATCCACAGCTCACTGATATTGTTGCAGAATCATACAATAGGATCAATAGTATGCTTAATGAACTCGGAGTTAATGGAGGTTGGCAGGAGGGAGGAGCTTATTGGAATTATGGTGTTCATACTTCTTCATTCTTTGCCGACGCATTAAAACGACTGTCCAAAGGCAAGTATAATTTATTCAAAAATAAAAGACTGGCTGATAATCCGGTTACTTTTCCCTTGCATATTTCACTGCCTGGTAATAAGTCTCTGAATTTTGAAGACTCAGGTGGAGCAGGACTATTAGGAAGCACGCATTTAATTAATAAACTTGCTTCAGAGACAAAAAACCCTCAAGCAGTGTGGTATAGAAATAGACTTGATTTAGAATATAAAACAGAAAATCAAAGAACCTATGTAAATAAAAGTTCTACTCCAATGTCTTCAGGAGATCCTTTTGATATTATATGGCCTAGACCAAAATTTAAGGGAACTCCTCCAAATAGCGCTTCAATTCATTTTAAAACTATTGATTGGTGGATAATGCGGAGTGATTTTTTGAGTACAGAGAAGTTTTTAGTTGCGGGTAAAGCTGGAAAAAATGATGATCCGCACCATGGTCATTTAGATATAGGTCATTTTATAATTTATTGGAATAACGAATATTACATTAAAGACTTAGGAAAAAGTGGTTATGATGAAAAGTATTTTGACGAGGTGCGTTTCAACTACCCTGAAGCTTCAAGTGAAGGCCACAACACAATCTTAGTTAACGGCGAGAAACAAATCTCAGGCAAATACTATAAAAAACCCTATAATTATGATATTGGTGGAGAGGTTTTAGACTTTAGAACTAGTAATGAAAGAGACTATGTTTTGATGGATCCATCAAATGCTTACCCAAAAAAAGAGTTAAAAAAGTGGAGGAGAAATATTATTCTTGAAAAACCAAATGCTAGTCTAGTTTTAGACGAAATTCATTCTAATAAAAAGGCTAAAATTCAATTGCGATTTCACTCCGATGTCGAAGTAAATATTCAAGATGATTTTGTGCTATTGAGTGGAAAAAAAGGCACTATGGCATTTATTCCAGTAATAGAACAAGAATATTCGATTAAAAGCGGGAGACATGCTTCCCAGATGGTTAATGCATCACAGGAATTTAAATGGATAGACTATTTTGATATTGAAATGGTGGCAAAGAATAAAATATCATATGTTGCAACACTTTTTTTACCAGTTGATAATATTGACCACGCTCGAGAACTAATTTCTTCTAAACAAATTTATAGAAATAAGGAAAGCTTGACAATAAGCTTTTCCCTCAGAGATAAAACCTATAATTATACCTTTAACAAAACAGTTGATGGTTTGATTTTATCAAAATAATAATGAAAAAACTAGTTTTTATTTTACTATTAATAGTATCCTGTTCGGAAAATCATCAAATAGAAATAATAATTGATGAGTCAGATCAAACAGAGTCTGTGGTTCAAAAAATCGAAATTGATTCTGTGTGGTCAGGACACAGAGTTAATTTTTCTTTATTAACTCATAAAGACAGACAATATATTGCCTATTACAATTCTAATCGAAATATGATTGTTGGTCAAAGAGACCTTACCGATAATAAATTTGATATATATCGAATGCCTGCGCCAAAAAGGTTAAAAAACCTTGAAGAAAAAAGAAGTCGTATTTCTGCAACAGAGGTAGGTTGGGATTCTCACAACTCAATAACTGTTGCAGTTGATAAGATGGGTTATATTCATCTTTCAGGGAACATGCATGTTGACTCATTAACGTATTTTAAGAGTCAAAAGCCAAATGATATTTTTTCATTGAAACGTAAATTTCCAATGGTTGGACCAAATGAGTTAAGGGCAACTTACCCAAAGTTTATGCTCACTAAAGATCAGGATTTGATATTTCATTATCGGGATGGTGGGAGCGGAAATGGAAATGAGATATATAATATATACTCTACGGATAAAAAATCTTGGACCAGGATGTTAGATTTTCCTCTTACCGATGGCCAAGGGCTGATGAATGCTTATCAATCTCAACCTGAATTGAGGGAAGATGGCTGGTATCATGTTTTTTGGGTATGGAGGGATACTCCCGACTGTTCTACTAATCACGACTTATCTTATATGAAGAGTCCTGATCTTATCAATTGGTATGATGCATTTGATAACTTGATTGTCCTTCCAGCAACATTAGATAAAAAATCTTTAATTGTGGATCCCATTCCACCTAAAGGTGGAATAATCAACCTAGCTGCAAAACTTTGTTTTGATGAAAACAATAAACCTATTTTTGTTTACCATAAGTATGATGAAAATGGAAATTTACAACTTTATCTTGCTTGCACAAATCAAGGTTCTTGGAAATCTCATGTGATTACCAATTGGAACTATCGTTGGGAATTCTCTGGAAATGGTAGTATAAAATCCGAATTTAGGCTTCAGAATTTTAATCGCAGAGGTAACGGTTTTTATGAGGTTGGATATTGGCACATTAAATATGGTCTTGGAACTATTCTCCTTAATGATGAGTTTATACCTGTTGGGAAAGTAATAAAACCAAACCAACTTCTTAATTCATACTACATCACAAATAATAACTCTAGTAAATCAGAAATTGAAGGTACTTTTCCAGGTTTAGGAATTAGAACTTCACAAGATGACGGGAATTCAAATGAAAGAGGGACTCGATTTGTTTTAAAATGGGAAACATTAGATTCCAATCGTGACATGCCTAGAGAAAAGCCCTGGCCAAATCCTAGTAAACTTTATTTATATAAAATAAAAAAGAATAATTAAATCAATAAATATGAAAAACATAATTACTTTATTATCAATGTGCATTTTTATAACTCTAAATGCTCAAAAAATTCAAACTGAGGACGTCAAACGTCTAATGGAAAAAGTTGCTGATTGGCAAATTCAAAACCATGGTAATTTAGAATATAGGGCCCAAAACAAAAGACTTTCTCGAGGGAATCACCATTTATTAGATTGGACTAATGGGGCTCTTTATGTTGGGATGTCAAAATGGGCAGCTATGGCTGATAGCGATAAATATTACGAGTGGCTTAAGGAAATTGGAGAAACCCATGATTGGAAGCTTCATATGAGAAATGGATATTACGCCAGAGTCTATCATGCCGACGATCATACTGTTGGACAAACATATTTTCAACTATACAGGAAATATAAAGAAGAAAAAATGATAAAACCTACAGTCCATCAGTTTGATTTCATTCTTTATCACCCCTCAAAGACTAAAATGGATTGGAAGTCGCCTTTCCATCAAGACAGGTGGAATTGGTGTGATGCATTATTTATGTCTCCTCCGGTATGGGTTATGGTATCAAATTTAACTAGAGATAGAAAGTATATAGATTTTATGGTTAAAGAGTGGAAAGCAACTACAAATCATTTGTATGATAAGAAGGAAAATCTTTATTACAGAGATGGTTCATATTTTGATAAACTTGACAACGGAACAAAAATCTTCTGGTCAAGAGGGAATGGATGGGTATTTGCTGGATTATCTCTTGTGATGGATGAACTTGATCCTAATGATAAACATTATCCTTATTTTATTAAACTTTATAAAAAAATGGCCAATAAGTTATTAGAAATTCAAACCCCAGAGGGTCATTGGTCAATGAGCCTCCTAGGTCAGGAATTTTATCCTACCCCTGAGACAAGTGGGTCTTCATTTTTCATCTATGGTCTAGCATGGGGAATTAATAACGGGATCTTAAATAAAGCCATCTATGGGCCCGTTGTAGAGAAAGGCTGGAATGCCATGGTGAGTCACGTTAATAAAGACGGAATGCTAGGCTATGTTCAGGCAATAGGAGCTGAACCTGGTGAAGCCCACCCCGACAAGACAGAGGTGTATGGAGTTGGAGCATTTTTGAGTGCTGGCTCAGAAGTATATAAATTATATGGAGGAAAGTAAATCATGAATTAAATTTTAATTAGATTTAACTTTATTATTTTATGGTTAGATATTTTTTTTGCGTTTTAACGGGACTTTTAATAATTGGATGTAAAAGTCCAGACAAAACTGGAGGTCCATATTTTGGTAATGGCCTTAAAAATGGGTGGGCAGATCAAAACTCTATTGTAATTTGGACACGACTAACGCAAAATAAAGAGGCATATTTTAAAGGAAAACCTTTTAAAGAAATTTCTAAGGATTTAATGCTTTCTTTGGCTAAAAACCCAAACATAGATTCTATTTATAACAGTCAGATTCCAACAGGGTTAAAATTAAGTGACATGGAAGGTTATTGTCCTGGAAAGGATGGTGAAGTTCAACTTCAATACTATTTAAAAAGTACCCCAAAGGAAATTGTAGTTTCCGATTGGGTTGGAGTTGATCAAAATAAAGATTTTACACACCAATGGAATTTATCTTCATTAAAACCCGGGGGATCATATGGATTAAAAGTTTTCTCTAGGCAAAAAGATTCAAAAAAAATTCAGGATAGCATTTTTGGTAGTTTTGTTTTACCTAATGAAATATCATCATTAGATGGGGTGAAATTTTGTGTAGTATCATGTCATGATTTTAATAGAAGAGACGATTTAAAAAATGGTCATAAAATATATCCAAGCATGGATAAAATAAACCCTGATTTTTATATACATACTGGAGATATAGAATATATGGATAAACCTAATCCTTATGCCATGACTGAAGAGCTTATGAGGTTCAAGTGGAATCGTATATTTTCTCTTCCTTTTCAAAGATCTTTTTATAATAAACATACTTCTTATTTTATGAAAGATGATCATGATGTAGGTTTTAATGACAGCTATCCTGGTAGAGATTACGGGACTGTTCCTTTTGAGAGGGGATTGGAAATTTTTGATTTGGAACAGTTTCCAAGCTATAAGAAAAGATATAAAACCGTCCGTTGGGGGAAGGATTTACAGATTTGGATAGTTGAAGGAAGGAACTACAGGAGTCCAAATAATTTAGTCGATGGACCTGAAAAGACTATTTGGGGTGAGGAGCAAAAAAATTGGTTTTACGAAACCGTTTCAAACTCTGATGCTTCATTCAAAGTTTTAATTACATCTTCACCAATACTTGGCCCAGATAAGAAGAATAAAAATGATAATCTTAGTAACGAAAAATACTCTCACGAACAGGGCGAAATACTAGATTTTATAAAAAAACAAAATAATTTATACATTGTTAATGGAGACAGACATTGGCAATACGTTACCCATATTAATGGAACAAATCTTTGGGAATTTGGTTGTGGTGCTGGAACAGATTCGCATTCTCTCCCAACTCAGGGAGGCTGGAATCGAGGAGATCCAGAGCCAGAGCATGAATTTCTTAGACTTAAAGGAGGCTTTTTATCCGTTGAGGCTTTCCGTGCTGAAAATAAGCCTTCGATTTCTTTTTTTCACCACGATGTAGATGGTGAAATAGTAAATAAAAAAACCTTTTTTTCATATTCACAAAATTAAATTTTTAACAAAATTTTAAGGTTTATATAAAAAAAGTATTAATTTCACGCACCGTGTACGTTAACAATAGATATTTTTAACGCTCTTATTATTTAAAATAATTAAAAAAAAATTTTATGACTAGACTGACGAAGAACAATTTAAGTTCTAAAATCATGAAAACCAAAATGCATCTTTACTTTAGTAAAGCTGTTTTTTTTGTTTTTATTCTGTCCTGTTTTGTTGGTTTTTCCCAGCAAAATATTAGTGGTACTATTTCCGATGAGGAAGGAGTTCCATTACCCGGAGTAAATGTTGTTATTAAAGGAACCAATAATGGTACCTCAACAGACTTTGACGGTAATTACTCTATATCTGCAGATCAAGATGATAATCTGATTTTTTCATTTGTAGGGTTCTTAGATCAAGAGGTTAAAGTTGGAACAAGTACTAATATAAACGTTTCACTTCAACTTGGATCAAGCGAACTTGATGAAGTAGTGATTACTGGTTATGGAACCAGTAAAAAAAGAGATTTGACAGGTGCGATTGCACAGATTAAGACTGAAACGATTCAAAGAGCAAATCCAGTCCAGGCAGCTGCCTCACTCCAAGGACAAATTGCAGGTGTTGTTGTTACTAAAACTGCCGGTAAACCTGGTGATGCCTTCGACATAAATATTAGGGGGCTTAACAACTTTGATAATGAAAAAACACGACCATTAGTTGTTGTTGACGGAATCTTAGGAGCAAATCTTAATGATATTAACCCAGTAGACATTGAAACTATTGATGTTTTAAAAGATGCTTCCTCTACTGCAGTTTACGGAGCTCGTGGGGCTAATGGTGTTGTGATAATAACTACCAAAAAAGGTTCTTCTGGAAAACCTAGTGTCTCATATAATGGCTATTATGGTCAAAAAACACAAGCCCATATGCCCAACATGATGTCTTCAAGGCAATTTTATGATCTATATAAAGATGAGGAAAGGTTTGGAAGAGGCTTCACAGCTCAAGAGCTTTATAACGTTGAGAATGATATTACTACTGATTGGTTAGATCTTGTTTCACAAGAGGCTATTCAGCAAAATCATACTATATCAGTTTCTGGTGGTTCTGATTCCACTACATATAATTTTTCTGCCGGTAAGCAGTTGGAAGAAGGGTTAGTTACTGGTAATGATTACACTCGTTTAAGCTTAAATGCTGGTGTTGAAAGTCAGGTTTCTGACAAAATGAAGGTAGGATTTACTGCTTACTTGACCGAAAATGAAAGAAATTGGGGATCACATGAGGCTGTTAGATCTGCCATGAGAGCAAGACCTACAGCAACACCATTTTTTGATGATATTGTTAATGCTAACAAAAGAGATACAAATTTTGGACCTGTTGGACCCTATGCGTTCTACATGGGAATCAATGATTCTCAGGTAATTAATCCACTTGTTGAAATACATCCCGATAACTACCAAAGACAAAATCGTTCAAATTCATTGATAGCAAATGTATATCTTGAGTATGAGATAAC
>CEOP01214704.1_pt1 | contig 13386 bp, 13 predicted proteins | sample 361301 | NCBI WGS metagenome assembly CEOP01 (sample SAMEA2619548, study PRJEB7988) | marine metagenome | biome: marine biome (ENVO:00000447); feature: deep chlorophyll maximum layer (ENVO:xxxxxxxx); material: "saline water (ENVO:00002010), including plankton (ENVO:xxxxxxxx)" | depth 55 m
TCAATACGATCCCCTAACAATAAGGACGGCCTAAAAATTTTCAACCCCGGTAAATTTAACGCTAACAACGCCTGCTCACATCTGCCTTTGACTTGATTGTAATAAACGAGAGACTGGGAATTTGCTCCCTGAGAGGTGACAATCAAATAATTTTTAAAATTTGGATTCATTTGATTTATGGTAGCTATTTTTAACGGATACACTAAATCGCTTTTCTCAAAAGAAGACTTAGATCCTGCCTTTTTCATTGTAGAACCTAAACAGCAGAAAACGTGGTCAGCAAATAAATCCTCCACATATAAATCGAGTGCTTCAAAATCTTCGATCATAATTATTTTGACCTGTGCATCACATTTTAAATCAATAGGTCTCCTCAATACCAATGTAACTTCTGTATAATAATTCTCTAATAAGATGGCTTTTAATAATGACTGGCCAACCAAACCTGATCCGCCCATGATCAGTGCTGATTTCCTTTGATTCCCCTGCATACTTTCTTATTTTTTGTTTTTAGCTCATCGATCGCTGATTGAGTTCCCAGATTTTGAAAGCTTCGATATCTGATTTAAAATTTTTAACAATGAAGTAAATTATAGAGAGGTCATCAGAAAATCCAAGCAAAGGAATAAAATCGGGAACTAAATCCATCGGAGTTACAAAATAGAGCAATCCAAAAACCAAAGACAGCAGTGTTTTATTAGAAAATGAATTGTATTCACCAATGAAACTTTTTTTAATCATTTTTAAAAATAACTGTACATACTCTATAAGCTCATTGATTTGCTTATTGCTCCCTTTTAATTTTTGTAGCTTTTGGGCTGCTTTCCTCAACAATTCATTTACCTGACTTTGCTGTTTCAATATGCGATTTGCTTTTCTAAAAATTTTTAATACACTTTTATTCATCTTAAAACAATTCCTTTATTTCATCCTTTACAAAGACAATGGCTTGTTGTATGCTATTCTTCTTAACAGCTCCTTCCAATATTAATTTGGCCAAATCTAATCCAGAATGTTCCTCATCCATACCCATGGCAGCCTCATTGATCAAGGTAATGGTATCTTCAATGGAAGCGGTAATGTAAGACCAAGCCTCATTGGTAAGATAAATTTGTTGGGACAAATTATGATTGAATTCCTGCCTTATCTCTTTAATTAAAAGATGCTGCAAGACGGTTGCATTCATTTCTTTTTGACTCAATCGAGGAATTAAATTATTGGGATTCGATCGCTCCAAAAGTAATACAATTCGCTCATAGGCTTGAAGTTTAATGGGTAGCATCTCCTTTTGAATTTTTTGCTTCAAAGAAGACTGTAATTCATCAAATCGCGCCTTTAATAATGAACTTACCATCAGAAATGAAGCATAGAGTACTATAGCCGCTGGTCCTAATATTTTTAATAAATCAATAAACAAATCCATATTCTCTATTTTTATTAATTATTTCAAAAATAAATAATTTCTTTTGCCCAATGATTGCTCCCATCAAAATAACTAGCCGTGCCGTAGATGAAATTATAAATATACTCAAAACTAAAGGTATTCCTAAAGAATACTCACTTAGGGTAAGTATTAAAGGTGGCCACGGCTGTTCGGGTATTAACTTCACTTTAGGATTTGACAAAAAAAAAGAACTTGACACCGTCTCATTAATATCCGGCATTAAAGTACTCATTCAAAAATCAGAAATGATGTTCCTTATTGGACAAGAAATTGATTTCCATGAGGGGGTCGACAAACGTGGCTTTATTTTCCGGAATTATGAGGACAATTCAACCACGGCCCTATGACAAAGCCCCTGAATAGGTGGATTGTATTTAGCAACTTTTACCCAAATTTTTTTGACTTCTGGAAATTTACTTTTCAAAAGTTTGACGATTTGATTAGCCAAATATTCTAGCAGTGCCGCTTCTTTAGACATTACCTTTGAAATCAATTCGTATACCAGTTGATAATCAACCGTACCCTCTAATTTGTCTTCTCTACCCGCAAAGTCTACATTGAGCTCCAATTTGACGTCAACACTGTACTTATTGCCTACTTTTCGTTCTTCCTCATAATATCCATGATTTGCGAAAAACTCCATCCCCTCTAATGAAACAAATGCCATCTAATTTTATACCTGATCAAAAAATGAAACGTCTCCACTTTCCTCATTCACTGATCCTTCCTCTTCTTTACTTTTATCTTTACCTACACGCTTTTTCGATTTTTTCTCTTTGGATTTAATGAATTCTGAGAGCTTTTCAGTAGCAACTACATCGTCTTTTGAGATTTTAGGAATAGGAGTTAAAGGTTCCGGCTGTTTAATCAGTTCTTCATCAACAATCGGCGACCTTGATTCATGTACCAGTTTCCTAACTTTTATCAAGTGATCCTCCACCTTAAAAGTCCCCTTCTGATTACTTGCTTTATTGATTCTATCCGTTATATCCAAAATAATATGTTGAAGTTCTCCAATTAATGAGTCTCTGTGATTTTCAATACTTTCATAGCTCTTAGCTAAGTTTTTAATAGTATCCTGCATTTCAACGATAAGGCTTTTTGCCTGATTCTCTGCATCTTCTATAATTCTTATCGCCTTTGACTTGGTCTCACGCATTACGGCTTCTGAATTCATTTGAGCCTCTCTAAGATGAAGCTCGGCAGCTTTGTTGGCCTGATCAATCATATTCGCCCCTGTATCCTCAGCTGTTTTCAGTGTTTTGAACAATGAGTTTTCAACTTCACGGAGTTTTTTAACTTCGAGATCAGCAGTTTCATTCTTTATTTTAAGCTCACTATTTTCATTCAATAATCGCTCCCACTCTTGAGATAAAGAAGCTAAAAAAGCATTTACTTCATCTTTATCAAACCCCCGAAGTTTTTTTTCGAAAGTTTTTCTTTTGATTTCCAGTGGTGTTATTCTCATATTATTTACTAAAATTTATATCCCACACAGATATAGTACGATCATCACTACAAGATATTAAAGAATTTTTATTTGGCATCGACAAAAGCTTATTAACTGAAGTACCATGGCCTGCAAAACGTCCCTTATCTATCACTCGAATTAATTTAAAAGTATGCGCATCCCAAATTTTAATTGATTTGTCCATACTGCAAGTTACAAAATAATGACCATTTGAATGGTAATTAATATGATTGATGGCATACATATGTGCTACAATATCTTCTAGCAAATTTAAGACTTTCCGATCTTCAATTGACCAAATTTTAAGATGTGCATCTCTGCTTCCACTCAATATCATTTTTTTTTTAGGATCTATGCATAAACTAAAAATAGAGTTTTCATGAGCCCGTATTTCTTGAGTTAGCTTATAGTTTTTTTTATCTACAACACGTATGTAACCATCACTATATCCAGCATAAATTTGATGATCATTTAATTGCAAAGTGCGCGCACTCTTTTTTGATAAATTAAGTGTTTTTATAAGTTTCCAGCTTTCCCGGCTGACGATATAAATAGCCCCATCTCCTGAAGCTATATAAAGAAAATCATCGTCAAACTGAATATCAAAGATATAAGACTTCGTCATTTGGAGAGACGCAATTTCTCGTTTTGCTACTAGGTCTATAACATGTAAGCCATCAAAATTTTGCCCAATAAATAAATGATCTCGTAAAGAATCATAGCTGAGCGCATAAACTGATGTTGAAACTTTTGCAACTACATTTCCAGCAGCATATCCATTTGCATCCCATTTAATAATATGACCATCGGCACCCCCTGAAACAAATTCATAATCATTTAATGCACACAAAGCATAAATAGCATCTTTATGGCCAGTTAAGCTATGCTTTTTTACTATTGAGGGTCGGGTTATCATAAATATTATCATCAAAAGTATTACAATTGCATGATCTATTTACTCAAATGCCACTATTCTTAACCAAGAAAATAAACGAGGTAAGCACTTATGCTGTTTGGAATATAACTGAAACAGCAACTGAGTTGGCCCTCTTAGCAGGCTTCTCGGCTCCAGACAAGAATGATAAAAAAAAATGTGAATGGCTAGCGACCCGTTTATTGATTATGCATCTTGCCTCATTATTTAAAATCCCCTATGCTGGCATTGATAAAACTGCCAAAGGAAAGCCTTTCCTCATAGGTCAGATTGCAAATATTTCAATAACGCACTCTTTTCCCATGGCTGCTGCCATGATTCATTTGAATGCCCCTTGTGGAATTGACATTGAGTCTCCTAGAAATCAATTAATCAAGATTCAATCTAAAATACTTCATATAAGTGAATATCAGCACAAGGACAATGTTTTCGATCTCTGTAAAATTTGGATAGCCAAGGAAGTATTGATCAAAATATGTGGACAAACTCAACTCAGCTTTAAAAAGGAAATGAAAACAGAGTTCATTGGTGATAATCAAGTTTTAGGTCATATCATGTCAAATGAAACCAAAGAACAACACATGATGGGCATCACTCCACTGTTGAATTATTTACTCGCCTACAGCATCTGAAAACTTCAAGCAAAAGTGATAAGGCTCATCAGTTTTTTAATCTCATCACTCTTGTGATAGTCACCTATCTTGTCAAAAGCCACAATTAAATTCCTAAGACTCCTCTTGATTATTTGACCATGATCGCAGGGATCAAAGTACTCATTTTGTGGCATCAATTGAAGTTGAGAAATGTAATTATCAATATCCTCTTTAGAAAAAATCAATCCTCGATTAAAAACATTGATATAAAACTGAAGCTTATCGGTCTTATAGGTTAGTACAAATAAATTCGGCAGATTAACGCCAAAAATAGGTAGACCTAATTTTTGAGCAATTAATAAATAAAGTGTGGAAAGGGAGATGGGATTCCCTTTGAAAGTTTCCAAGACGCTATTTATCATTGAGTTTCCTGGAGTGTGGAAATTTTTTGTGTTTGCTCTAAATTTAAATTTTTCAAAAAGCGTACTATTGATTGTTTTAATTTGATCAAAAGGAAGTAACTCAGGACCTAATTGTGTCCTGATTTCTTTATACATCTGTTCGATTTTCTTGGATAATTGTGCATATTCTAGATCTGGATATTGATACGTAGCCAAAATCCACATCCCTTTCAACAGATCTTCTTGTTCATGCTCATACCAATGGGTTAGGCGCTCCTGAACCAATTCAAATTGTAAGAAATGAACCAATTCCTCAATCCGTTCATGGGCCTTTGGATTGAACGTTTGTTCCCAGGCTTCCTCTAAAAAAGGAATAACTCCGGTACCTAAGGTTTTAAGCTTTTCCTCGACATGTGCAACTACTTCGGCATCGTCATCGTCCAACAATTCCACCAATGACTTCAGCTCTTTATTGTTCATCCGTTAACATACCCTATTTAATAATCAATTATTCAAGGGTTGAAACCCCTTCGTTTTTTTATTTTTCCTCCCCAAAGGTTTAAGAAAATCTCTGGGATATTGATTAAAATGAAGAGTTAATTTATCTAGATCGAGTAATAATTGGTTGAGATTACTGTACAAAGAATCATTCACCATCAATTGGCCCAAAGTTCCTTGACCTTCATTTATGGCTGAAATAGTATTCTTTAATTCTTTCATAAGATCTTTTACAACAATCAAGGTCCCGTTTAAATCTACATTATTGAGGGAATCCATAACGCCCTCTGCTTTCTTGAAAATAGGATCTAAATTATTGATCTTATTATTTAGATTGATAAGTACCTTATTTGTAGAATTAATTACTAAAGCAAAACCTTCCTTGTTCTCATTCAACAATTGATTGATACCTCGCAATGTAACTTCTAATTCTGAAATGGTGCTGGTTATTTTCTCACCGCTCCCTTTAAGACCCAAAAGAATCTCATTGATCCTCCTAATGGTAACATTAAGGTTATCGGTGATGGGCTGTACATTGTCGAGATACTCAGCAAGACCTCTATCCATACGTGCCCTAAGGGTATCATTAGGCTCTAAAGGAATGTTTATAGGGCCTATGTTTAAGACTATTGCTTTACTCCCTAACAAGTCCGCATTTGACAATTCAGCAATAGTTGAGTCTCCTAACATAATTTCAGAATTAATGGCTAATTCAACAACCACTTGATTATTGAAATCTTGACGAAGTTGAATATTTCTGACTTTACCGACAGTTAAACCATTAATGATCACAGGATTTGATTTTGTCAAACCATCCACATTATCATAAACCACATAATAACTGATTTCTTTATTCATGAAGTCTCTTCCCTTCAAATAATTAAATCCAAAATATAATGTCAGCCCTGCCGAAAGTGCAATTAATCCTATTTTAACTTCTTTTGCCCTCATCGTTAATTTAATTGTTCAATTTCTTTTTTGTAATCTCTAAACGCTCTATAAATACCCGAAGCAATATAAACTTGATTGCGTTTATCATTCAAATATTGTTCTTCTTTTACGTTACTAAGATAGCCTACTTCAACTAAAACACTAGGCATTGCAGTGCTCCAAAGTAAATAAAGACTGGACTGCTTTACTCCTAAACTTCTTCTACCTACCCGCTCTTTAAACTGTTTTTCAACTAAACTGGCAAATTGGACACTTTTTTCATGAAAAGCATTTTGGGTAAGTGAAAACAGAATATAGGATTCAATCGATTTCGGATCAAAGTTTTGATAAGTCTCCTTGTAATTTTCCTCCAGCAAAATAACTGAATTTTCACGTTTAGCTACTTCGAAATTTCGACCAATATTTTGGGTCCCCATAACGTAAGTCTCGGTACCTGTAACATTTGGATTACTCAACCAATTGGCGTGGATAGAAATAAATAAATCAGCTTCAAAATCATTTGCAATCTTTGACCGCATAGTGAGCGAGGGAAAACTATCATCTGATCGGGTCAGAACAACTTGTACATCTGGCATATTCTCGTTAATAATGCGCTTTAACTCCAAAGAAATTTTTAAAACCACATCTTTTTCCTTTGAAAACGACCCATGAGTCCCTGGATCTCGACCTCCATGCCCAGGATCAATGACTATTTTCCTAACTTTGTACTGTTTAATTCCAACCGTTTGGAAAGAAACCAAAATTAATGACAACGAAATCACAAAAGATATTGCAATATTTCTCAATGTTTAACGATTGGTTAGTATATCAAATACAATACTTTAGCACAAAAATTGCAAAATTTTCGTTAAAACAAAACTTGTTTCAAACTTGAAGTATATAATAAGTCTATTAATAGGATTTATTTTAACCTTATCAACCTGTGCTGCCCTAATTGCACAAAAAGTTGTACAAGAAGATACCTTGATATTGAAAGTCAAGAATGAAATAAAGATATCTAATAATGTCACAATATTAAATACTTTGGATAAGGTATCTATTGACTCCATAATGCAGGATAGTCTCAATTCATTAAGTATGTTTGGTGATTCCTTAAAGCCAGAGGTGATCTCTAACAGAGCCAAAAAATCGGTTACTGAACCCAAGATCCCCATCGGAGAAATAGAAACCATTATAAATTATAATGCCCAAGACTCTATTTTTTTCGATCTGAAATCTAGTAATTTAACCCTTTTTGGAGATAGCCATATCGACTATGGAGAAATTGAATTAGACTCTGATGAAACCCAAATAAGTATGACTGAAAGAATAATTACTTCAACCTATAGTCTAGATTCAGCAGGAAGAAAACAAGGAAAACCTATTTTTACCGAAAAAGGTACCGTCTACGAAACCGACTTCATCATCTACAATTTAAAGACCAAAAGAGCCCAAATCAGAGGTGTTGTGACTGAGCAAATGGGCGCTTTTATGCATGGAGAAGATGTAAAGAAGAATGAGAGAAATGAAATGTACATCTCAGAAGCCATGTACAGTACATGTAACCTCAGTGATCCACATTTTCATATTCAGTCCAAAAAACTGAAAGTTACCAAACGTAATGTCATCTCTGGACCCTTCAATTTAAGGTTTCGTGAAATTAATACACCCATCTGGTTCCCTTTTGGGATGTTCCCAAAACCCAAAGAAAAAACATCAGGCATTTTGATCCCTACTTATGGAGAAGAGAGGAGAAGAGGGTTTTTCTTAAGAGATGGGGGTTATTATTGGTATGTCAGTGATTACATGGATATTAGAGCTACAGGATCTGTTTTTTCTAATGGTGGCTATGGTGGTGTTTTCAACACAAATTTCAAAAAGAGATATGCTTATACAGGAGGTCTAAATTTTAGCTACAATAAAAATATTATCGATAATGAAAATGGTTTGAGTAGTAATGACTTCTGGGTAAGAAGTAATCTTAAACCCCTTTCTAAAGGTAATTCAAGTGTCAGTGCATCAATTTCAGCAGGTACGACCACTTATAACAGTAATAATAATTTAGCCACTAGCGATTTTAACAGAAGTATCAGCTCTCAATTTGCATCTAACATTTCTTACCGGCAAAAATTTTCAAATGCCCCTATTAATTTGACCATGAATGCCCGACATCGACAAAACGTACAAACAGGTGTCATGACTTTTAATCTACCCGAGTTGTCCCTCAATGTCAATCGGCAATACCCCTTTAAAAAATTAACTGGATCCAATATAGACATTCTCAAAAAATTAGGTCTTAGTTATAATTTTGTCGCAAAAAATGAAATAACCAATAAACCTGCCAAAGCCAACTTCCCATTTGCATTGGCCAACCAAACGTCAACTTCAGAAGATCAAGAGGAAGAATTAAAATTAGATTTTAAAAATGCTAAAAATGGAGGTCAGCATAAAATACCGATTGCAACGTCAGTTAAATTATTCAATAAATTAAACCTAAGTCCTAACTTCAATTTAACAGAATATTGGTATACTAAAGAACTTGATTACACATATGTTCCCGAACTTGAAGCTGTTCAAGTCGATACCCTACAAAAATTTTCACGCGCCCATTCATGGAATACAGGTGCTTCATTGAACACTATTATATATGGAACTCGGTTTTTTAAGCCTGGTGGTTATATCCAAGCCATACGACATGTAGTCACACCTTCGATTTCTTTTAGCTATACGCCTGACATTACCAATAGCGCAAACAGTCCTTGGGAATGGGTACAAAAAAATGAAAAAGGGGATTCAGTTCTAATGTCGAAATATCACCAGTTTGCTTATGGATCGCCTCGCGGAAATATGAGTAAAACCATGAGTTTTAGCCTCCAAAATAATCTAGAAATTAAAGTTCGAGACAAAAAAGATACATCGGGTATCGGCTATAAAAAAATTAAATTATTCGATAATTTTTCTCTTAATAGCGGGTATAATTTTGCGGCTGACTCCTTCAATTTATCTAATATTACTTTATCGACAAGAACTAGTTTTTTTAAAGGCAAGCTTAATTTCAATATTGGGGGCACACTTGATCCCTATTTATACAATGCTTTAGTAATCAATGAAGAAGGTATGGTCACTCGTCAGGAACGAATCGATAGGTTTTCATGGCAAAATGGCCAAGGTTTAGGCAATTTGTCTAGATTCAATACTGCCATTAGTTTAAACTTAAAGCCAAAAGGTACTAGTGAAACAGAGGATAATAATAGGAGAGATGATTTTGCAGATCAAAATATAAATAATCAAGAAGAATTAGGATTACAAGATGCTGCTGATTTAGATTATATTTATAAAAATCCTAATGAATATGTTAATTTTAATATCCCTTGGTCTCTCAGGGTTTCTTACTCTATAAATGTCAATCAATCTGGACTATTAGAATCAAAGATAAGGCAAACATTGACTTTTTCTGGAAATATATCCCTAACACCAAAGACCAAAATCAATTTCAGGTCCGGTTATGATCTAGAGAAAAATAAATTTACTCAAACTAGCCTTGGAGTCAACCGTGATTTACATTGTTGGCAATTAAGCTTCAATTGGATCCCTTTTGGAAGGAATCAATCCTTTAATTTAATTATAAGACCTAAATCAGCCCTACTACAAGACCTGAAGCTTCAAAAAAGGAAAAGTTTCCAAGACTTTTTTTAACAAAGAGACACAGGAAAGTTAAGCCGAACCTTGAGGCTCTGACTGAAAGAGATTGTGAAAATAGCCCACTATTAACATACAAACCACATGATATACTAAAATTAATGTAGATCCGTTTTCAAAAAATGAATTAATCATAAACCAATCTCCATAAAAATATACTAGACCCACAGATATGGTATTTTTAAGTATTTCTACATAAAGAGCACCCCAATGCTTATCCATCAATAAGGTCATACTGGCAATAGACAAATACATTAAACCTACAAAATAAATCAAGACTTGATAGCCAATCTCAGCCGAATGATTGAAAAATATAAATGAGATGATGGATATTAATATCCATTGAAACCAACACCAAATGTGGAATAAAAGTGGATAGGTCGGATCATATTTCAACTGATCGTGCACAGATTCATTTAATCTAATGGGATAAGCCTCAGCTACATCCTTGGGTCTCCATCCCGTGGGTTTAAACCATATAATTAGTTTATCATACCAAGACTTCGCCCTCCAAGCATCTTGCATGAGCTGCCAAAGATGAATAAAGTTAATCACAAAAGGATTCCAACTCTTGACGGACTTTTTCACACCATAAACTGGTGGTTCATGCTCCAATTCTACTTGAAATGTTCCGAAAAATTTATCCCAGAATATAAAAATTTGAGAAAGATTCTTATCAATATAAATATCATTGATGGCATGATGTACTCTATGATGAGAAGGAGTTACCAATATATGTTCCAAAAATCCTAGATTCCCAATTAATTTGGTGTGATACCAATATTGTGAAAATAAATGAATTGGTGCAATGACCGCAACTACCTGCGCGGGTATCCCAAGCAGTGCAATGGGGAGTAAAAAAACAAATGAAATTGAAAACCACTTTGAAATAGATTGTCTCAACGCGCAACCTAAGTTAAACTCTTCACTACTGTGATGAATCAAATGATGATTCCAAAAATAATTGACTTTATGAGATATTCTGTGAACCCAATAACCTGAAAAATCCAATCCAATAAATGCAACTAGATAAATTATCCATGTCGTTTCTATATGTATCAAGCTCAAGTTATCAACCATCCAATCATAGGAAACAATGATAACAGTTAAACCTAAAACATCTTTAAAAACATTGGTTACACCAGAGATAAGACTGGCTAAGGTATCCATGCTCCTAACCACCTTTTCACCTTTCAAGTGACCAACCCACGCCTCAAAAAGAATCATTATTAAAAAAAAGGGTATGGCATAATTAAGTACGCTCAGATAAGCCTCCATGGTTGTAAAATATATATATTTTACAATAAAATAAGATTAAATTACAAGAAATTGATTTGAAAAAATTCGTTTTAGCCAATTTAATAAATAATAATCTTCATTGATCTTTTTTCTTCTCAAACGTTTCTAAATATGAATCCTGATCTAAAAATAGCCCAAAGCAAAGCCCCTAAAAATATAGATTTCATTGCCAATTCATTGGGTATCCCAAATAAAAATTTAGAACATTACGGCCATTATAAGGCGAAAATTCCGGTTCATCTCATTGATGAGAGAAAGGTAAGCCAATCAAAATTAATTCTCGTGACAGCCATTACACCAACCCCGGCAGGTGAAGGAAAATCAACCACCACAGTAGGTCTTTGCGATGGACTGAATCGCATTGGAAAAAAAACAATTTCTGTTCTGAGAGAGCCCTCTTTAGGTCCAGTCTTTGGAATGAAAGGTGGAGCCACTGGTGGAGGATATTCACAAGTCGTGCCTATGGAGGATATCAATTTGCATTTTACTGGTGACTTCTCGGCTATTGAAAAAGCTAATAATCTACTTTCAGCTCTGATTGGCAATAATATACAAAGCAAAACACGAAATCTTGGAATAGATCCAAGAACGGTAACTTGGAAATGGGTAATGGATATGAATGATCGTACCCTCAGAAATATCATATCAGGATTGGGTGGTAAATCAGGAGGTTTTCCAAGAGAATCCGGATTTGATATTACGGCAGCATCGGAGATTATGGCCATTTTATGCCTTTCAAAAAATCTTGTTGATTTAAAAGCCAAATTGGGCAATATTTATATCGGAGACACCTTTAATGGAACAGCCATTTATGCCCGAGACCTAAACGCACAAGGAGCTATGGCTTCGTTATTAAAAGAGGCCATCAAACCCAACTTAGTTCAAACATTAGAGGGAAATGGTGCCATCATTCATGGCGGTCCTTTTGCTAACATAGCACAGGGAACCAACTCTCTAATCGCTACAAAAATGGGTATGTCACTGGCAGATTATGTAGTTACGGAAGCTGGATTTGGAGCAGATTTGGGGGCAGAAAAATTTTTTAATATCAAATGTTTTTATGGAAATATTTCACCCAAAGTAGTCATCTTAGTAGCCACCATAAGGGCCTTGAAGTATCATGGAGGTATAAATAAAGTTGAATTGACTCAACCCAATACAAAAGCTCTAATGAAGGGAATGTCAAATCTTGACAAACATGTAGAAAACCTAAGAAGATTTAATATTCCATTGATCGTGGCTATAAACAAATTCACCTCTGATACCGAAGAAGAAATACAAATCATTAAGAACCATTGTGCCGCAATGCATGTCGAAGTGGCCTTGAGTGACGGATGGGCACTTGGCAGTAAAGGTACCACAGAACTAGCTGAGAAGGTTGTCGAAACAGCCAATCATTGTCAATCAAAATATGTACCTACCTATGATTCCAATTCAAGTATAAAAAATAAAATCTCAGCCATCGCTAAAAATGTTTATGGTGCAGGAACCATAAGCTACACCAGCAAGGCAGAAAATATAATAGAAAGAGCCAACAATTTAAAGATAAGTGATCTCCCCATTTGTATGGCCAAAACTCAAAGCTCATTATCGGATGACAGTAGCCTTTTTGGTCGCCCCAATCATTTTGGACTTACAATTCGAGATATGGAAATAGCTACCGGTGCAGGTTTTCTGATTCCCATCACAGGAAACATGCTAAGAATGCCTGGATTACCAGAAATTCCTGCTGCTGAGCAAATCGATATTAACGAGTTTGGTACTATATCTGGTCTATCCTAGCTCACATACGAGTTGCTATCTAACTTCTATTCTTGTGATGCATCAATCCAATTCTGAACCGCTTCTTTGGTTGGATTTTCTAAATCTTTTAACTTCATCTTTTTACGCATACCACACAGGTCATTATGCAGTTTATTTACATTAGATTCACTGAGTTGACTCAGAGTGTTCAATCCCATTTTTCGGAATAAGGGAAGGTAGACCGCCGGGATACCCTGATCTACAAATTCTTGATCCGTTGATTCGAATTCCTTTTTTTTAGGTCTCATTTGGGGAAAAAACAATACATCCTGAATCGAAGTTGAATTGGTCATAATCATTGATAAGCGATCAAT
>CEOP01209664.1_pt1 | contig 13333 bp, 12 predicted proteins | sample 361301 | NCBI WGS metagenome assembly CEOP01 (sample SAMEA2619548, study PRJEB7988) | marine metagenome | biome: marine biome (ENVO:00000447); feature: deep chlorophyll maximum layer (ENVO:xxxxxxxx); material: "saline water (ENVO:00002010), including plankton (ENVO:xxxxxxxx)" | depth 55 m
AAATGAACTGATAAACAAGAGATAAAATGCAATACAGGTCCATGCCACAAACTCGCTTTGAACGAAAGAAAGTAAAACTACGGGAGGTAACGCTAAGAGAACTGCAATCATTGCAGCCCTAACAGGTGCATCTGAATAGTTTCTGTTTCGCAAGAAATCCACAGCTGAACCAGCTAAAATCGTCCCTGTTATTGAGCTTACTATTGTTATCATTCCTAATATAAAGCCAACTTCTGATAAAGATATGCCGTAAGTTCTGATCATCATCGTCGGGGCCCAGAAAGTAAAAGAATAAAATATCAAAGCCATGAAAATAAGACCGCCAAACATGGGGAGTAAAGTTTTTTGATGGTCTTTTACATGACGGAAGACGTTTTGTTTTTCTGCTTCCAAATTAATATTGTTTAGTGTTCCAATTCTCTTTGGTTCTCTTAATAGAAATGCTCCTAAAGCTACAAGTAAACCAGGTATTCCGACAAGCATAAAGGTTGCCTGCCACGGTTTTAGGTACCCAATGACCGGCAGGGTTAGGCCACCCATCTCCGTAAGATAATCGATAAGAAAACCTCCACCTAAAAGAGTAATCCCTATCCCAATGTACACTCCTGATGTGATAATTCCCATCGGCCTTCCTTGCTTGTTTTCAGGAAAATAATCACTAACCAAAGACACGCTTGTTGGGGCCATAACTGCTTCCCCTACGGCAACACCTATCCTGGCTCCAAATAATTTACCAAAAGAATTAGCGAGACCTGCCAATGCAGTCATGAATGACCACACGAATATGCCTATACCTAAAACTCGGGTTCTATTGTATCTGTCTACTGCAAAACCAATCGGCAGTGCCATAACAGCATAAAATATAGAAAAAGCAGCCCCTCCCAATAAAGCTATCTCTGAATCTGATAAACTAAAATCCTGCTTTATAGGCTCTACTAACATTGCAGGAATTTGTCGATCTATAAAGGCAAATATTTGAGCCAAAGTAAGAATTGCAACAGCTGAATAACCGTCCTTTTTATTTGGAAAGTCTCTCATGTATTTTGATTGAATTAAATTTTGGGGATTTAGTCAAAAACCTTTCCAGGATTGAGTATATTGTTTGGATCCAGGCTTTGTTTGAGAGTTCTCATGATATCTATCTCAATTTCTGTTCTTGAAATACTAAGATAATCTTTCTTCTCTAAACCAATACCGTGCTCTGCGGAGACAGCACCTCCGATAGATCTTAAGGGGTCATAAATGCAAGATTCCATTTTTTTGATGGACTTTTCATCATCAGACCCTACGCCCGAAACAACGTGAAGATTGCCATCTGCTAAATGTCCGAAAACAACACATTTATATGAACTCCAATTTTCAGAGAACTTCTTATGAACATCCTTGATGTATTTCTCCATGGATAGAATTGGCATACTTACGTCAAACATTTTTACCGGACCGTCTTGATAGTGTTGTTCTACATCATCCCTTATTGCCCAGAGACTTGATCGGTCCGAGTCTGATTTTGAGATGACTGCGTCTTCAATGATTTCTAAATTTAAAGCCTCTTCCAATAACTCTTCAAAATGCTCAGAATCTTTTATCTGATTTGATCCCGTTGTTTCTATCAAAACGTAATAAGGAAAACCTTGGGTCAGAGGAGGGCTGTTGAGCGCAGGTTCAGTTGTAACTTGCTTATAAAAATCTTCCCACATAACTTCAAAAGCACTTAAGTTACCGCCAAGACCTTTATCGATGTGTTTAAGGAATCTCGTTACTTGATCAAATGAATTAACTGCCAATAAAGCTGTGTTTATGCTTTTAGGTTTCTCTCTGAGTCTTAATACAGCCCTTGTTACAAAACCCAAGGTTCCTTCAGTGCCTATAAAAAGTTGTTTTAAATCGTATCCAGAATTATTCTTTAGCATTTCGTTTAAAGATGTAACAATTCTTCCATCAGCTAACACAGCCTCTAATCCAAGCACAGAATCTCGGGTCATTCCATACTTGACTACCATGTTGCCACCTGCGTTAGTGGATATGTTGCCGCCAATAGTACAAGAGCCTCTTGCTCCCAAATCAACAGCAAGCATTAAGTTGTTTTCTTCGGCTGCATTTTGAGCTTTTTCAAGAGGCACACCGGCACCTAGGGTTATAGTTCTCCCTACAGTATCAATGTTTTCTATCTCATTTAATCTTTCAGTAGATATGGCTATTTGACCAGCTATAGTTATAGCTCCTTCTGCAAGACCTGTTAAGCCGCCATGAGGGACAACTGGTTGTTTGTTGTCATTGCAAATCGCGAGAACCTTGGATAGTTCTTCAGTGTTTTTTGGTCTGATTATTGCTTTTGCTTTTATTCCTTCATCTATCCAGATTCCAGCTTTCCTGTTAGACACATCTTGGCCTGCCAAAATTCCTTTTGTGCCTACTATTGCTTCAATGTCTTTTAAGATTTTCATCTATTAATTTTTTAGTCGTCAGTTATTTAACACAAGAACTATTTCTTTAGTATTTTTCCTGAATAAGATGAAATCCGCCAACCCGCTGGGTCTTTGATACGTTTTTGGGCTGGTGTTAAATCTATTTCCTTTCCGTCTTGAATAACGTATTTAATTAATTCTCTTTTTCCTAAGACAGTTACGTCTTTGGTTGGGTCGCCGTCTATCACTAAAAGGTCCGCCTTATAACCAGGAGAAATTAAACCTAATTCATTTTCTTTTCTCATAGCAACAGCAGCATTTTTTGTCGCACAAGTAATTGCCTCTAGAGGCGTCATGTCTAACTTATCAACAAAGACTTCTAACTCTCTATAATGCCAATCTCCATAAGGTGTAACAGAAAAACCGCTCTCACTTCCACAAAGAAAGGGAACACCAGCATCAAAAGCTTTTCTAAACATCCCAACATTATCTTGAATTTCTTTTTCAAATATTTCTTTGTAGTCTTTCGAGGCATCCATTTGATCTGCATAGTCAATTAAATTAGCTTGAAATGTAAAAGTTGGTACCAAAGGCACTTTTTTCTCTACCATTAGTTCCAAACCTTCTTCATCCATGTAAGTTCCATGAAGAATCATATCCATACCAGCCAATACTGCATCTTTTAAGCTTGCAGCTCCCCTACAATGACCCACAACAGGTATGCCTAGCTCATGTGCCGTATCACATGCTAATTTAAGTTCTTCAAAACTCCATGCTTGTAATTCACCTTCAGAATTTTGTCTGGGGACCATTCCGGTAACGTGGATTTTTATCCAGTCAACGCCCATCTTAATTTGTCGTCTGATCTCTAAAACTATTTCATCTCTATTTGTAACCACAGCTCCATAGCCTCTTTTTCCTTCATCCGGTATTAATCTGCCAGCGGTACCTCCTGCCGAAGTTAACAAGGCATTGCCTCCTACTGCCATTCTTGGTCCAGGGATGATCCCACTCTCTATTGCATCCCTAAGGTCAACACCTACGTTATATAAGCTGTCAGCATCAAAGAAGCTCGTCACTCCTGATTGAAGAACTTTTAAAGCATTGGTGCCTGCTATTATTGAAGCCAGACCTTCTCTTCTGTGAAAAAAGAGTTCGTCATTAGAGACAGGCTCATCAAAACTTATGTGACAATGAGCATCAATTAAACCAGGCATTACAGTTTGACCGGCTACGTCTATAATTTGTGCCTTTTGATCAGATAGATCTGACCCTTCTGCATAAATAGCCTCTATCTTATTGCCGGACACAAAAACATGACCAGAATAAGATGAGGTACCGCTTCCATCTACAATAGAAGCATTTCTTAAAATAAAATCACCGTCCATACAATTATTATGGCCTGTTTTTAGGATAATTTCTAAATTAAGATTTAAGAGGCGCCCAAGCTAATAAGCTTGAATCATCAGGTCTTGTGCTGGGTACTAATTTAACTCCACCTGCTTCCGCCATAGCTTTGTATTCAACCCAAGATAATAAAGACTCAATTTGTGTGCCAGGTCCTGAATCAAACATAACTGGACCATAAAGATTTGCTGTATAGATTAAATCTTCATCAGTAACTCTTTGCGTAGCATCATGTCTAGCACCTGCGGGTTCATAAAACCATATTCCAGGACCATACCCTTCAGGTGGCCCTGCTCTAACTCCAAGTTGTCCTTGCAAAACTAGGAAGTCACTTGCGCCTACATGGGTGTGAGGGTCCGCCACTCCGTTGTGCCTCACTATCAAAGATATATGACCAGTTTCTGCGCTCACTCTTAGGATTTTAAGACCAACATCTTCCATACCTGGAAGAACTAGCCATGGCACTTCTCTAGTGTCTACAAAATGAGGGTGATTCACTTCAGAATTATTCGAAGTATCAACCACGTCATTAACGAGTTTTCCGGCATTTCCACTAGCAATGGCTAGAGGTTCTCCGTTTCCCTTATACTGCTCACCTTCTAATTCCATACAAGCTTCTAAAGAGTTAGGGACCAGCATAACTTTTTCATCTTTAGCCATTTGCAGGACATCAAGAGCAGTGAATATTGAATCCAAAGAGCCATCTTCTTTTAGGAAAGCAACACCGCTATGGAAGTTGGCTAGTACTTCAGTGTCTTCGATTGCCATAAATGAATTAACCCTTGAATTAGCAGAAACAAAACCCCATGTGCCAGGATTTAGAATACTTTTGGAATCTTCTTGATGATATTCAGCTTGCCCAGATAGTATTAACATATCCATACCTCCAAGATAGACAGAGGCAGGAAGGGAGCTTCCAGCTTCTAGCTTGAAAATGAGGCTAAAAATACCGCTTTCTCCACTGGCTCTAGCAGGTTTAATAGACATCCCAGGAACCTGAGTTAGAGGCATCCAAGGTAATTTATTGGTATCTATGCAATCGGCAACGCCACTTGGGTTATATTCAGGGTTAGCTACTTCAGCCATCGTTATCTCTCCTAATTAAAATTAAAAATTATGAGGCTTCCCAAGCTGCTTGGGCGCCTTCCCATGTGACTAATGCAAGAGTATTGCCTTCTTCATCTATAAATTGAAGAGGGCCTAAAAAAGTCATATAAAATTCACTATCTTCAGTAAAATTAGTAAAGTCATGTCTGGCATTACAAGGCTCGTAGCCATATCCAGGCGCTACCGCTGTAGACCCACCTTCGTCATGTCCACCCCTGACTTCCATTCTTCCTTTAGTTAAAAAGTACTCTCCTGGGCCAATATGAACATGCCTGTTGAAAGAAGATCCTTCAGGGCAGTCAAAGATTGCTGCCCAAGAACCCATTTCAGGAGACACATTTAATAATTTCCAAGATATACCGCCTTCAGATAACGCAGAAGGAAAAGGTTTCCATTCATTGTCGTCTATTTGTACGTACCTACCTTTAAGTACGTCTTGATGTTCCATGCTACTCATATTAATCAACTCCAATTCTTACTCAAAGTAATAAGTCAAACTAGCAGTAAAAAGCTGAGGTTGTCCTAAAGTACCAATGATTATGTTTCCTGATCCATTATCATCTAGCGTATGCAGATTAGATAAATACTGAACATCCACATAGTAAGACTCATCTAAAATATTCTCTAGATTGAACATTAGCTCCCAATTATCTTTGGACCAACCAGCTTGAGCGCTAGCTATCGTATAGCTTGGGTTAATTATAGGATTCCAAGCTTGGAGCCCTTTGAAGCTTCCGTTATAACTTACTTGAAAATCAAGTGAGAAATTTCCTCCACTGGAAAGAGGTTTCAAATAGTTTGTAGAAAAGGTAGCTCCGTTATTTGGCACAACAGGAGGTCTTTCTCCAGACATATCAACGTAACCAGCTCCGTCGTAAAGGCTAGTTCCGTCTGCCCATTCTGCATCGATAAAACCAAATGAAGCATTCACAGTTAAGAACTCTGAAGTTCTTAGCGAGAACTCAGCTTCCATTCCCATTTGTGTGCTATCACCAGCGTTAAATATTCCTTCTATTAGCCCACCACCGTCAGGATTAGGCAATTGGAATTCTATTTGTCTGTCCTTGTAATCAATATAAAACAAAGCAAAAGCAGCACTTCCTCTTCCATCAGCTATTAGTCCTTTCCAGCCTATTTCATGCTGGGTGGCTTCTTCAGATCCAAAATCATAAAGACTACCGGCTGCTCCTGGACTATCTACTCCGTTGAAGCCACCAGGCTCCATTCCTAAAGAGGCTGTGTAATAGAAAATGGCATCATTTTCTAAGTTTTTAGTTAAAGATAGTTTTGGAAGGAACTCGGTATCACCTAAAGATCCAACTGATCCAGTATCTAAATTAGCTGATTCATTTTCCCATTTGTCTACTCTTCCTCCTAGACCAATATCCCAATCTTCATTAAGAGGATATGTAATATTTAAGAAAGCTGATTGATGAGTTTTATCTCTATTTCTATATTCAAAAGGTAAGGCAAGGGTATCCATTTCTTCTGCTGCAGTAGGAATTTGACCAGCCCAAACACCGCCTCCAGTAGGAGAGCCAATTGCTAGACCTAATGCGCCTGTTATATTGCCATCAGCGTCAACCCTAGCATCTCTCCAGAGTTGCTGAGAGCGCATGCGCTCGTCAAATTGTGAGAAATAAACGCCAGCAACCCATTGAAGATCACCATCATCTGTTGAAGTGAAGCGTATTTCTTGGGTAGTGACTTCCATATCTTCAGGTCTAATAAAGTCCAAAATAAACTCTGGCATCAAGTCAACATCAGTAAATCTTTCACTATAGGTATCTGTGTAAGAGGAAAGGGCAGTTATGTCATAGCCATCTCTTTCAAAAGTTAGCTCTAAACTGTAACCGTCAGTTTCACGTTTATGATAAGGGTTTATGCCTGTATCTAGAACGTTTGGATGAGTAATTGGCAAATCCAATTCTCTTGTCCACATATTGACTGGGCCATCATATTCATTTCTTCTGTAAGTGAAATAAAGAGAAGCCGAGTCGCTAATAGGACCTTCTAGGGCTAGACGAAAACCTTCTTCGTCATAAGCTCCTGCATTTGGATCTGCATTACTTCTAAGACCATTCAGTCTAGGCGTCCTAGGGTTTGTTAAATATCCATCATCTTCTCGGGTAAAGCCGAACAAACGCATAGCCCAACCATTTTCTCCTAATCCAACATTTGCACTTATTTCAGTATCAAGAATGTTCTGATCTCCAGCTAAAACCTTTACTTTAATTGTGTTTTCATCTGCTGAAGGGCGTTTGGACACGTATTTAACAGCTCCACCTATATTACTTCCTCCAAACAAAACTCCTTGAGGGCCCTTTAGAACTTCTATTCTTTCTAAATCTCCAAATCTAGATGAAGCATCTGAAAAAAGTTGCACATCATCTAGGTAAAATCCTACACCCTGAGTGTTGCCAAATGAACCTAAACCTCTAATAGAGACATTAGGAAACCCATCTGCTCTCATAGACAAGTTTAAATTCGGTATTAATAGACCAATATCATCTAATGTTTTAATGTTCTGTCTATCAATGTCTGTTGCAGAAATAGCAGTTATTGTTTCAGCAATATCTAGAAGATTTTCTTCTCTTTTACGTGCAGTAACAGTTACTTCTTCAATTAAGTTCGCTGAATCACCATCTGCTGCTATTGAAATAACTGGAAACGCTAAAAGGCTAATAATGGCCGTAATACTAACTATAAGTTTGTTGGATATCATGTTTCTCCCCCGAAAAAATAATAAAAATACACTCTTGTGTATATGCGGGTAATAATATATCCCTTTTTAGTTAATATTTGCAACAAATTGATTCATTATTTGTATGATGAATAATTAAAAAATATAAGTGATCTAATAATTATTTGTGATTTAAGCTAGTATTCAAGATTATATAATTTAGTAAAAGGGAGAAAAATGGAAGAACTTAAAAAAACTAAAGCAGAAGGTACAGAAGAATTTATTTTTAATCAGACAATGCTAAGGATTAAAGATCCAAAAGATTCACTTGAATTTTATGTCAATATATTGGGCATGACACTGATTAAGAAGTTAGATTTTCCAGCTATGGAATTTAGCTTGTATTTTTTGGGTTACCTAAGGAAAGGCGATGATCCTGTTCCGGAGGAGCCTAAAGAGAGGGCGGCCTATGCTTTTAGTCAAAAAGCAATGCTTGAACTCACTCACAATTGGGGTACGGAAAGCGATGAATCTTTTAGCTACCATGACGGTAATTCTGATCCTAGAGGCTTTGGACACATTGGAATTACAGTACCAGATGTTTATAAAGCTTCAGAGAATTTTGAAAAACATGGAATTGAATTTGTAAAAAAACCAGACGATGGCAGCATGAAAGGGTTGGCATTTATAAAAGATCCTGACGGATATTGGATAGAAATATTATCCGCCAGCAATTCTTCTAAATTTGTAAAGAATTAAATTAAATAATGGACGCGCAAAATAAATTAATGAGAGAAAATATCCTCTCGCGATTAGAGCGACTTGAAGCAATTGAAGATATTAGAACATTGGTATCGGCTTATGCAGAATCTTGCGATCAGCAAGACCTCGTGGCATTAAAAAAACTTTTTACATTGGAGGCTGAATTTGATTCTCCCAATGGATCTCTTAAAAGTAAAGGCAGACAGAACATTATAGACATGTATCAAGAAGTCTTCATGAGTAGGGGGCCTTCTTTCCATTGGACGCATGACGTTACGATAAAAGTTGATGAATCCAATGCTGATTTTGCTTCAGGCACAGTTTACAGTCATGCAGAAACTACTCGAGACGGTATGGCTAGCTTGGCAGCCATGAGATACGATGATCTGTATTCAAAAGAAGAAGGTTATTGGAAATTTTCTAAACGAACGATCAATTTCTTTTACTACGTTAAAACAGAAGATTATCTAGAAAGCTTGAGCGATCCCATGAGGGTGACCATGGGAGGTAAAAAAATAGCAGCAGACATTCCTGAATCAATCCCCGCGTGGATGGAATTTCAAAAAAAATACAAAAGTGATAAAAAATAGCTCCAACTCAGAAGAAATGCTCTCTCTTGTTAAGAGGGCTCTTGAACACTATAAAAATAAGACTACAGACCAAGCCGAAGGTGTTATGTCTAATTCTATTGAAGCTTACGTAGATGCAGAACGTTACGGAGAAGAAGTTGAAAGGGTATACAAAAACTTGCCTTTAGCCCTATGTCTTAGTAATGAGATACCAAACCCAAGCAGCCACATAGCCATGAAAGTAATAGACACTCCGGTTCTGATAACAAGAGGCAAAGACATGAAGGCCAGGGCATTTTTAAATGTCTGTCGACACCGAGGTTCACAAGTTTGCGAAGAAGGAAGGGGAGAAAAAAGAAACTTTATTTGTCCCTACCACGCTTGGACATATAACCATGAAGGTCAGTTAGTAGGGATGTACGGTGAAAAAACTTTTGGTGAAATAAAAAAAGAAGATTTCGGTTTAATAGAACTTAACTGTTCTGAAAGAGCAGGCCTGGTTTGGGTCATGCTGACTCCCGGTGTGGATTTCAACGTTGATGATTGGCTTGGTGATTTTTCCTTAGAACTTGAAACCCTAAATTTAAAAGACTGGCATATATTTGATCAAAGGGAATTAGACGGACCTGGCTGGAAGGTAGCGTTGGATGGCTATCTGGAGGCCTATCACCACAATCAATTGCACGGTGACACCGTTGGTAAGCACACCGTGGGCAATCTATTAGTGCTGGACACTTACGGACCTCATCAGCGATTAACTTTTGGTAGAAAGTCTTTAAGTGAACTAGTAAAAAAACCAGAAGCAGAATGGAATGCACCTTTAGACAATATTCGCTTGATTCACTCTGGTTTTCCTAATCTTTCTATTTCAGGGGTATTGGGAGGACATTGTCTGGTTAGTCAAATTTTTCCAACTTCTTCACCTGAAATTACAATTACCAGGCAAACTATTCTTTCAGCAAAAGAGCCTAAAACTGATGAAGAAATTAAAATAACCCAAGAGTTCAGCGACATGGTTTTACAAGCAGTGGTCGATGAAGATTATAAAATGGGACTTCAAATTCAATCCAATATCTCAAAACTTGAATCTTATAATTTTGTTTACGGTAAGAATGAACCTGCGGTTCAAAATTATCATAATTGGATAAAAGAGTTCATGGGAAAAGAGGGTAGTGACTGGTAAAACTCCTTTATGAACGTAATTGATATTCATGCCCACGCAGTCTTTGCAGAAACTTTAAATTCTATAAAAGGTTTGGGTCCGGAAATTGGAGGCACTAAAGACCACCCCTGGTTCAGGGTGGGTGACTACAAACTGGAAGGAGTTAGGTATGAGAACACTCCTTTTATGGATATAAATTTACGTTTAGAAGCAATGGATTTATTGGGCGTTGATTATCAAGTTATCTCACCAAATCCCATTACCTATTTTCATTTTATAGAAGCAACTTCGGCTATAAACTTTTGTAAATTGCACAATGACACTATGGCTTCAGCTATATCGAACCATGCTAATCGTCTTGGAGGCTTTGCTTCTTTGCCCATGCAAGATCCAGAAGCAGCTTCAAAGGAACTAGAAAGGTGCATTACAGAACTTGGTTTTTTAGGTGCTTACATAGGTACTGATTTCCCTTTGGGTTTAGGGAGTAAGGAAATGGATATTTTTTATAGCACTTGTGTTGAGCTAGACGTGCCTCTTTTTATACATCCAGCCCCTCAAGGAATTAATGGACCTTACGGTGATAATAGACTGGATTCGTTCAGCTTGGATTTAACCGTTGGTTTCGCCAATGATGAAACAGCTGCTTTGGGTAATCTAATATTCAGTGGTGTCCTCCATCGTCATCCGACTCTTGATATTTGCATTAGTCACGGAGGGGGGAACATACCCTTTCTTGCAGGTAGGTTGGCATTAGCGGCAGAAAATAGACACACTTCTCCTGACTGGATTAGAGAAGAAGGAGAGTTTCTCAAACAGCTTAAATTGATATGGTTTGATAACCACGTGCATCAAGATGCTTCTTTGAAGTTGCTAGAAGAGATAGTAGGTAATGAAAGACAAGTGCTAGGAACTAATTTTTTAGGCTGGGATCAGCCAGATAGAAATTCACTTAAAAGCACTCCTTCTTTTCTTGCAAATAACGCAAAAAAACTTTTGCGTTTACCCTAATCTTTAATCTTTCCAAGGCTCAATCCCCCATCCACTCTTAGAATAGAACCCGAAGTCCATTTCGCTTCGATAAGGTATGCTATTGCCTCTGCTATCTCTGTTGCGGTACCTATTCGTCCTAGGACATGTTCAGAGGCCAATCTATTCATTCGATCTAAATTCTCTTCTTTTGAAAAGAGTCCTGCTCTTACGTTAATTTCACTAATTACTGCTCCAGGTGAAACACAATTCACTCGAACACCAAATTCACCAAGTTCAGAAGCCATCACTTGGGTTAAAGTCTCAACCGCACCTTTAGTCGCTGCGTAAGGCGAAGCCCCCGAGAAAGATCTCTTCGTGTGTACGGAACTGATAAAAATTATTGATCCTTTTGATTTCTTTAAATGCTTTAGAGACTCTTTAGAGAGCATCATTCCTGCAATGACATTAGTTTTAAAAATATCCGTCAAAGAATTTTCATCTAAGTCTTCTAATGGGATGCGATACATGTTGGCGGCAGAATTTATAAGAGTATTTAGACCTTTCCCGTGTTCCACTGCTTCAATCAAAAGTTGTTCTCTCTCATTCTCTTTATTGATATCAGCAACAACGTAATGACAGGAACTGCCGATTTCATCTGATACTCTAATAAGCTTATCTTCCGATCGGCCACAAATGGTCACGCGCGAACCTTGTTTAGCGAGGTATTTTGCAGTTCCTTCCCCAATACCCGAGCCACCTCCAGTAATTAATACAGAGTTAGAATTTGATGATTCCATTTTTTTGGTTAATTTCTTCCAATATTAGCTAAGACACTGTTCATGACCCCTCCATCTACTAAGATATTTTCTCCATGAACGTAAGAAGAATCCTCGGATAGTAAAAACATTACAACTTTAGCTATATCTTCTGCTGTACCAATTCTTTGGATTGGTACCATGGCCTCCCTTTTTTCTCTCTCAACAGGATCAACGTAGTGATCAGCCGACATTCCTGAATCAATAAATCCCGGAGAAACGGTATTCACGCGAATTCCTTCTTTTCCCCATTCCAGAGACATTTGTTCTGAAAGCATAGCCACTCCAGCTTTTGTCGCAGCATACGCTCCGGAGTGTATTGCCGGATGCTTACCTCCACTGATCGAGCTGATGTTAATGATATTGCCGGATCTTTTTTTCTTCATTAGTCTCGCAGTAGCGCAGCTGACGATAAAGCAACCTAATAAATTCACGTTTATTACATCTTTAAAGTCCTTCACTTTCTGATCCAATAAGCCACCGAATCTAACTATTCCAGCACAATTAACCAATGCATCGGGTATTTCTCCAAACAAGTCCAATGCTTCACCAACCGATGCTTCATTGGTTATGTCCGTCGGAAGACTTACGGAATTTTCTATTCTTGATTCTGCATCTTTAAGCTTTACATTGTCTAAATCCATTAGTCCAACTCGATACCCCTGTTTGCTTGCGTAAGAAGCTATCTCCGATCCTATTCCCCCAGCAGCACCTGTTATTAATAAGTTTTTCTTCATAATTTTTAATATAGACCAAGGCAAACAGAATAAACATAATTATTTTTGAAATTAAACTTCTTATGATTACCCTAAGCATTTTATAATTACCAAATGAGAAATTGGGAAGAGGGTGTTTTTGAACCTGACTCAGATATTGATTTAGATACTGATCAAGGGCTTTTTGTGCACCTGTACATGAAACCGGACGACATTTATTTCAGCGTGGGTGATCCTTTGAATGAAGGTTGGACTGAAGACTTTAAAGATATTGAAAGTGGTTACATTGGCACCTATCTAATAAGAGGCAATGAAATTAAAAAAATTCTTAATAAAGGTCTGGCTGAATGCTTATTGGAGTCTTTGGGGCCAGAGGATGCATGTGATTTCATGATGTCTGAACTGGAAGGTTTTGAGTTAGACGCAGAAGGCGGAACAAGCTGGCAATAATTGATGAATTACGATTTTAAGAACACCAATCCCAGAGAAATCTTAAAGGCCTGGGAGGCACAAGCCTTCTCGCTTTTAACCATAAAAAGACTTCCCATATCTTTCAAAGGCGTAACCGAATTAATGAACGATTCAGAGCTCTCACTGGATTGTGCAAAAGCAGTAAGGATTATTTTTTGGGGAAAGGTTTGGAAACAAGCCAAGACTAAAGAAGAAGTGACCACGGCTTGGAATCATATTCTAGATGCCGTCAAAGATTCTAATTTTCAAGGCATTGCTGATTATGCA
>CEOP01075027.1_pt1 | contig 13313 bp, 11 predicted proteins | sample 361301 | NCBI WGS metagenome assembly CEOP01 (sample SAMEA2619548, study PRJEB7988) | marine metagenome | biome: marine biome (ENVO:00000447); feature: deep chlorophyll maximum layer (ENVO:xxxxxxxx); material: "saline water (ENVO:00002010), including plankton (ENVO:xxxxxxxx)" | depth 55 m
GTAGATAATTCGGTTGATCTAAATACCAAAATAATTAATTATGAAGTTGATCAAGATATATTAAGTGATAAAGTATTCATTGGATATATTACAAACGCTGAAAAAAGAATATACTATTATAAAGAACTACTTAAGAAATACAAAAATGTTATGTCAGAAATATTATTGATTTTAAACAAATATTGATTGCATATCAAAAGTAAAAATTATACTTTTAGATTTTATAACTATAAATCAATTAAAATGAAAAAATCAATCTTATTATTATCCTTACTAGTTTCTTCTTTTGTGTTCTCGCAAAATATTTTCTGGTATGATGTTTTGTTAGAAGTAGATTCAAAAAATGCTTCAACTGTTGCAGGTCTTGTTGATGGTTTCTATTCAAATCATAAAAAAGCATCAAATGTAAATGTTTCATTTTCTTCTATACCTTTAAAAGGGGCTAGTGAAAAAGCTACGCATATTATTAGTATTGCTAGTGACTCTTCTGAATCTCTCGCTGACTTCAGAAATTCACTAAAAGGAAGTGATTGGGACTTGTATATTTCTAAAATGAGTAATTATGTAGAAAGCAGTAGAGCATCTGCTGGTAAAAGTTTAATTACTAATGGTTCTGATACTCAATATCCAATTGGACAAGTTTGGACTTTTGAAGTTAAAAATACTCAATTAAACTCTATGGTTCAGGCTTTTGGTAAGCTTATAAAATCATATAAATTTGATGGATTTGTTGGAATGGGTCAAATTGTTCACGGTACGGATAATGGTGAAAGTGTATATATTTATGGAACTTATTCTGATTTAAATTCAGCATTTAATTTTGGCCCACAAAGTAAAAATGAAGCTGCAGCTTTTGCAGAATTTTCAAAAGCACTTGATAATGCAAAGTATTTAAAATCATTTACTAGAGTTCTAGTAAAAAGGTATTAATTATTCGTTGATATTTTTAAAAAAACCCCTCGAATAAATTCTAAGGGGTTTTTTAAATGCGTATGATGTAGCAATGAAGAAAACATTTAAAACAATTCAAACTATTGTTGTTGCATTATATGGTTTTGCAATAATTATGGGTATGATATTTTCATCAGCAAAATATCAAGCTTATGATATAAATATATTTGAGTTTGCTGATATTCTTGATTTTTTAGTTTATCCATTTCTAGATATTAAAAGTGTTGCTTATTATGGTTTTCTTCCAATAATAATATTTTCTCTATTCTACAGTTTTGATAGGTATTTGCTAAAAAATCATCCTGATTTTTATAGTAAATATTTAACACCTAAATTTTTTCGAAAATATCTTGAAACATCATGGTATGCACAGTCTCAAAAAATTACATTGCTAACTATTCCATTATACCTGGTGATTAATTATTTCTTCTATTACGATATGCATTCAAATCAGCCTTTACTTAATTTGTATCAGCCTATGACAATTAAAATGCAAAATGGTGAGACAAAAAAGGGATTTCTTTTAGGAAAAGTAAAAGATGTTATTTTTTTTATTAATGTCGACTCAATATTAAACTTTAATGATGTTAGTATAATACCCTATCAGGAGAGTGTTACTGAAATTAAAATATTAGGAAAATTTAAAACAAAAGGGCACCTACAAAAGTATTGGAAAAATGAACAACTTTATTTAGATTCATTAAAACAAAACTATCGAATAATTAAAAGTAAGCTGGATAATTAAACCTTTTGTTGTTAATGAAAAGTAAAAAACCCCCTAAAATAAATACTTCAGAGGGTTTATTTCCCGATACAAAAATTTTGAAAGACGTTACCTAATACCTCATCACTATCAATTTCCCCTGTTATTTCTCCAAGAGAATATATAGCAGAATTCAAATCAACTGAAATAAGATCTCCGGAAACATTATCTTTCATCGCTTTCTTAACTGATTGAATGTCTTTTAAGGATTTATTTATTGAATTATGATGTCTAACATTGGTTACAATTGTTGAGCTGTCACCACCAATTTCATTGACTGTTTCAACTAATAAAGATTTTAGTTTATTAATTGACTCTTTCTCATTAGTTGATATAGATAGGGGGGTAGGTAGATTTTTAAACTCCTTTTTAATTAGATAACTAGATCTTTCCATACCATTGGAAATATCCATTTTATTTTGAATTAAAATGATTTGTTTATCAAGTGATATAATTGATTTTAATTGATCTAATATTCCATTTGTATCCTTATGAGTTACATCATAGATATAAACTAAAATCTTTGCTTTTTTTGCATTTTCAATAGCACGTTTTACTCCAATTGACTCAATTTTATCCTTTGTTTCTCTTAATCCTGCTGTGTCAATAAATCTAAACTGGATACCATCAATTACAAGAGTATCCTCTATGCTATCCCTTGTTGTCCCTTCGATTTCAGAAACTATTGCTTTATCTTCATTTAATAATGCATTCAAAAGAGATGATTTTCCAGCATTTGGTTTTCCTAAAATTGCTACTGGAACACCACTTTTAATTACGCTTCCATATGCAAAAGAATCTGATAATTCCTTTAATTGTGATTCTATCTCTCCTAGCAGCTTTAAAAACTCGTCTGTATTTGCAAATTCAACATCCTCCTCCGAAAAATCTAACTCCAGAGCTATCATAGATGCAAAATGAATTAATTGACCTCTTAAATCACTTATGTTTTTTGAATAACCACCTCTCATTTGATTAATTGCTAATTCATGAGAAGCTTTTGATTCCGATGATATAAGATCAGCAACTGCCTCTGCTTGAGTAAGGTCCATTTTTTTATTTAAAAAAGCTCTCAAAGTAAATTCACCTGCTTTTGCTGGCTCTGCTCCATTTTTTACTAATAAATCAAGAATTTCTTGAAGTATATAAGTGGAACCATGACATGAAATTTCTATAATGTTTTCTCCAGTATATGAATTTGGACCTTTAAAAATTGTTAAAAGTACTTTATCGATTATTCGCTCACCATCTTTAATCCAGCCTAGAAAAGTTTTGTGGGAGACTTGTTTAATAATATCTATATCCCTGTGAGACTTAAAGCACTTAGATGCAATTTTAATTGCTTGTTCCCCAGAGATCCTAATTAGACCTACAGCGCCAGTACCTGAAGGTGTTGCCAAAGCCACAATAGTTTTGTCTAATTGCATAATGTAAATGTATAGTATTTATAGGAATTTGGGGAAAAATAGTTATTTGATAACCTTAGTATAAGTAGCTCTTTTTTTGTGAAGGCGATGATCATAATTTTTCCATAATGTTTGAATTGGAGTATTTTCCTCTAATTCTGGATTAGTTTCAACTACTTTTACATTGTATCTATTAAATGTTTTTTGAAGTTCATTCATTATTATTGCAGTAACTCCTTTATTTTGGTAATCAGGTCGAACACCAATTAGATATAATGATACTTTACTCACAAATTTTTGTGCCCATAAAATTCTTAAAAAACCAAATGGAAACAATCTCCCGTTTATTTTTTTTAATGCTTTTGAAAAAGAAGGCATTGTAATTAAAAAAGCCACTAGATTATTATCTTTATCAACTGCGCATTTAATAAAATCAGGATGTATGTAATTAAAATATTTTTCTTTATAATATTTAATCTGATAAGGTTGAATAGGAACAAAGGTTTGAAGTTTATCATATGTTTTTCCGAGTAAATCAAACATTTGATCTACATAAGGTAAAATCTCTTTATTTGATTTAAAATCCAGTATTTTTAGGGAATATCTATCTAGAATTAATTTTGAGAATCTTCTTACTTTTTCAGGTGAATCCTCAAAGGATGAAATTTTTATTTCATACTCTACCCATTGTGCTAATTTTTCATATCCAAGCGATTCAAGATGTTTTGAGTAGTACGGATAATTGTATAGGGTAATCATGGTGTTTAGCTCATTAAACCCCTCAATTAACATACCCGCTTTATCCATATTAGAGAAACCTACAGGACCCTCAACATGGTTTAAGTCATTTTCTTTACCAAATTCTATAACCTTATCTAATAGTTGTTTAGTTATATTTAAATCATCTTCAACATCAAACCATCCAAAGCGAATTTTTGATTTTTTCACTTCTTTTACTTCGATCCAATTAATTATTGCAGCTATTCTACCAACAATTCTACCATTTTTATATGCTAAAAAATATCGTGACACAGCATTTTTAAATACAGGATTTAATTGTTTATCAAGAACCTCGAGCTCTTCATTTATTATCGGACCTACCCAAAAGGGATGATTCTTATATAGTTTGAAGGGAAAGCAAACAAATTCATGTAATTCCTTTTTTGAGTTAACCTCTTTAATTGAAATTGAAGAATCCATATACAAATTTATTGTTTAGGTTTCTTTTTGGCATTCTTGTTTCGTTTTTTTTCTTTTTTATTTGTTTTTCTTGTCATCTTCTTCAATACCTTTTCTTCTTTTTTCATTTTTTTCTTCTCGATTTTTCGGGGATCCTTGTAATCTTTATGAAAGTCTAGCCTATATGACGCACCAGCATTCAATGAAAAAAAACTAGGTGTTGTTTTTGTATTACTCCCAATAGTAGCCTCAACTTGTAAGTTGTCCCCAACCAAGTATGCTGCTCCAGTTCTAAAGAAGTTGTCTGAATATCTTTCAGAAAATATCCCCTGATTTTCAATGTAAACTGACCATACTGGATTAAAAGTATGAGTTAGAGTTAGTATGTAACTTTTTTCATCAAATTCAGATAGGAATTTTTTTAAAGAAAAGTTTGTAACAAAGACCCATGTTCCAAGGAAATGTGATTGAGTTGCAATTGTTCCTCTCAGTGAAAGAGGGGATGGAGTGGGTGGGGTGTAAAAAAGAGTTCTGTTAAATATAGGTCTGTAAAAAGTTGCGAATAAATCTCCATAGGGATAGGGGTTTTCTTCAACAAATGGATCATAATTAGCTCCAACAGTAATGGAAACTGCAGGAATTATATCTCTAATCTTAAATCCATTATTAGCTTTCCAACTATAATTGTTAACCTCTTTTTCTTTTTTAAAAGGATCATAAACTAAATATTTTATACCTAAGAAATTTTGAAGAAAGCCACTTCTTTTTTTTTCAATTGGAATATTCGAAACTTTATTTGTGAATTTATCAAGCATATAAGAACCATCGTATTTTAGTTCTAGTTGTTCGAACAAAAAACCCCATCTTAAGGACAAAAAAACAACAGTTCCATCAATTGTACTTTGATTGTAATTGTTGTGTTTATAGTTTCTAAATTCAAAACCAGTTTCAGCTTGAATGACTCCTTTTCCAACAGAAAAAGCTCCAATTGAATAACCTGGTCTATTTGAATTGATTTGCTCTGTATATTGACCTAAAACATTAAAAAATGTAAGTAAATAAAAAAATGTTAATACAGATATCTTAGTTCTTATCATTTGGGTACAATATAATCCCATTTTTTTATTTAAAATGAAATTTTGAATTATAACAAAGTTAAATGTATTGTTTTATTTTTTCTAAATTTGAATGTTCGAAAAAGATACATTTTTGGGAATTTTATTTAAAATTTTAATTTTTATTTTTCTAATTACTTATATAATTAGAAGATTAATTCCTTTTCTCTTTTCATGGTTAATTCGTGAAATTACTAAAAAGACATCCTCAAAAAATTTTTCATATTCTAATCAAAATAAGAAAGAACAAAAAAGTTCCAATTCAAAGAAACTAGGAGAATATGTAGATTATGAAGAAATTGACTAAAAACCTATCTAAACATGGGTTGATAATTTTTTGTTTTGCTCTATTCGCTCAACTTTTTTATTATCCAACCCTGTCAGGAAAAAAAATGCTACAATCCGATATTGTTCAATACTCGGGCATGTCAAGACAACTCGAGGAATATAGATCAAAAAATGACAATAAAGAAACCTATTGGATAGACAACGCCTTTGGAGGTATGCCAACTTTTCAGCTAGGAGCAAGGTATCCAGTCGATATTTTAGCTCCTCTTCATAACATATCAAGACTTTTACCTCGTCCTGCTCATTTACTTTTTTTATTTCTTTTATCAAGTTATATTTTATTTATAGTTCTAAAATTTGATTGGAAGATGGCCCTTTTTGGATCTTTTGCATTTGGATTATCTACATACCTTTTAATCATTCTTCAGGTTGGACACAACACAAAAGCAATGTCAATAGCCTATATGCCTTTAGCTTTAGCTGGACTATTTTTATTAATCGATAAGAAATGGATTTGGGGTTTTGTAATTAGTGTAATAGGTTTGGGCTTAAACATTAGAGCTAATCATTATCAAATGTCCTATTATCTATTGATTCTATTAATAATTATAGCTTTTTCATACATTATTAACTCAATCAAACAAAGGAATATTAAACCAACATTTATAAGCCTTTTTGTGTTTTTTATATGCGGGTTGATTGCGCTAGGTTTGAACGCTACTCCAATTTTAGCAACCTCAGAATATTCAAAGTTCAGCACAAGAAATGGTTCAGAATTGTCTATGAATTTTGATGGTTCCCCCAAAGAAAAATCAAATGGATTAGATTATGAATATATAACTCAATATAGCTATGGTATATTTGAATCACTGAGTCTTATCGTTCCTCGAATCAATGGTGGTGGTTCAAGAGAAAACCTAGGAAAGGATTCGGGCTTGTATGAATACCTTATAAAAAAGGGTGCTTCACCGAATCAATCAGCTGAATTTGTAGGTTCAGTTCCAACTTATTGGGGAAATCAACCCATTTTAGAGGCTCCTGCATATATAGGTGTTGTTGTATTCTTCTTTGTAATATTGGCTTTAATATTATCTAAAAGACCAATTGTAGTTCCATTAATAATTGCCAGCATTCTATCATTGGTTCTTTCGTGGGGAAAAAACATGCCTATACTTACCGAACTTTTTATTGATTACTTTCCTTTTTATAATAAGTTCAGAGCTGTTTCCTCTATACAGGTAATTTTAGAATTATGTTTTCCAATTTTAGCTTTATTTGGATTACAAGAATTAATTAATAATCCAAACAAACACTTTAAGCTTTTTTCTAAGACTTTATTTGGTTTTGTTATTTTATTCATTTTTCTAATTATACTAAATTATTTAAATGTTTTTTCTTTTAAAGGACCAATTGATTCAAGGTTAATTGATGTTTACGGAAATGAAATATATGATCAAATAGTCATCGCTAGAGAAACAATTTTCAATCAAGATTTATTAAGAGGAGTATACTTGTTAATATCCGTTTTTATAATATTTACATTATTTAAATATCAAAAAATTAAGCAGTTTACTGCAATAATATTTTTTACATTATTGATAATTATCGACTTATATGGAATCGCAGCCAGGTATATAGATATGACTAGATTTGTTTCACCTTTGAAGGTTGAAACCCCATATGAAATTACTGAAGCAGATAAAATTTTACTCAAGGATAATTCAAGATTTCGAGTTTATGAACCTGGACTTGGCTTAACAGGATCAAGAACTTCTTTTTTTCATAATTCTTTAGGAGGTTATCATGGAGCAAAACCTAGACGTTTTCAAGAATTTTTTGAGTTTTTTAACTATTATCAAATCCCTGAGTTACTTAATATTCTTAATGTAAAATATGTATTATATGAATCTGATAATGGACTTTCTCCACTAATAAATGAGGAGGCAATGGGTAATGCATGGTTTATAGACTCTATCATCAAGGTTGAATCTGCTGACCAAGCTCTTGAGTCATTAATAAGTTTAGATTTTAACAACCAAATAATCGTTGAGGACGAAATTTCTTTAAAAGCTCTTAAGGCAGATGGGAATACTAAAAATGCCAATATTAAATTGATAACAAATACACCTAACAAGCTAGAATATGTTTTTGAGGGAGAGACAAATCAAACAATTGTTTTTTCTGAAATATATTATCCTAATGGTTGGCAAGCAAGAATTGATGGCAAAGCTGTTGAACATTATTGTGTAAATTATATTTTAAGAGCTCTTCGAGTTGAAAAAGGAAAACACATAATAACATTCGAATTTAACCCACCCGTAGTCGAAATAGGGACTAATATTAGATATGCTAGTATCTCAATATTTTTATTATTACTAGCTTCAATTGTTTATATGACTAAATTTAATTCTACATTTAAAAAATGGGGCTTGTAGCAAAACAAACATTTTATAATTTACTTAGTATCGGATTAGCATTTACATTAGGTGCAATAAATACTTTATACATGTATCCCAATCATATGGGGAGTAGGTTTCAAGGAGTAGTTATTGCACTTCTAGCGTATTCTAATTTGATCCAGCCTTTTATTTCTTTTGGACTTCAACATGCAATAATTAAGTTTTACAGTTCTTTTAAGACCCAAAAAGAAAAAGATAGCTTACTAATATTTTCGATATGGTCACCAATCATTATTATTACCTTAATTTCATTATTTCTATTTCTTTTTTCATCAAATATAGTTGATGATATTTCTTCAAATGAACCACTTTTAAGTACTTATGCGTTTGTTATTTTTTTAGTCGCTATTTCGACTTCATATTTTGAGATATTTTTTAGCTGGTTAAGAGTTCATTTAACATCAATTTTTGGAAATTTTTTAAAAGAGTTTTACCCACGATTCTTAACTTTTGTTCTTCTTACTCTATATGCATTAAACATATTGAACTTTGAATTTTTTATTTATTATCTAATTGCAGGATATTACATAAGACTTTTAATAATAATCATATATAGTTTAAAAATTCACACTCCCAGATTTTCATTTACTATGCCACCAGTATTAACCAAGATTATTTTTTATAGTTTTTTAATTTTTTTATCAGGGGCCGCCTCAAGTATAATTTTGGATATTGATAAATCAATGATTGCCTCACTCATTACTGCTGATGATGTTGCTTATTATAGTGTTGCTTTATTTATAGCTGCCGTTATTGAAGCTCCAGGAAGGGCAATGTTTCAAATTACAAGTCCATTAGTTTCAGATGCTATTAACTCAAATAATAATATTTATTTAAAAAATCTACTTGTTAAAAGCAGTAAAAATCTTTTGATTGTCTCAGGAGGTTTATTTTTATTAATTAATTTAAACTTAATTGATTTTTACGATTTTGTAAAGCAACCAAAATATGCAGTTGCAATTGGAGTTGTTGGTATTGTATCATCGGGAAAACTATACTCAATGTCAATTGGTTGCTTAAATAATATTATTTCAAATTCTAAATATTATCCTTTTGTTTTTTGGTTTTCAATATTATCAGCAATCATAGCAGTTATTTTAAATTTTATTTTAATTCCTAAATTTGGCATTATTGGAGCAGCCTTCGCAACATTATTTGTAATCATATTTATTAACACTTTGAAATTAATACTTGTTGCAGTTAATTTTAATATTTATCCATATTCCTCAGAAACTATTAAAATAGCATTTGCAATAGCTATAGCATATTTATTTGCAAACTATATCAAATTGGATTTTAATTCATTCATTAACATTTTAATTAGATCTAGTTTAATAGTTTTAATTTACTCTATATTATGTTATTTTCTTGGGTTAACTGGAGATATAACTAATCAAATCAAAAAATTTTTAAAGCCCTAGCTTCTTTTTCAAAAAAATTGAAGTTGCTGCTTTCTTGTTTTTTGCTATTTTTTCTGGCTGTCCTTGTCCAATAATTTTTCCTCCATTTTCCCCTGCTCCTGGACCTAGTTCTATCATGTGGTCTGCACATTTAATTAGATCTAAATTATGTTCAACTACAATTATTGAATGACCGTTACCAATTAGAATTTCAAATGATTTTAATAACTTTTTAACATCATGAAAGTGAAGACCAGTAGTTGGTTCATCAAAAATAAATAAAACTTTCTCCTTTGTTGATCCCTTAGATATAAATGAGGCTAATTTAATTCTTTGTGCCTCTCCTCCAGAAAGAGTATTTGATGATTGACCTAAAGTAACATAACCCAATCCTACTTGTTTTAAGGGTTTTAGCTTTGTTACTAATCTTTTTTCATTATTTGATTCAAAAAGTTTTAATGCATCGTCAATTGTTAAAGACAGAATTTCATCGATTGAATATCCATTATATTTAATATCTCTAATTTCTTCTTTGAATCTTTTTCCTTTACACATTTCACATTCTAAAATTACATCAGCCATAAATTGCATTTCAATTGAAACTTGACCTTCTCCCTTGCAATTATCACACCTTCCACCATCAACATTAAATGAAAAGTGTTTCGGTTTATAATCTCTATTTATAGCTAATTCTTGCTTTGAAAAAATTATTCTTATATCGTCATACGCTTTTAAATAAGTAACTGGATTAGATCTGGAAGATCTTCCAATAGGGTTTTGATTAACAAATTCAACATTTTGAATTAATTCTAAATCACCATCTAGTTCTGAAAAATCTCCTACTTTATGAGTATGAATATTAAAATATTTTGAAATTGCTGGAAAAAGAATATTTTTAACCAATGTTGATTTTCCACTTCCGGATACACCGGTAACAACTGTTAAGCCATCGATTAAAAAGTCAGCATCAATATTTTTTAAGTTATTTTCTCTTGCTCCTCTTATTTTAATCCATTTACCTGAAAACCTTCTTTTTGTTGGTACTTCAATTTCATTTAAACCGGATAGATATTTTGCTGTTAGTGTTTTACTTTTAATAATATCCTTTAATTTACCCTCAGCAACAATTTCACCACCAGAGGATCCTGCCTCCGGCCCCATATCAATTATTTTATCCGCTGCATTCATTATTTCTTCATCATGTTCCACAACAACAACTGTATTTCCAATATCTCTTAGATTCTTTAAAATTTTAATTAATCTTTTATTGTCTTTTGAGTGAAGGCCAATCGAAGGCTCATCAAGAATATACATAGATCCAACTAGACTGCTGCCCAGAGATACTGCTATATTGATTCTTTGAGATTCACCTCCAGATAGTGAATTTGATTTTCTATTTAATGTTAAATAACCTAAACCTAAATCCTGTACGATTTTTATTCTATTTTTTATTTCATTAATTAGTCTGACTGAAATTTTATTTTCATGATCCTTAAGTTCAATATTTTTAAAAAAAAGGATTAAATCATCCAGAGATAAATTAACTAGTTCTGTTATAGATTTCCCATTTATTTTTATATAATTTACCTCTTTCCTTAGCCTTGTCCCTTGGCATTGATTACAAATAGTTTTACCCCGATATCTTGATAACAAAACTCGATTTTGAATTTTATAACTTTTAGATTCAATTCTCTTAAAAAATGAATTTATTCCTTTAAAATGAGTATTTCCTTCCCATAAAATATTTTTTTGTTCATCACTTAATTCGAAATAGGGCTTATGAATTGGAAAATTAAATTTTAGTGAGGATTTAATTAATCGTGAATAGTGTTTTTTTTGACCGGTTGTTCTCCATGGAGCTATTGCTTCTTCATATATGGACCTTGAAGTATCAGGGACAACCATTTCTTCACTAACACCAATTATATCTCCATATCCTTCACACTTCTTGCAAGCTCCATATGGATTGTTAAAGCTAAATAAATGATGATTAGGTAATAAAAATTCAATCCCATCTAATTCAAATTTATTTGAAAATAACACTGAATTATTTGAATCTAAATTTATTATCGAACAATTACCATTACCCTCGAAGAAAGCGAGTTCAATTGAGTCAGATAATCGTTGGTAGAAATCTTTGTTATGTTTAATTATTAATCTATCAACTACTAGGTCGAACTCATTTTCTGGAATATTTTTTATATTTATTTTTTTAACCTCACCATCTACAAAAATTCTTGCAAATCCATTTTGGTTTAAATATTCTAATTGGTCTTTTATTGACCTTGATTCAGACTTATGTATAGGAGCAGTTAACAAAAGTTTTTCATTTTCATTTATCTTTTTTATGTAATTAATTACATCTGAAACATTATCTTTTTTAACTTTCTTTCCAGAGACAGGGGAGTAAGTAATACCGATTCTTGAGTATAGTAATTTAATATATTCATATATTTCTGTTTTGGTTCCAACTGTTGATCTAGGGTTTGATATATTAACTTTTTGTTCCACAGCAATAGCGGGAGAGATACCTTTTATATATTCGACTTTTGGTTTATTCAATCTCCCTAAAAATTGTCTCGCATAAGAAGATAAACTTTCTACATATCTTCTCTGACCCTCTGCATAAAGAGTGTCAAATGCTAATGATGTTTTGCCTGATCCAGACAACCCTGTTATTACAGTCAATTTATTTCTAGGAATAGTTACATCAATATTTTTTAAATTATGAAGCTGAGCACCTTTAATGATGATATTTTCCTTAGTGCTCGAGGCTAATTTTTTTGGCATAAAATTTAAAAAAATACAAAAATACGATTTTGATATTTATATATGACAAATGTAACTTCTAAATAAAAAAATAGTATTTAATTAATTTTTTGTAGTTTTAACAAAAATAAGAGCCTATAGCATAACATTACTTTAAAATTTTTAATTACGTCTCAGGTCATTAATAAAAGTAATGCTTATGCAAAATATTTTATCTTACAAAGAAGATTCTGAATTAATCGTTATCTATTTAAACGGAAATGAATCTGCACTTTCTTGCCTAGTAAATAGACATAAAAACCGGTTGTTTAATTTTATATACTCTAAGGTTCTGGATAGAGATATCTCAGATGATATTTTTCAAGATACTTTTATAAAAGTAATAAAAACCCTTAAAAAAGGTTTATATAATGAAGAAGGAAAGTTCTTGCCATGGATAATGAGAATTGCACATAATTTAGTAATTGATCACTTTAGAAAAAATAAGAGAATCCCATTGTTTAATAATAATTATGATTTTGATATTTTTCAATTTATTTATGATAAGTCATTAAATGCTGAGAAATCAATCATAAACGATCAGATAGTGTCAGATCTACAGAAGATTATTTTAGAGCTTCCTGACGATCAAAAGGAAGTTTTAATGATGCGATTTTACAGAGACATGAGTTTCAAGGAGATTGCTGAATCAACTGGTGTCAGTATTAACACAGCTCTTGGTAGGATGCGATACGCACTAATTAATCTAAGAAAAGTAATTCAAACGAATAATATTTCATTAAACCAATAATAAAAAATTATATTGGTCGTTATTAATTCATATATTAAGTGTATGGATTTTTATAGATTTGAAGGAAGACTTCCTTTAAAAAGACTAGAACCAAGTTCAGAAGTAATTAAACGAATATTAGATTTCTCCTTAAAATATGATGAAGCAAAAGAAATTTTAAAAAATTAAATTTTATTAATAATACTTTTTCTTC
>CEOP01037468.1_pt1 | contig 13306 bp, 21 predicted proteins | sample 361301 | NCBI WGS metagenome assembly CEOP01 (sample SAMEA2619548, study PRJEB7988) | marine metagenome | biome: marine biome (ENVO:00000447); feature: deep chlorophyll maximum layer (ENVO:xxxxxxxx); material: "saline water (ENVO:00002010), including plankton (ENVO:xxxxxxxx)" | depth 55 m
TATGCTGATAGAAATAACATGAATTATGATGAGCTTTTAACAACCGCAAGAGCTGCTGCTGATGAGCAAATTAAATTTATGGATGACTTACAAGTTAAATTAAACAAAGGTGAGATTGATGAAGCTACTTATAACTCTGAAATAGCAAAAGCAAATTCTTTATTTCCAGCTCAAATATTTGGTAAAACTGATTTTGGAGATTTTTTACAAACATGGACAATTCAAAGAAACGCATTAAGTGGTAAAGATAATCCAGCTATAAATGATTTTAAAGGAATTGTTAGTGCTAAACTAGAAGAACAGTTTAAAAATTTTGCAAAACAGTTTGACGATTTAAAAGCAAAAGGTGTTGATGGAGAAGATATACCATTTTTTCTTCAAAAAGATTTAACTACCTTTAGTGATGATATAGTAAAAGAAATAGAGAATAACATAAACACTTATTATAATACTTTAATAAACAAAAAAGGCACTCCCTTAACCACAGTTGAGCTTTCTCGGTTATTATCACAAAGAGCTGACGAAATATTCTCAACTATAAGAACTAAAAAAAATGAGCTTTACCAAAACCTTGAGCCTACTTCTTCTGTTATTTCTTCTTTTGACAATGCTCTTGAGGCAATAAAAATTATTCCCTTTAATGCAACTGGTCAAAAAATTGCTAATAGTACAATTAATGTTATTAAAAATGCTGATAAAATTAGTAAAAGAATTGCATCAAATAATGAAAAAATTAATAACCCAAAAACATCCGCAAAGATAAAAAATGATTTAACAAACGAAAACAAAACTTTACAAGAAAAACTTCCAACTGAGCAACAGATAAGAAATTTAGCTTCGGAACTTCAAGACGAAGCTGGACAACTTTCCAGAAGCGGTAAGGGCAATGCCAGTAATGATGTTACAAATTTAGCAAAAGCATTAAATGATGATTTATTACCTCTTGCTAGTCAAGAAAGAGTTAATGCTGATATTGGAAATATTTTATTTAGAAATATTGAAGATGGTATTATAGGCACAATAACATCTTTAAATAGAAATGGAAGATTAAACATAAAACCAGAGGTAGCTATTAAACAATTTGGAGATGAGCTTGATACTACAGTTGCCACTCAAGAACTTCTAACAGGAGCTAAAGCAGCAGAAGATTTAGTTAATCCAAATGTTTCTTCAATAAATGTAACACCAGCAAGAGGTGGAGAGCCTTTAGTTTTAGATACTAAAAATTTAAGCAACAATACAAAAATACAAACTATAGACAAAAGAACTGTTGAAAATAATCAGTTAAATTTAAGTCAAACTGAAAAATTAACAGAAAGCATTATATCTAAACTTTATATTGAAAAAGATATTTATAACCCACAAAGCATTAATGCCTTTATAAAAGAAAATGAAGTTCTTTTAAATCAACTTCCAAATCTTAGAGATAACTTAATAAATTTATCTAAACAAAGCACAAAAGTTATTCAGGAAAAATTAAGTAGTCCACAAAATACTTTTGGTCTTAAAGGAGATAAAATTCAAACAAGTGTTGGTCCTGATGGAAAGGTAACTATTAGACTTCAAGATGGACCAAATGATAAACTTGTAAATGTTTTATTAAATAGTGATGACCCAGCAATGACTCTTTTGCAATTTATTAAAAAAGATGTACCAGCTGGAGTTAATAAAGAATCAGAGTTAATAAATTTTGTAAATGCAGTAAAAGGAAAGTCTGGTAAATCATCAGCAGAATTAGAAAATACTTTTATAGATATAATAAAAACAGAAGCTGGTTTAGTTAAAGATATTAATACTGGTAATTTTATATATTCACCAAAAACAAGTGATTATAAAAAAATTAGTGAATTACTAAACACTAAGGTTGGTTCTGGAACTCTTGATGATTTCATTATAAATAATAAAATATTTACTTCAAAAGGCGGTGTTAATAAATACAATAAAATAAAAGACAGTTTAGAAAATGTAACAAACACCTACAATATTGAAACTTTATTAGGAAAAACTTATAACGATATAGCTACTGGAGTAGTAAATGGAACTGCTGATTTGTTCGCAAGAGTTCTTGGTGCTAACTTATCAACTTTTATTTCAAGCGGTAGGGGTGCGCCTTTAGTTATAGCCCATCAAGTCAATAAGAGAGCTGCTGCTACATTAAACAGATTTGTTAATAATCAAGAATACAATCAAATAGTAAATCAAACTCTTACAGACCCAGAATATGCTAGAAAAGTTGTAAAAATTTTACATGATAAAAGAATGTTTACTGGCTCAAGAAATACTCCAATTTACATTAGAGAAAATGCCAAACAAATACAAATTGCGCTTAGTGCAATGGGTGTAAATGTTCAAGAAGATATTATCTATGATGCTTTAGAGCAAGGTATAGAAAATGGAGATTTAAGAGCATTAAATAAAACAGAAGAACAAGTATTAAAACAAATGTTTAAAAGGAGTAAATAATGATTAAAATTATTTTAAGTGTTATTCCAGTATTATTAGTAATAGGTTGTGCGTCTGGTCATGTAAATGTATCAACACAAACACCTAGCAATACTGACTTAACCATTACAATAGAATCAAAACAAAGTAAGGATTAATTATGTTTGGGAATAAAAAAAGATTTAATTATTTTAATCCTCAAAGCCCTATTGATGTTTTAAGAAAAAGAGTATCAAAAATAGGAGAGCAGTTTACAACTAATCCTTTAGATACATTTATGAGCGGAGATATTAAAGGTGTGCCTTTAGATAAAAACTATGAAGCATTAAAAAAATTTAGAGGTACTGGTGGTTTTAACAATAGTATTTTTGGCGAAGTTCTCGGAATAGATGATGCTACAAGGTTAAAGGTATTAAATGATGAAGCAAAAAAAATGGCTACACAAAGACAATTAAACGCTTTAATGTTTGACTTAGGTGAGCAAAATAAAAATTTAGGCAGAACACCTATTAAGCCTTTTGAATACACTAGACCAATTAATTTAGATGGTGGCTCTTATACAGATATGCTTCCTAACAATAATGATGCTGGCTCTCCTTTAGTAGTAGCTTCCGAAGCTAATCAGGAAACAGACCAAGAGTTTATAAATAGAGTTTCGAAAGTTAGACCACCAAACAATGCAGAGGTAAATACTACAGAACAACAAGTTAATGAAGATTCTCAAAAAGGTAATAGTCTTTTAAAAGACATTGAAGATAAAAGAAAAAAATTATTTAATTTATTCTTTTAATAGTTAATTAAAAAAATCACCAAACAATAAATAAATAATAATGTCTTTAAGCATCAAGTTTTTTCCCATCATCTGTTTTTAATAAATAATCATAGTGGTTCATATCAATAGTATATATCTCAACAGCTTTTAAGCAATCATTTAGTTCCATATCTTCTCCAGCGGTTCTTTGTTTCTGGGAAGATAGGTCTATTATTCTTTCTTGTCTCTGATTGATTAAGTGATTAAGTGCATACTTTATAAGGGCGTAGGCTAGTGGTTCTAATTTCATTTTTTTCCTCCTGTAAAACACTAACCTACTTTGATTCTAAAAATAATCCATACCCCTTTTTACATTAGTTGTTGATAAGCTGTTTACAATATGGGGGTAATATCTATTAAATTGTTTTTAGCTTTAAATAAAAATGTGTGCAGCTCCTTATGAACCTCCAATTCAACAGTTGATTGAAAATCACCATGCTCACCATGATTGTTTATTATCCAAGCCAGGTTATGCGAAAATTCATGTGCAAAATGACCCCAACCATTCGTAACATTAATACAATATGTTCCTTTAATTATTTTGCGGAAACCATCAATATTTTTAAATTTTCGACTGTATCTTTCCCACCTAGTATATCTTTTTCCTGTGGTCTTTTTAAACTTAATTCGTTTTGGCATTTTATAATCAGATTTTTTATCCCACATATATTTAACAAAATTACAGGCAATATCAAAATCTATATCATTAACTTTTTGCCACCTTGCAGTGCTAAAATTAGGTTCTAGTGTTTGTGCAATTCTATTAGCTTCTTCATAGTTTGCTTTTGCTTTTTTACTAATACTCATTACTTCCTCCTTATGTGTCTTGCAGTAGTGCAGACCTTCCATCTTCCAGTCCTACTTGTTTCTAGTTTAATTATCTTAGAAGCAACCCTACCCACATCACTATAGACAGATTGTCCTTCAAAGTTTTCTCGGACATATCTCATTAATGCGCCTTTAGTTATCTTGCTGTCTTTAGTAATTTGGTTTGATAAAATTTCAAAAACTTTTTCTTTAGTTTGTTTTCTATCTAACCTACTTCCATAAGAGTATGGATTAACGATATATTGTTGAGGATTATTTGATGGCTGCAAAATTATATTGTATTGTTCCAACAAATCCCTATCTGCATCTGTTAGTTTACATAATTGATAAGCCGCCATTTTACCTTTCGGTTTTTGTATGCTCCAAAGTAAATCATTTAATTTTGATTTATCTTTTTCATTAGTTACATGATTTATTAAGTTATCAATTTGTTCTTGAGAAAACTGATAACGACTTGAATAGAATACTTCTCTATTAAAGTTTTCTTCAACTTCATTATTTATATTCATAGTGTTTTATTTATCTCTTTAGTTAGTTAATAAAAATTTAGTTATGGAAACATTATAACATTTTGTTCAAGTGTTGTCAACCCCTAAAATAAATGACCAATTACTGCCATTTTAATTTTAGGTTTTTCTGATTCAAAAATAATTTTGCCTAATTTTCGAATCATGATTTTATTGAATCGGAAAGAAGGCATATCAGAAATATTAACAATGCCAATTTCCCCTGTTTAATATAAGGAGATATTGATGAAGATAGAATACCCAAGCGTAATAGACGATATGTCTAATGAAGAATATCATAATGGAGTTGGGGATGAAGCTCTAGGCTCATCTAGTTTAAAAACACTAGCAACTAAAACTCCTAACCATTTTAAAAACAGACCACCACAAGAAAGTAAACCATACTTTGATAAAGGAACAGCTTCTCATATAGCTATACTTGAACCTGAGAAATTTAAAAAGCTAGTGATAAGAGGTGGTAAAGATAGAAGGCAAAAAGAATATAAAGAAGCAATAGCTAATAAGACTGCGGAGCAAGTAGTTTTACCTGATGGGGATTATGAGGATGTGCTGCGAATCAAAGACGCTGTATCTAATAGCACCCAAGTTAATAAATTATTGTATCATCAAGACGCTAAATCAGAAGTATCTGCATTTTGTATAGATGAGGAAACAGGAATTAAATTAAAATGCAGACCAGATAAAGTTAGACCATCTAAAAAAGACCCTTCAATGGATATAATTATAGATTTAAAAACAACTGTTGATGCTTCTAAAGAAGGGTTTCAAAGAGCCTGTGGTAACTTTGGCTATCATATTCAAGAGAGTTTTTATAGAAGATGTTGGGAGCAAGCAACAGGAAGAAAAGTTGCTAAATTTTATTTCTTAGCTGTAGAGAAAGAACCGCCTTATGCTTTTAGTATTTTTGAGTTAGGTGATAAATCTATTGTTGAAGGAGATGCTATTGTTGATTTGGCGTTAGCTACTTATAGCGAATGTCAAAAGACTGGTTACTTTCCTAGCTATAGCCCAGAAATACAAGAGATTGACATACCACCATATTTTATAAAATTAACAGACCCTACTATATTCTAGGTTAAATTAAATTGGGTTAGGGATATAGACTAACCCCTTTCTTAAAGGAGAATAAAATGTTTGGATTACCAGAAGAAGAAAATAATAATAATGGAGAGGTTTGGGATAGACTAAACTTCAATGCTAAAGAAGGTAAATATACTTCTGTTATTTATAATAAGGAAAAAGAAGAAAAAGAAACAGAAGATAGACCTTCTGATTTTAAATGTTATGTTGACTTTGCAACCCTACACTCTGGATGGGCTGATTTTTCAAAACCAACACCATCTGTAGTAACTACATTATATGGCGAATCAAACCCACCAAATAAGCCTGATGATGACCATAAACCTTTCGTTAAATTCAATCTATATAATAAGGATTTAGGTATGTTAAATTTCGGCTCTAGCTCAAAAGCAGTTTTGCTAGAACTTAAAACTTTACATGATAGCTACTTAGCTCAAGTAGAAAAAAAAGGAGATTTATTACCAGTTGTCCATTTTAACGGAACTAAAGAAATTAAATTTGGAAAAGCTAATAAACTAAAAGTACCTAATGTAGAAATAGTTGACTGGAGAGAGCGACCAGCAACAATGTTAGGGCAAGTCCAAGAAGTCGAAGAAAAGAAGCCAGAGCCTGTGGCAGAACCAGAGCCTGACTATAGTGATGATTTGGACTTTTAATAACTAAAATCATACTGGTTGGTTTTGGTTAAGAGAAAAGGAGTTCTGCTCTCCCCTCCTCCTTTTCTCACCCCCAACCTTATATGAAAAAACATAATAATTATTGGAAAGAGATTTGCGTTAATTTATTTGTTCTTAGTTACATAGCTTTTGGAAACTATGTCTTTGAAATTGATTATGATTATGTTGTTGTAAGGAAACATCTAAATGCAGAAATATATATCGAATAACACAAGGGCTGATTTTGATTATTACCCTACACCTAAGAGCTGTGTTGAAGCTCTATATGAAAGAGAATTTTTTACAGGCTCAGTATGGGAATGTGCAGCTGGCAGAGGTGATATATCTAATGTCTTTTTAGATAAAGGACATAAGGTTTTATCAACTGATTTAATTGATAGAGGGTATGATAATATTATAGGTGGTGTTGATTTTTTAAAAACAAAATACACACCTAGTATGCCACATAATATAGTAACTAACCCACCATTTAATTTAGCTTTTGAATTTGTAAAACACGCTTTTGAGCTGTCTTTATTATCAGAAGGAAAGGTTGCTATGTTTTTAAGACTTGCCTTTCTAGAAAGTAAAAAGCGCAGACCTTTCTTTTTAGAAAACAGACCATCCAGAATTTATGTCTTTTCAGAAAGACAAACTTTATGGAAGAATGGTGAGGATATTCCTAAGGGCAGAAGCGGAACTACTCCTTATGCTTGGTTTGTTTGGAATGGAAAAAATAGAAAAGATAGAACTGAGTTGGATTGGATATAATGAAACTAGAACACTATTTAATTTTTATAATGCTTGGCTTTTTTGGTTATGCCATTTTTGTAAGACTAGCAATATTAATACTAACTGGGAAAGATATTAATGGATAAAAGATATATTGAAGCAATAAAGGTAGTTGCCGCAGAGGTTTTTGGTGAGCCAAAAATTACTACAGATTCAGAGTTAAGGTTTGGTAGTAAATATTCTAAGGCAGTTAATCTTGGAAATGCTACCTGGTTTGACTTTGAAGCTAATGAGGGTGGTGGTTTAATAGACCTAATACAAAAACATAAAAATTTATCTGGAAGGGAACTATCAGATTATCTTTATAATGAGTTTGGGATTGGGGAAAGAACAGCAGAGAAACAAGCATCAATACCACCAGCGCAAGGCTCTAGGATTACTAATGAATATAATTATGTAAATGAACATGGAGAAGTTAGTTATCAAGTTTTAAGGTTTGAGCCTAAATCATTTAAGCAAAGACATTTTAAAGATGGTAAAACAGTATGGGGTTTAAAGGATGTTGAGCCTTTACCTTACAACCTACCAAAAATATTAGAGGATAAAGATAAAACTATATTCATAGTGGAAGGTGAAAAGGATGCTGATAAACTAAACTCTTTAGGTTTTTTAGCTACAACAAATTCTGGTGGAAGCAAAAACTGGAAGCCAAACTTAAATAAATATTTCAAAGATAGAAGGGTAATTATCATAGGAGACAATGATTCTGCTGGGTACTCTCATATACAAACTATCTCAAATCATCTTCTAAGCGAAGTTATGAGCCTTCATTTTATCTCATTGGAGGGTAAAGTTCCAGAAAAGGGCGATATTTCAGATTTTATTGATGCTAACGGAGATATAGAGGAGTTAATATTAACAGCAGAACCAATGGAAAAAATTCCACAAAATGTATTTCCAACTATGACTGTTAATGACTTGATGTATCTAAAGAGCCAAACTTATTTAATTGAAAACTTAATACCAGAAGGTGGTCTATCTGTTATCTATGGTCAACCAGCAAGCTATAAATCTTTTGTTGCAATAGATATGTGCCTATCAATATCATCTAATATTGACTGGCAAGGTTTTGATACTGGAGCTGGTAAAACTTTATTTATAGCAGCGGAAGGTGTAGGCGGTTTAAAGAAAAGAATACAGGCATGGATGGCTAAAAATAAAGGTATAAAAAAGACTCCTGATTTTCATGTATTGGCTACAACTGTTGATTTCTTAGACCCAGAGCAATTAGAAAAATTAGTAAATACTATTGAGACTATTGGTAAAGATTTTAAACTTATAGTAATTGATACTATTGCCAGAACATTATCTAATTCTGGAAGTGATGAAAACTCAGCTTCTGATATGGGAATGTTTTTATCAGCCTGTGATACTTTAAGAGAAAAAACTAAATCAGCTATATTAGCTATTCACCATAGCGGAAAAAATGAAGCGTCTGGATTAAGAGGTAGTTCAGCTTTATTAGGTGGTGTTGATACATCTATTAATTGCTCTCACTCTGGAACTGTTAATCTCTCTGTGCAGAAACAAAAAGATACTGAACAATTAGAAATGATTAGTTTAGAGGTAGAAAAAAGACAACTATTTGATGAAACCTCTGTAACCTTACAGAAGGTAACTTTCGAATCTGGTGATGCTCCAATTAGAGAGCCAGTCTTAGGAGCGAATCAAAAGTTAGTCTATGATATTATAAAAAATTCGTTAGAAGATAACGGACAAACAAAATGGATAAATGCTGATGTTGGTGAGCAAACTTTTATAAGCATGAATCATGTAGAATTTAAGTGTTTTGCTCAGTTTCCAGATAAAGATTTAAGGCGTAAACAACAAAAGCTATCAAGAACTATACTATCTTTACAAAACAAGGATATAATAGGCGTTTGGGATGATAAAGTATGGGTAATTAGATGACGGAAAAACAAGATAAAAAACGAACAGAACTTTCACAAGTTTACATGGATAAATTAGATAAAGTTGCTATAGCAATGGAAGAAATATGGTTCTCAAAAGAAGCATTATTAGATTTAGTTGATGAAGAATTGCAAAAAAAATTTAGAAGTGCTGAAAAGAAATTAAGTATAGCTATTGTAACAGAAAAAGGACCAGAAGAAATAGCTAAATGGTGTAAGAATATTGAAAAAGGCTGGTTAGCTTTAGATAAAGCAGCAAGAGAGTCTGGTGTAGAGCCACCCAAAGGAGAGTATTGGATTGCCGAATCTAAAAAACAAACAAAGTTTGTGATAGTAAAAACTAAAGCAGATAGAAGAATGATAACTGGTCAAGAAGAAACGAAAGGAAAGCCTGTTTATACTTTGGATGAGTTAGGAGAAATCCTTGATACTTTATTCGGCATAAACGAAGTAAAGAAAGTTTTTAATCAAGCTCATGTAACTAAGTTTGATGAGCAGATACCTTTTGATGATGATATTCCATGGTGATTTATGGCTAGGCAAATTAATTTTAAACATGAAGCTAAAACTAAAATAAAACGAAGGAGAAAAAAGCGACCTTTGAATATGAGAAAGAAACTCGGCAAAAGAAGTTCGTTTAGAAAAAATGTTGTGCATAAAATGTCAGTCAAAAAGAAGTAAAGTTGTTGAGTCTAGAAGGACCTCTACTGCTATTCGTAGAAGAAGGGAATGTTTAGACTGTAATGAGAGATTTACAACTTTTGAAACTGTTTTGGAAGAAAAAAAAGCCCATAGAGAGCCTATGGTGAGGATTCAAAAGCGTTCAAAGGGTAAAGTACATGAAAGAACAGATTCGTTTGTAGTGTTAGAAGAAGATGATACAGAGGATTTTCTTGATGGCTACCTAAGAAATAAGGGGATTAAGTATGATTAAGTTATATTTAACAAAAAAAGTTAAAAAAGAAAGAGAGCTAAAGAACCAGGCTCTGGAAGATAACAAAATATTAAAAGATAAACTAAAGTATTATTATAAGTTTATTAAATCTATAGCAGCAGAAGAAAGACCAATAGGTCATGTCGGAAGATTATCTAGCAGAATAGTATTAGACAGAATTATTAAACAAGCGAGGAAAATAAAAGATGAAGAAATCAAAGAAATCGGAAAAATGCTCTAAGGAAGATAATGTTATAGAGCTATCAGACTATCAAAAGATAGAGGTTATTGATAGCGTAGAAAATGAAGGTTATATTAGTTTAGAATTTGAAGATGAATTAATAGAAAAAATGGGAGTAGATTTAACCGAAGAAGATATAAAGCAATTAGCTGATTCTTTGGTTAATAGTATATTTGGGAATCCAGATGAAGAAAATTAAACAATATCCTATAATAACTATTAATAGTAAATATATGCTTATAACCAGAGATGGGGTTGGTGAGCGAATAGAGTTAAGTACAAATCAATTAATAAGATTAAACCGAGAGATTGCCAATGTCTTATGGGAAAGAAGAAATAATAGTGTATAATATACACACTATGGATAAAAAATTAGAAATACTTAAAGTAGAAGAAACAGAATATGTTGATTTAATTGTTGAAACTTGCTCCAGGATAATTTGTTTTGAATATAATAATCAATTATGCAGCTGCCAAAACCCCTCAGATTGTCATGGGCATAATGAATTTGTTCAATCTGCCAAAGGATGTATTGGAGCTATTTCTGCTTTTTCTGCTAATGTTTTTGAAGCAACTTATTTAGATGAAAAAGAGATAAACTAATGCCTAAGAAAAAAGATTCAAGATTAACAAGAGCTGGAGTATCTGGTTATAATAAACCTAAACGGACTCCCAATCATAAAACTAAATCCCATATTGTCGTGGCTAAAGAAGGTGATAAAATAAAAACGATTCGTTTTGGTCAACAAGGTAAGACTGGTGATAAGACTATGACAAAAAGAGCTAAATCATTTAAAGCCAGACATAGAAAAAATATAGCAAAAGGTAAAATGTCTGCGGCTTTTTGGGCTAACAAGGTAAAATGGTAGGAGAGAATTATGCCGAGAAAAAAAGGAAGTAAAGGTTTATATGCAAATATTCACGCTAAGAGAAAAAGAATAGCAGCTGGCTCTGGCGAGAAAATGAGAAAAAAGGGTGCTAAAGGTGCGCCAACTGATAAAGCGTTTAAGAAGGCTAAAAAGACAGCTAAAAAAACAACAAAGAAAAGGAGAAAGTAATGCCAAAAGGAAAAGGAACTTATGGTTCTAAAGTAGGCAGACCGCCTAAAAAAAAGAAAAAGAAAATGGATAAGAAAAAATCTAAAAAGAAATGATAAGCAAAAAACTACAAAAAGAAAGAATGTCTATCTGTATGGAATGTGAAGCTAAATCTGAAACGAAATATGGTTATATTTGTAATCATTGTAGATGTTTTTTAAAAGCAAAAACCTTATTAAAAGGTAGTTTTTGTCCGAGAGATAAATGGTAAATGCGACCTGATTATTACATAATTGAAAATACTTTAGATAAAAATGAGATAGATTTTATAACTAAAGAAGGTATGAAAAATTTACAAAAATCTACAGTTCATTCTACAAAAGGTTTTACAAAAACTAAATACACAAGAAGAAGTAAGGTTGCATGGTTTCATAAAGACGAAAACAAAGATTTAGATAAGATATTAAATAGAGTTGTAGATATTCTGTTTGATGTTAGTAAAAATTTCTATAACCAAGAATTAAATAATGTTGAGCCAATTCAATTTACTCATTATAAATTTTTAAATTACTATAATTATCATATAGATTCTAACGCATGGCAAGAAACACCAAATAGAGTAATATCAGCAACTATTGAACTTACTAATCCTAAAGATTATATTGGTGGTGGATTGCAATTTAAAAACCATGATTTTCCAAGACCTACATTAAAACCAGGAACTATGATTTCTTTTCCCTCATTAATGCTTCATAAAGCATTGCCTGTTTATTTTGGAGTTAGAAATTCTTTAGTATTATGGGCTGGTTTAGAGAATAAAAGATGAATCAAGCTAATCCATTTATAGAATTTTTAAATAAATATAAAAATGACCCAGTTTTGTTTTGCCAGAATGTTTTAGGTGTTGAGCCTGATGACTGGCAAAAAGAATTGATGATAGCTATTGCAGATGGTGAAAGAAAAATATCAGTTCGTTCAGCTCATGGAGTCGGTAAGTCCTCTGTAGCTTCATGGATAATGTTACACACCTTGTTAACTAATTATGATTGTAAAGTTATCGTTACCGCTCCAACTAGCTCCCAGCTTTTTGATGCTCTCTTTGCGGAGCTATCACGCTGGATAAAAGAAATGCCGCAGAGTTTACAAGATTTAGTTGATGTTAAATCAGATAGGGTTGTTTTAAAAGCTAGACCTAATGAAGTATTTATATCAGCCAGAACTTCTAGGAGAGAGACCCCAGAAGCCCTAGCTGGGGTTCACTCAACTGGTAAAGTTATGTTAGTCGTTGACGAAGCGTCTGGTGTTCCAGAGGAAGTATTTGAAAGTGCAGCTGGTAGTATGTCTGGCGATAATGTGCATACAATTTTATTAGGTAATCCAACCAGAAACTCTGGACTATTTTATGATACTCACCATAGATTGTCTGGCTCATGGAACACCTTCCATATTTCAGCTTATGATAGCCCAAGAGTTTCAAAAGAATTTATCGAGGAAATGGCTATGAGATATGGTGAAGATAGCCCAGCTTTTTCAGTTAGAGTTAAAGGTGATTTTGCAGAGGAGTCTGATGATGGTGTTATATCTCTGGACCTAATCGAATCAGCTGTGAATAGAGATGTTCCAATGGATAATTCCCATGATACTTATTGGGCGTTAGATGTTGCTAGGCATGGTTCAGATAGCTCTGTTTTAGTTAAGCGTAGAGGTAATGTTATATTTGATATAAAAACATTTAAGAAATTAAATTTGATGGAATTAACTGGTAGAATTATGGCGGAGTTTGACTCTGTTGAACCGCACAATAGACCAATAGAAATATATATTGATGCAATAGGGTTAGGGTATGGAGTCATTGACGCTATAAACGAGATTGGAAGGCTATCCGCAGTAGCTATTAATGTTGCTGAAAGTGCCAGTATGTCTGGAACTTACATGAATCTTAGAGCTGAGTTATGGTTTAAATTTAAAGCATTTTTAGAGGAAGGATTGTGTAAACTTCCTAAACATGAAACTATGACCGCTGATTTATTATCAGCTAAATATAAATT
>CEOP01138507.1_pt1 | contig 13300 bp, 12 predicted proteins | sample 361301 | NCBI WGS metagenome assembly CEOP01 (sample SAMEA2619548, study PRJEB7988) | marine metagenome | biome: marine biome (ENVO:00000447); feature: deep chlorophyll maximum layer (ENVO:xxxxxxxx); material: "saline water (ENVO:00002010), including plankton (ENVO:xxxxxxxx)" | depth 55 m
AGTGGTAAAGCTATTAAGCACGTTGGAAAATTTGCAATAATTCGATAATAATTATTATTTAAATAAGTTTATACTGATATTTCCAAGTTCATTATTTGGAAATTTTAACTGATATTTTTGAATAGGAGTTAAGCCTGATTTCTCAGCTAGCTTTAAGAAGCATTCTATATTAACTATATATTGATCTGAATATCCATGAGTACTTTCATAGGCAGTAGAACCAGTTAATCCAAGGTTCTTAGCAATAACATTTGGATCTAGACAGTGCAACTCTAAAACAAGGAGTCCATGTCTATCTACATGAGGTTTCCATGTTAGTAGATGTTCTAATAAATTTTGTTCTAATGTAGCATTTCTAATCAATTCACCTCTATATGCATAAGCTCCTGTACATGTTGTAATATTAATATCATTATTTAAAGGATTCTTGAATACTCTATTATGATCCAAAAAAGATCTTACATTTAGTAAATCATTGAGTTCTATATTATATTGATCATTTAGAAGTTTATTGAATTTATCTGGGTTGCTTATGTCTGCTTCTAGTATAAGGCATTCAATATTAGCATTATTTAGATTTTTTTGAGAAGTTTGTTGAGCTTCTAGATTAAAGTCTGCTCCAATAATATATAATGGATATTCACTTAGTTGTTTTCCTCTTAAGGTTTTGTTTTTAACAACATCATATAAATGTATAAGCAGTGTTCCATCACCACATCCCATGTCTGCAATTCCTAAAGGTTGTTTTTCAATAGGCTGATTAAAAATGTCAACTATGATTTCATCTATCTTTTTAAAGTATGTTGTATGAGCACCACCGCTTCCCCATACATTCATAACCCTATTTACATGTTGTTCTTTATCATCAATTTTTTCCCATAACGGATTAACATCTCCAAATAAGATTGTTTCCATAGAAGAATATATTGGGAGGTATGATGTTGTGACTCCATATGCAGATGCACGCTTTAGATAGAATTCTCCTTGGTCTGTGAATTTTTCATTTTCAACCCATTGTAGATAATTGAATAATTCATTTAATTGTTTATATGTATTTTTATTACAGTAACTTTTAATAGTATCTAACCTTCTAGATACTAACACCTCATTATAATGTTTAGACATTCCAATAGAGACTAATAGAGGTCCTATGATTAAGCCAGTTAAATGATGAAATATTTGATTATGTGTAGAGTCAGTTTCTATTTGTTTAAATTGATTTTTAATAACTGTTAGAATATCATCTATATACTCATTATCATTGTTTAATTGAAATAGAGAACTATTGCAATCAATTAATTTATCTACATGTTTATAAATATCATTATATAGAGGGAGTAAATTAAAAGCTTTTTCTCCAGTTGTTGTCTTCTGAAAAAGATCATCATTCAATTTAAGCCAACCTTGACATCTTAACAGATGAAGAGTAATGTTTAGATAACCAAGATTACATTTTTTAATTTTGTTTAAATCGTTAATGGAAAATGAGTCATTGCTAATAATAAAATCAACCATGTTAGATTTGTATAGTTGACTTATTGGACCAATTAATGAGATTCCATCAATATGTCTGAATAATAAAGATCTATAAGTTTTTTTCTCTGTTTCTGATAACATATTTACTATTTAAGTTATTAAATAAAGTTTAAATTTATTAAACATCAAGGACTAAATTTATAACTAATGGGATTAGTACCAAAACATATTAAGAATTTATCTCCATATGTTCCTGGAATGAGCATTGATGAAGTTAAAAGAAAATTTAACTTAACTAATATTGTTAAACTCGCATCAAATGAAAACCCTCTAGGTCCTTCTCCAAAAGCAATTAAATATGCTCTTGAGCATATAGATGATTTACATAGATATCCAGATGCTTATGCCTTCAAATTAAGAACAAAATTAGCAAATATTTACAATATTAAAATTGAGAATGTAATTTTAGGTGGCGGAAGTGAAGGAATAATGTCTGTTATTATGCGAACTTTTTTACATGATGATGATGAAATAGTATCCGCAGAAAACTCGTTTATAGGCTTTCGAGTGCTAGCTAATGCTAGTGGCATTAAAACACATTGGGTACCAATGAATAATTATCATTATGATTTAGATGGTATTTTATCTAGAATCAATGATAAAACTAAAGTTATATATTTAGCAAATCCTGACAATCCAACTGGAACATATTTTAAAAAATCAATGTTTGATGCATTTATAAAAAGAGTTCCAAATAGAGTGCTGGTTATATTAGATGAAGCTTATTTTGAGTATGCATGTCATTTAACAGACTTCCCAGACTCAATGATATATAAATATGACAATGTAATTACACTAAGAACTTTTTCGAAAGCTTATGGATTAGCAGGATTAAGAATTGGTTATGGTTTTGGGCATCAGGAATTAATAGATAGTCTTATGAAAGTGAAGTTACCATTTGAACCTTCCTCTTTTGCTCAGATGGCAGGTTTAGCATCATTGGAGGATGATGAATTTTTAGCTAAAACAGTAAAGATTAATGCAAGTGGAATGCAAAAAATATTAAATTCTTTAAAAGATTATGATACAATTCCATCAGTTACAAACTTTATTACTATTAAATTCAATGATAATAAAGAGTCTCATGATTTCACTAAGTTTATGTTGTCAAATGGAGTAATTGTAAGAAATCTAAAAGGCTTTGGGCTAGAAGATTGTGTTAGAATAAGTATTGGTACAGAAGAAGAGAATGATTTCTTTTGTGATGTTTTATATAAAATGAAATAGGAATAAAAATGGGTTTTATTACAAATGAATGGCAGGGAACTGATTTTTTTGAAATACATGATTTTCATCATGTTGAATATTTAGTTGGCAATGCAAAGCAAGCTGTTCACTTTTATAAAACTGCATTTGGGTTTAAGCCTATAGCTTATTGTGGTCCTGAAACAGGTATAAGAACTCATGTTTCATATGTTCTTAAAAATAATAAAAATATATTTATTTTTACAACTCCACTATCATCTGAAAGTGATATGTCTAGTTGGCTAAATAAACATGGTGATGGGATATATGATATCGCATTTAGTGTTCCTGATGCTTCTAATGCATATGAATCTTGCTTGTCTCGAGGTGCTATATCTACTGGTGATAGCATTTCTTGTTCAAGTGATGATGGAATTTATAAAAAATACTCTATTAAAACATATGGTGATACAATCCATTCATTTATTGAAGACAACAGTTACTTAGGTTGTTGGGCTCCAGATTTTACTAATATTGATTCAGAAGATAATCTTTTTGAAACTGAGCATAACTCTCTTGTTAAGATTGATCATATAGTAGGTAACGTTGAAGAAGGAAAAATGGATGAGTGGAAAGAATATTATGAAAATATATTTGGATTTACAAATTTTGTAAGATTTGATGATTCTGATATATCAACACAATATTCTTCTTTAAGAAGTATTGTGATGAGATCTAAAAATTGGAAGATTAAGCTGCCTATAAATGAGCCTGCATCTGGATTGAAAAAATCTCAAATAGAAGAGTATCTAGATTTCAACGAAGGTCCAGGTGTTCAACATGTGGCTATTTTATCTAATAATATAATAGATTCAATTAGTAAATTAAGAAAAGGAGGTGTAGAGTTTCTTGATACACCTGATACATATTATGAAAATTTAAGGGACCGAGTCCAAGAGGTCGATGAAGATATTAATGTTTTGCAAGATTTAAAAATTTTAGTAGATAGAGATGAAGAGGGATATTTATTGCAATTATTTACAAAACCTTTAGAAGATAGGCCTACATTGTTTATTGAAATTATTCAAAGAAAAGGGTCTAGAGGATTTGGCCAAGGAAATTTTCAAGCATTATTTGAATCTATAGAAAAAGAACAAGCTTTAAGAGGGAACTTATAAATCCATGCCATTTTATTTAAAACAAGGTCATATTCCAGCAAAAAGACATACTGTATTTAAAAAATACGATGGTTCGCTACTATATGAAGAATTAATGAGTAGAGAAGGCTTTTCATATGTATACTCTAATTTATATCATATTCATATGCCGACTCAAATCATTGAAATTGGAAAACTTTCTGAAATAAATTTTAAATTTAGCAAAGATAAAACTCATAGACCTCGACATATTAGGACTTCTCAAATTTCATCATCAGGAGATATAGTTAGCTCTAGAAAATTATTATTTTTCAATCAAGATTTAAATATATATAAATCTCATGTAAGTGAAAACATGAGCTACATTGGTTGTGATGATAATTTTTATAAGAATGGCACCTATGATGAACTGATTTATATACAAGAAGGTGAAGGTGTTATAAAGACTCAATTAGGTGACATTACATATAAAAATGGTGATTATTTAGTTATTCCTAGAGGAATCATTTGGAAAATGATAGTTTCAAAAGATTCTAAAATTTTAATTATTGAATCTGTAGCTCCAATTGAAACTCCTTCAAAATATAGAAATAGAGTAGGTCAGCTTCTGGAGCATTCTCCCTTTTGTGAGAGAGATATAAAAACACCTGAATTAAGTGAGCCTATTAATAAATCCGGAAGATTTTTAGTTAAAGTAAGAACAGATAAAGGGATCCAAGATATATTCTATGCGAAACATCCTTTTGATGTAGTTGGATGGGATGGTTATTATTTTCCATGGAAATTGAATATTGATGATTTTGAACCTATAGTAGGTAGTATACATCAACCTCCTCCAGTACATCAAGTTTTTCAATCTAGAGGTTTTGTTATATGCTCATTCGTTTCGCGATTATTTGATTTTCATCCTCAGGCAATTCCTGCTCCATATCCTCATTCTAATGTTGATTCAGATGAGGTTTTATTTTATTCAAAAGGTGATTTTATGAGTAGGAAGGGTATTCAAGCGGAATCAATTAGTTATCACCCAATGGGTATACCTCATGGTCCACATCCTGGTAAATACGAAGCTTCGATAGGAAAGAAAAGCACCGATGAATTAGCTGTCATGGTAGATACCTTTAAACCTTTAAATATAGCTTCAGATACAGATGAATGTGATGATTCTGAATATCCAAAGAGTTGGATTTTATAGATATGTATAATTCAATTGATGCAAAATCTAATGATATTAAAACTAACTATCATTTATTAATATCAGGTATTGTTCCAAGACCAATAGCTTTTGTAGGTACTAAAAGTAAAGATGGTAATGATAATTTAGCTCCATTTTCATTTTTTAATGGATTTGGTGCAAATCCCCCAATAGTTGGCTTTTCACCTGCATTGAGTGGTCGAACGGGTAAACCTAAAGATACATTGTTGAATATCAAAGAAAATCCAGAATTCAGCATTTCTATTGTTGATTATGATATAGTAGAGCAAATGAGCTTAGCCTCATCTGAGTATTCTAGAGATGTGGATGAATTTACTAAAACTGGCTTAGAGAAATTTAAATGCACAGATATAGAGCCATCAGCAGTTAAAGATTCTCCATTTATAATGGAATGCAAACTTCACGAAATTATTGAGCTTGGGGGTAAGCCTGCAAGTGGGAACCTGATTCTAGGTGAAGTTTTAAGATTTCATGTAAGAAAAGATATCTATACCGATAATAGAATAGACCCTTTGAAAATTGATGCGGTTAGTAGGTTAGGTTATGGATGGTATTCGAGATCCAATCAGGGTTTATTTGAAATTAACAAACCTAGAGTGAATGGAATTGGTTTTGAAGCCCTTCCTAATTGCATATTAAAAAGCAATGATTTCTCAGGTAATGAATTAGCTAAATTGGCGAGTGTTAAATCAATCCCTATTTTATCCAATAATAGTTTATTGTCTAATAAAGAATCTCTTATAATAGAGTGTAAAAAATTATTGTCTATAGGTGAAATTGATAAAGCATGGCAATTAGTTTTAATGTTGGAGAATATTTTAATTGAAAAATAAAAGTTTGTGGAGGCCTTCAGAGAATTCTGTCAAATCGACTAATCTAACCAAATTCATTGATTTTCTATCTGCTAATAATAATTTTTCTATAGATACCTCTTTAAAACCTGAGGATCAGTACAAGCAATTATATAATTGGTCAATACATTCTAGTGAAGAATTTTGGAGTTCCTTTTTACATTTTTCTAATATAAAATATTATAACGATATAGATTTTGTATGTAATAATATAAATAAAATGCCTGGTGCAATTTGGTTCTCAGGTATTCAAATGAATTTTGCGGAAAACTTATTATTACATAGAGATGATAGAATCGCAATTTATTTCTATGGAGAGGATCAAGTACATAGAACTTTAACATTTAATGAATTATATGATCAGGTCTCAAAGCTCGTACAATATTTCCAATCCATAGATGTTGAAAAAGGAGATCGTATATGTGCGTATACAGCAAATGCTCCAGAAGCTGTAGTTGGTATGCTAGCAGCATCTTCAATAGGAGCGATATGGTCTTCGTGTTCCCCCGATTTTGGAGTAAAAGGTGTATTAGATAGGTTTTCTCAAATAAAGCCAAAGGTGATTATTGCATCTGATGGGTATTATTTTAAAGGCAAATATTTCTCATCAATTGAAAAAATAGATTCAATTGTAGAGAAAATTCCAAGCATTGAAAAGACAATTCTTTATCAATATGATGTTAGCTTAAAAAAAGAAACATCAAATTTATCAAATATTATTTTCTTTGATGAAATATTATCAAAATATGAAGTTAGTGATATAATATTTGAAAAATTATCTTTTTCAGACCCATTATATATAATGTATTCATCAGGTACAACAGGAAAGCCAAAAAGTATTGTTCATTCTTTAGGAGGGACTTTAATTCAGCACTATAAAGAACTTATGTTACATACGAATTTAAAGAAGGATGATGTGATATTTTATTATACTACTTGTGGTTGGATGATGTGGAATTGGCTTGTAACTAGCTTAGGAATTGGATCCTCAATCGTATTGTATGATGGAAATCCATTTTATCCTGATTCTGATAGACTGCTTAATATTGCTGATGATATTAAAATTAAAGTATTTGGAACAAGTGCAAAGTATATTTCAGAGCTTGAGAGGTTAGAGATTAATGCTAAAGAAATATCATCTTTTGATAGGCTAGAATCTATCCTTTCAACGGGATCTCCATTGACTGAAGAAAGTTTTGAATATGTTTATAATAAATGGAAACAAGATGTACAGTTAAGTTCTATATCTGGGGGGACTGATATTATTTCTTGTTTTGCATTAGGGAATCCAATATTGCCGGTTTACAAAGGAGAACTTCAGTGTATTGGCCTTGGCATGAAGGTTCAAAGCTTTGATGAGTTTGGTAAGGATGTGATTGATGGTAAAGGAGAGCTTGTGTGTACTCAGGCATTTCCATCAATGCCTATATCATTTTGGGATGATGATGATGGAAGTAAATATCACAAAGCTTATTTTAATACTTTTGATGATGTGTGGAGACATGGCGATTATATTGAAATTTTTAAATATGGTGGAGTGAAGATTTATGGTAGAAGTGATGCTACTTTAAATCCTGGAGGAGTTAGAATAGGAACTTCTGAAATATATAGAGTAATAGAACAGAATGATGATATAGAAGATTCTGTTGTAGTTGGTTTAAATATAGATGGAGAAGAAAGAGTAGTCCTATTTGTTAAGTTGAATAGTACTATTAAATTATCATCTGCTTTAAAAAATAAAATTAAGTTAGATATTAAAATGAATTGTTCTCCTAAGCATGTCCCAAGTTTTATTTATCAAACTCCAGATATTCCATACACTATTAATGGTAAAAAAATAGAGTTAGCTGTTAAAAATGTCATTGAAGGATATTCTGTATCTAATAAAGACTCGATATCAAACCCTGAATCATTATTATTTTTTGAGGATTTTTCAGTTGAGATATAAGGCAAATCTATGGGTAAAATTATCTATATTGTTTACATATATACTAATTTTCATAGGAGGGTTTGTTAGAGTCACTGATTCAGGATTAGGTTGTCCTGATTGGCCTAAATGCTTTGATAGATGGTATCCCCCATTGAGTATTTCTGATATACCAGATGACTTTACACAATATTATGATAATTACAACTGTACAGATGGAGAACTTTGTAAGCAATTTGATATTTCTAAAGCATGGATAGAATACTTAAATAGGTTGTTTGGAGCAATTACGGGTATTGTGATTACTATAATGTTATTTTATTTATTCAAATTAAGATCAAACTATAAAATTGCTTTCTATTGTGCACTTGGGGCATTTATTTTAACGGGTGTTGAAGGCCTTGTTGGAAAGTTTGTTGTTACTAGTCACTTAGAGGGAAATATTATTACTATTCATTTATTACTTGCTTTAATTATAGTATCATTGTTAATAATATCGTATTCCTTGATTAATTTTAAAAAACAGTCTGTATATGCAGTCGACCAGATTAATATAATTAAATGGATTTTTGTATTTATGATTGTTGGTATCGTACTAGGAACTCAAGTTAGAGAAAGTATAGAAAATTTCATACCATTAGCAATGATGGGTCCTTTTAAATATGTTCATTCATTTTTAGGCTTAGGTACATTGATGATGACAGGAGTACTTTGGAATAAGATTCAAGATAATTTGCAAATTACTACTAAAAGAGAAATTAAATGGCTGTTGAATATATTAGTAATACAAATTGGTACAGGATATTTTTTAGTTTTTGGTGGGCTACCATCATATGCAAAACTAATTCATATGTGGCTAGCTTCTAGTGGAATTGGATTAATAGTTTATATATTGACAGATACAAAGTTGAGTGTAGTTGAATGAAAAGTTATATAACCATTTTAAAACCACGATTATCTCTATTGGTATTGGTGACCGCTTACCTAGGTTTTTATTTAGGAATAAGAAGTCAAGGTGAATATGTGTTCTCTTATGATGAACTTTATTTATTATTTTATTTACTTTTAGGAACATTTTTATCATCAAGCGGTTCCATTGTGCTTAATCAGGTGATTGAGAAAAAGCATGATGCAAAAATGCAAAGAACAAAAAACAGGCCTATCCCTACAGGTAAGATGTCATCTCTGACAGCTACAATCTATGGATTTTCTCTTATTGTTTCAGGCATAGCATTGCTACTGTCTAAAACGAATGGGATAACAGCTTTATTATCGTTACTCACTGTAATGTCATATTTATTGATTTATACTCCAATGAAACGATTCTCTACATTAAATACATTAATAGGATCTATACCAGGAGCTATTCCTCCAATGGGAGGCTGGACTGCAGCTACTGGTAGCCTATCTGAGGGTTCTTGGGTATTATTTGGAATCCTGTTTTGTTGGCAAATGCCTCATTTTATGGCAATTGCAATTTTGTATGCAAAAGACTATAAACAAGGTGGTTTTAAGATGCTTCCATCAGAATATCCAGGTTCTAAACATACAAACTACCATATATTATTTTTTACAATTGCACTCCTTGGAACTAGTATTGGATTGTTCGCCTTAAAATTAGTAGGCATTTTCTATATAGTAGGTGCTGTAATAATAGGGATGTTTTTTTTGTCAGTAGCTCTAAAAGTTTTTTACAATATCAATGATAAGAATGCAAGACAGTTGCTATATGCATCATTTATATATTTACCTATATTGTTATTGTTGATAATTCTAGATAAGAGTTTTTAGAAGATGTCTATCGCAGAAATTTTATCTTCTACTATGCCTTCGCCACAATCTTTAACCAAGTAAGAGTTAGCACCATTATAAAAATTGACAGCTGTATGTAATTTTGCACCTTTAAAATGAACTGCAGCACCATCTTCAACAGCATAGCAATTTTCCATTTTTCCTAATTTAATTAGATTATGAACAGTAGGTCTACGATCTGCCTCTGAATCATAATGAGGGCAGCAAGTCCCAGGGATTAATGATAGACAATCCATTATATTAAGATTGCTAGCCCATGAGTCAGTAATTCCTTTCTCAAACCAGCAAATAGCACCAGCACTAACTCCACATAAAATAGTACCATTGGAATATGCTTTATGTAATAATTTGTCTAATTTCCATTCTTTCCAAACTGCAATCATACTTTTAGTATTTCCACCCCCTACATAAATGATATCTTGTTTATTTATAAGTGAATCTAATCGTGGAGTGCGTTGGAAAAAATTTAACACCGAGAGATTTGTATCAAATTGTCCAAAGGCCTTATAAAAATTTACTGTATATGCTTTATCTTCAGCACTAGCTGTTGGTATAAATAATATATTAGGCTTAGAGGTATTAGATTGATTTACTATATATTCTTCTATAATTGGTTTATTAGGGTTTCTACCAAAACCTCCTCCTCCAATTGCAATGATTTGTCCCTGTGTATTTGTATTATCCATAGAATTTAAAAAGGCTCATCATTTAGATGAGCCTTTATGAGAAATTTAAAACCCTTGTATTTTTCCAGCTTTTTTATAGCATTGAAATATAATATGCCATCCAAGAGCAATCACAACTAATAACACTAATCCAGTAATATCAAATAACTTACCATTAAATGGCACTGTATGTTGATTAATCATAGTCCATAACAACGGAAGAGACATATAAGTATTATGCTTAGATCTAAGTCCAGCCAATGCAACCAAATCACCATCAGGAGCTTCTCCTTCTTTAATAGCTGTGATTATTTTCTGTTGAGCAGGCCAAATTCTAAACCATACATTAAATGCCATCATAGTACCAAACATTGTACCAATATGAATATTGAAAGCTCTATAGCTGAATTGTCCACAGCATATCATTGCATATTCAACAGCAGCGATAAGTAGAAAACTTACTATTGTAACTAGTCGAGTATTTTTAGCAATAGGACAGGTCATGCCAAATTTGACTTTTTTATATAAAAAGTCATATACAAATACTGCGACAAATGTTACTAGAAGCATTATATGAGTCCACATAGTAACTTCTGCTCCAGCCTCAAACATAGTCGTCCCAACAGATTCTCCCATTGAGAGACTACCCCTCCAAAAGATGATATAAAGTAGCACTACACCTGTAAACCATGTCCAAGCAGCACCCCACCTAAACCAATACAGTGCTCGTGGCATTAATTCTGGTACAACAGCTTTCTTTGTATTTGCATCCATAGTAGCTGCAAAAGCACCATTTACAAAGTTAAAAAAATATAATAAGCCAATCCAAATGATACCAGCAAATATATGTAGCCATTTGAAAACAGGATTCATTAATTCAAACATAAGATTACCCTCAATTAGTTAAGAAATTATAGGTGCAATTTATATATAAACAGAATTATTAAAAAGAATTACTTTATTTTTTCAATTTTCAGAGAATCTATCACGGATAATATAACATCATTATGGGTATTGATGTCTACTGGATCAATTATATGAGCTACAATTCCATTTTCATTAATGATAAATGTTTTTCTTTTTGGGAAAAACCATCCCGCTGATTCATAGAGTTTGCTTACAGATTTATCATCATCAGATAAAAGAGGAAAATTTAATTTATGTTGTTTTGAAAATTCATCATGTTTATCACTCGAGTCATAGCTAATACCTAAAACAATTGTACCTTTTGCCTTCAAATCATCATTGATATCCCTCAATGAACATGCTTGCATTGTACACCCCGGAGTGAAATCCCTAGGATAAAAGTATATAACAATATTTTTTCCCTTATATTCTTCAAGTGAATGGACTTTTTTATTTTGGTCTAAAAGCGAAAACAAAGGAGCTTTTTCACCTATTTTGATTTGGCAGAGACAGACTGAAAATAATATAAATGTTAAAATAAGGTTTTTCATATACATTGTAAATTTATCAAACATTTAATTAAGTTTAACTATTATTTTAAAGGAATTTTGAATGAAAAACATCCTAATTATTAGTGCTACATCAGGTAATAATTATAAGCTAGCATCTGAAATAAAATCATTGTTAGATAAAAAAAACACAAATTCTATATTGATTAAATTAGATGATTATTCCATTCCTTTATACAATCCTAGTATTGAAAAAGATATAGAATTAAAAGATATTTCTAAGCTAGATGATTTATTTCAAAATGCAAATGGGTTTATCTTTTGTGCACCTGAGTATAATGGTTCTATTCCACCAATAGTAACTAACGCTATAGCATGGATATCTGTTACAACTTCTAATTGGAGAGGTGCATTCAATGGTAAAACAGGTTTGATTTGTACTCATAGTGGAGGAGTAGGAAGTAATTTCATCAATTCAATGCGTATCCAATTGAATCATCTTGGAGTAATTGTAATGCCAAGAACAATTAGTAAGACGGACAATAATCCTATTAAAGAAGAATCTGTATCAAAAATTTTAGATCAATTAATTTCGATTACTTAAGCACCAAGAATAATATTTACAAGCAATACCACATCAAGAATATTTCCTATGCCATCTCCATTTAAATCAGCAGATGGTACAAAGTCACTTGTTCCTAAAATAATATTTACAAGCAATACCACATCAAGAATATTAATTACTTCATCAGAGTTAATATCTCCAGGATTTGATTGTTCTAGATAATCCATTGGATATTTTGTACATCTTGCAATCATATCAATTCCATTAGGATTAAATTGCCAGAGTATTGTTCCATTATTATCAACTTCAAAGACATGTGCATCATCAGCTTCAGTGATGATAGTATTACCATTGGCAAGCCTAAAAGCACCACCTTGGACATCAGTTTTAAAACTCGAGGAAGCCTGTTCCCAAGTTGTTGATAATGGTCCAAAAGGCTCTCCATCTTCTATAAAATAGTTTCCATTTCCATCAATGGGAGGAGTAATTTCAAAAGCTGCAGATTGGCTATTCGAATATCCATTATTAAATAAAATTAAATTACCAGCTCCAGGATACCCTTCAGGGATCCAGTTCACACCATGCTGAGAGTCTAGTTCATGCCATGAGCTAGTTCCTCTATCATAAGCCTGAGGGTTCCCCCATCTATATAGTATATCTCCGCCTTTACCAGAATTGCCACCTGAATGAGAGGCTGCTTCCTCAGTTGTTGTGCTATGATCAATAATATAAATTTCATCACCATGCCTTGAAGATAATGCTATCTGGTCTAAGTTCGCATTGTATGCGATTGCATTAAGATGCTTCCAGTCTCCATTTGCACCGCCAGGGCCACCATTACTACCAGCATTACCATAATTTATATCAAGCAGCTCAGGATGATCAGATATAGTGCCATAAGTTGCACCATATTCCGAGCCTCTATCTTGTATTAAATGATCCCATAGGTGCCATTCCCAAACAATATTACC
>CEOP01102122.1_pt1 | contig 13273 bp, 14 predicted proteins | sample 361301 | NCBI WGS metagenome assembly CEOP01 (sample SAMEA2619548, study PRJEB7988) | marine metagenome | biome: marine biome (ENVO:00000447); feature: deep chlorophyll maximum layer (ENVO:xxxxxxxx); material: "saline water (ENVO:00002010), including plankton (ENVO:xxxxxxxx)" | depth 55 m
TTATTAGGCTTCCAATTATGGATTAACATGCCTGCAAAACTCAAAAAAAATAAACCTGAGTATCTTTACATCAAAGGTAGTGAACTTGGGACTCACAAAGACAATGACAAAATTGTAAAAGTAATTGCAGGAAAATATGAAAATGCCGAAGGACCTGAAAAAAATCATAATGTTGAACCTATTTATTTTCATGTTGTTTTAAATAAAGGCAAAGAATTTAATTGTGAAACCCCAGTTGGACACAACAGTTTTATATATTTGCTTAAGGGTGAGTTAAAAATAGGTGATAATAATCATGAGAAAACTTCGGACTCTAATTTAATTTTACTTGAGAGAGGTGATAAACTTACTGTTAGAGCAACTAAAAAATCTGAGTTTTTATATATTGCTGGTAAGCCAATTGGAGAACCAATTGCTAGAGGTGGACCTTTTGTGATGAATACAAAAGCAGAAATACTTGAAGCTATACAAGATTATAATAATGGAACATTTGCTAAATATTAAAAGTTCAAGTACGTTCCTCTCCAAATGCCTAAATCAATAATTATTAAAAAAAACGGTGGCCCCGAGGTTTTAGAACTACAAGATGTTAATGTAGGTTCACCTGGTCCAGATGAAATTAAAGTAACTAATCATGCAATTGGTCTAAATTACATTGATACTTATCATAGATCGGGTTTGTACCCTATCAAGTTACCAAGTGGCATTGGTTTAGAAGCTGCAGGAAAAGTTGATGAAGTTGGGAATAATGTAACTGAATTTAATAAAGGGGATAACATAGCATATGCTTCTATTCCGCTTGGAGCTTACGCTCAACAAAGAATAATTCCTGCAAAAATTGCTATCAAAGTTCCAGATGGTATTTCTCATGAAATTGCTGCCACTTTAATAACAAAAGGTTTAACAACAAACTACTTATTAACAAAAACTTATCAGTTAAAAGCTGGTGAATTAGTTTTATTTCATGCAGCAGCTGGCGGTGTAGGCCAAATCTTCGCTCAGTGGGCTAATAGCATTGGAGCAAAAGTAATTGGAACAGTTGGATCAGATGATAAGATAAAAGTTGCTGAGGAAAATGGTTATTCACACGTTATAAATTATACTAAAGATGATTTTGCAAAAGAAGTTTTAAAAATTACAAATAATGAGGGTGTGCCTGCGGTATTCGATGGTGTAGGCAAAAAAACATTTTATGGATCTTTAAACTGTCTTAAAACCAGGGGTATGATGATAAGTTTTGGTAATGCTTCTGGACCTCTAGATCCTGTTAATGTTCCAAAAGATATTCAGCCAAAAGGGCTTTATTTGACAAGACCTTCTATAGCGCAATACTTTACAAATAGAAAAGAGCTTCAGGACGGAGCGGACTCAATATTTGAAAAAATAAAATTTGGGAAAATAAAAATTAAGATATCAAAAAAATATAAGTTAGCAGAAGCTAAACAAGCACATGCTGACTTGGAAGCTAGAAAATTATTAGGTCCAGCAATATTAATTCCTTAATGATTAAAAAGATAATTTCTCCATGTATTAGTATATGTAAAACCGATCCAATAACAGGTTATTGTTACGGTTGTGCAAGAACTGATGAGGAAAAAAAATTATGGAAAGATGAAAAAACAGAAAATGAATGGAAATCAAAAAACTTGGAAAACATTTTATCTAGAATGAATGGTTGGCAGCTTGATACTTTTAGAGAGTCTTATGATTTTAAAATGAAAAATGGTATTTCTTTATTTAAAAAAAATTTATTAAATAAAAAATTATAAATCTTTTTTCATTGAAGCCATATCACTCAGATGATATTTTAAGGCTTCATTAGAAAGTCTAATTTCTTGAAGGAATAAAAAAATTGAAAAAATCATACAAATACAACAAAAAGCAAAACTTAATCTGGCATGGAAAACAAGATCTAAATAGAGCAATAAAACTGTTCCCATATTAAAAAGAAAGCCAAAAGCTGCAAATCCCATAACGTATTTTAAATAATTCGTTCTTTTGTTTAATACGTGAAGTTGGTTTTCCCACTCAGGTGGCACCTTTTTTTCAAAAGTATATTGATCATGTATATTTCTTATTAAAGCGCTCAATGTATGAAATCGATTACTATACATTGTCATCATTAAAGGAATTGCTGGAAACATTAAAGCTGTTACTGTGTAATCAATATCCATACGAATCAAATTGATTATGTATATTACGTTTGATATTTACAAGTCATATTTAAATGAAAGATTTAAAAATATTCATTAATTTGACGAGATTAAACAGACCGATAGGTTATTTACTATTGTTTTGGCCTTGCAGCTGGGGTTTAGCTTATGCTTATTCAAAAGATAAAAATGTGGAGCAATTTTTAGGTTTTTTAGTTTTATTTTTTCTTGGTTCAATTTTGATGAGAAGTGCTGGATGTATAGTAAATGATATTGTAGATAAACAATTAGATAAAAAAGTAAAACGTACAAAAAAAAGGCCCCTTGCTGCCAATTTAATATCAATTGAAAATGCTCTCATTTATGTGAGTGCACTCTGTATTTTAGCTTTTTTAATTCTAATACAATTTAATTTTTTAACTATTATTCTTGGTGTAGCATCTATGTCTCTTGCTTTTTCTTATCCCTATATGAAAAGAATAACTTACTGGCCGCAGTTTTTTTTAGGATTAACCTTTAATTGGGGAATTATAATGGCTTGGACATCTATCAGTAATCACTTGTCTATAGATATATTCTTGATTTATTTGGCGGCCATATTTTGGACATTGGGTTATGACACAATTTACGGAGCTCAAGATATTGTGGACGATGAAATTATAGGAGTAAAATCGACATCAATTAAATTTAAATCCATGTTAAAAAAATTTGTTATTTCATGCTATTCAATAAGTATTATTATATTTTTTATATTTTTTTACAATAATATGAATTCTTTTTTCTTTTTATTTCCTTTATTAGCTTTTTTTATTACATTATTTTATCAAGTTTATATTTTTGATAAACGAAAGCCTAAAACTTGCCTGCAAGCTTTTAAGATTAATAATTTTTCAGGATTTTATCTATTTTTGAGTTTTTTAACCTTTTCTATATAAAATGAAATTTAAAGAATTAAAAATTATTTTAAAGAGACTTTATAAAGACCATGTAAATAGATACCTGAATAGAATTTTTTTATCTTTGATTCTATCTCTTGTCGTTTCAGTAAGTACCTCCGCAATAGCGTGGTTGCTTGATCCTGCGGTAAAAAAAATTTTTATAGAAAAGGATCAGACATTTGCTTTACTAATACCATTGGCAATCATCATTTCATTTTCAGCGAAGGGGATATGTTTATATCTAGCTAGGTTGCAACTAATTATAACTGGTCAAAAGATTTCTGGTGAATTGCAGCATAAAGTAGCACACTATATTTTAAATACCGATATAGCCTCTATAGAAAAAAAACACTCAGGAAAATTTATATCAAATATTCAATTTGATGCTGGGCAAGTAAACTCTTTGGTTAGCACAGGAATATTAAATTTAATGAAAGACACTTTAACTTTAGCGGCATTAATTGGAGTAATGTTTTACCAAAATTGGAAATTAACGCTCTTCGCACTTATAATGATGCCATTAGCTGCAACTCTTGCAAAATCTTTAGGAAAAAGAATCGGTAAAGCCGTATCCGAAGCTGGAGAAATTTCTGGAAGACTGGTGTCTCATCTGTCTGAAATTTTAAAAGCTTCAAAAATGATAAGAATTTATCAAAAGGAGGAAGATGAATATGATAAATCAAAAAATATTATCACTGAAATGGTTGATAAGTCAGCAAAGATAGCGTCCATAATTATCAGAGCAACCCCGCTTATGGAAATTTTAACAGGTTTTATGATTGCAGGTTTCATCTACTTTTCTGGAGCCCTGATATCTTCTGGTGAGTTACAGGTAAACCAATTTTTTTCCTTTTTAGCAGCTATGATGCTCGCTTACCAACCAATTAGGTCTTTAGCAACAATTAATATGGTTGTTTTCTCTGGAGCGGCAGGAGCAAAAAGAATTTATGATGTAATTGATCAGCCGATAGAGATTCAACACAATGAAAATTTGCCTGATTTAATAACTAAAGATGGTGCAATAAAATTTTCAGACGTTAGTTTCAAATATGAAAACTCAAATGAAAAAGCAATTAATAATATTAATCTAGATATTTCTGGTGGGACAATGGCTGCATTTGTAGGGCATAGTGGAGCAGGAAAAAGTACTATTATCAATTTATTGCCTAGATTTTATGATCCTCAAAAAGGAGAAATTTTTATAGATAGTCAAAACACTAAGTCAGTAAATTTAAAATCTCTGAGAAAAAATATATCATTAGTTAGCCAAGATATAATTTTATTAGATAGCTCTGTAAAAGAAAATATTTTGTATGCTAACCCTTCTGCATCCGAACAGGATCTTATTAACTCATGTCGTTTTGCAGCTGCTGAGGAATTTATTGAAAGATTACCGGAAAAATATGACACGAAAATAGGTGAAAATGGAGTAAGACTTTCTGGAGGACAAAAACAAAGGCTTTCAATCGCAAGAGCTATACTTAAAAAATCACCAATAATTTTATTAGATGAAGCCACATCTTCTTTAGATGCCGAGTCAGAGGAAATAGTAAAAAATGCGATAAAAAATCTTACAAAAAATAAAACTACTCTGGTTATTGCTCACAGGCTATCTACAATACATAACGCTGATAAGATATTTGTTGTTAAAAATGGGAAATTAATAGACTCAGGTAACCATCAAAATTTAATTAAAAATTGCGAATATTATAAATCTTTATACGAAAAACAGCTTAAATAAATCATGATTTTTTTATACAGATTTCTAACTTTTGTTTTTTTTCCTTTTTTTATAATAATAACATATTTTAGAAAATTTAAAGGTAAGGAGGACAAATTAAGGTTTAAAGAAAAGATATCTGTAAAAGAAACTCAATTACCTGAAAATAAAAAAGTTATTTGGATGCATGCAGCTAGCATCGGTGAAACTAATAGTATTCTACCCTTAATTAAAGAAATTATTAAGCAAGACGATAAAATATTTGTATTACTAACAACAACAACTTTTAGTTCTAGTCAGTTAATAAAAAAAAAAAAATTAAATCGGAATAATTTTCAACATCGTTTTTTTACTTTAGATGTAAAATTTTTAGTTAATAGATTTCTAAATCATTGGAGGCCGGAGTTAGTAATTTTTGTAGATTCTGAGGTATGGCCTAACTATCTACTTGAGATAGCAAAACGAAAAATACCATTAATTTTGATTAACGGAAGAATTACAATGAAAACATTTAAAAGGTGGAAAGCAATACCAAGTTTTTCTCGTAAGATATTTAGTTTATACGACTTGTGTTTGTCATCAAGTAAAGAGTCAGAGGAAAATTTAAAATCTCTAGGGGCGAAAAATGTTAAGTATTTTGGCAATTTAAAGTTTTGCCCTACCAATCCTAATACGGATAACATAGACAATTTGAAAGTTTCATTGAACAATAATTTGATTTGGTGTGCTGCGAGCACTCATCCTGGTGAAGAGGAAATTATATTAAACACACATATTAAACTCAAAGAAAAAAATAAAAAAGTAATAACAATAATAATTCCTCGCCATATATCAAGATCTGACGAAATATTTACGTTGTGTGAAAAATTCAATTTAAATGGAAAAATAATTAATAGTTTTCCAGAAATTAATAATAAAAATGAAGTTTACATAGTTAACTCTATTGGAGAAATGACTAAATATTTTTATAATTGTAAAAGTATATTTGTAGGTAAATCATTTTCAAAAAAACTAATTGAAGTAGGGGGGCAAAATCCTCTTGAGCCTGCAAAATGTGGTTGTAAAATATATCATGGACCGTTTGTATCAAACTTTAAGGAAATTTATGATTTTTTGAAAAATAAAAATATCTCACATTTAGTAACTGACGCAGTAAATTTGTCAGAATATTTATTAAAAGACTTTTCTGATAAAACAATTGATTTAAAAAAAAATATTTTAGAATTAGATGAGTATGGAAATAAAATTCTCAGTCTTACCACCAAAGAAGTGTTAAGCTTTAAAAAATGATAATAAAAAAACCAAAATTCTGGAGTAGTATTAATTTTTTTTCAATAATATTGCTTCCATTTACTTTTTTATATTATTTGCTTTTTTCCTTAAAAAAAAATTTGGTATCTAATCAAGAATTTAGTATCCCGATAATTTGCGTAGGTAATATTTTCATCGGGGGGACAGGAAAAACACCTTTAAGTATATATATTTATAATTTTTTAAAAAAAAAAAAGTTTAAACCAGCAATTACTAGAAAGTATTATAAATCTCATTTTGATGAAATTAATCTTACAAAAAAAAGAGTGGGTCGTTTTTTTATAAATAAAAATAGAATTACAGCTGTTAAAGAAGCCCAAAAAAAAGAGAGTGATGTAGTAATTATGGATGACGGTTTTCAGGATTTTTCAATAAAAAAAGACTTAAATATAATCTGTTTTAATAATATTGATGCTGTCGGAAATGGCTTGATGTTGCCCGCTGGTCCATTAAGAGAACCACTAAAAAATTTAAGTAAGGCACAAATAGTAGTCATTAATGGGAAAAAAAATAAAAATTTTGAGAATAAAATTAAGTCTCTATCAAGAAATACTGAAGTTTTTTATTCACGATATATTATAAAAAAAAAATCAAACTTTAAAAATAAAAAATTTTTAGCTTTTGCAGGGATAGGAAATCCAGAAAGTTTTTTTAATTTGTTGAAAGAGAATAAATTAAATATCAAACAAAAAGTATCATTTCCAGATCACTATTCATATACCAAAAATGATATAAAAAATATTGTTCAAAAAGCTAAAAAGAAAAATCTAAAGTTAATTACAACCGAGAAAGACTTTTATAGAATAAAATACCTTGGTTTAAAAAAAATAGATTATATTTCTGTAGACTTAATAATTTCAAAACATAAAAGTTTTGAACAGGAAATCTTAAAATATTTATGATAAAAAATATAACATATTTCATACAGTCATTAATTATTTATCTATTTTTTTTGATTGCAAAAGTTATGGGTTTAAAACTAAGTCGCTGTATATTTTCATACATTTTTATAAAACTGGGCAATTTATTTAAATCTAAAAAAATAATAGTCAATAATTTGAATAAAATTAATCCATCTTTAAATATAGACGAAAAAGAAACAATAATAAAAAAGATGTGGTCAAATTACGGTAAAACATTTAGTGAGTATGTGCACCTTGGTTTATTAAAAAAAAAGACAAGTCACATAACTATTAAAAATAAGCAGATAATAGATCAAATATTTAAAGAAGATAAGCCCGTTATATTTATTTCTGGGCATTTCGCTAATTACGAATTAATGTCAATGGAACTAAGAAAAGCAAAAATAAAGTTAGCTACAATTTATAGACCATTAAATAATGTATTTTTAAATCCTTTTATGGAATATATAAGAAAAAAATTCGTGTGTGAATATCAAATTAAAAAAGGATTAAGTGGGGTTAAAGAGGCGTTAAATTATATGGAAAATAATTATAGTATTGCTCTAATGGTTGATCAACGAGTAAGTGAGGGTCCTAGAGTTCCTTTTTTTAATCATGGCGCTCACACAACTACTCTTCCAGCTCAATTGGCGAAACGTTTTAATTCTAAAATTGTTCCTATATCCATTAAAAGAAATGAGAATGATAATTTTGTAATGGAGGTTTTAGAACCAATTAAGTTGGATGATAGTATAGAAGAAAGTAAAGATCAGGTTGCAAAAAAAATAAATAAAATAATTGAAAAACTTATTTTGAAAGATCCTAGTCAATGGATTTTGACTCATAATAGGTGGAAATAATTGGTAAAGTAGACTTATTTTAATTTTTCATGCCTTTGTTTCACTTCTATTGGAGAAAAATACGCTTCCTGAAGTTCAACATTCCAATAGTTAAGATTTTCTAACAGAATTTTTTTTTTTGAAACAGCGCACTCAACGTAGTCGCCTTTCTCAACAATTTCAAAAGTGTTAGCTAAATATTTTAACTTTGCTTTTATTCCACTCATAATTTAAGTAATATATAACAAATCTTTTAATATGAATATTGCTTTAATTGGAAGTGGTGGACGTGAACATTCGTTATGCAAAAAGCTAAAAGATTCAAGTAAAATCAATAATATTTTTTGCATACCTGGAAATGCAGGGACTAGTAGTTTAGCCACTAATCTTAATATAAACTTTCTTGACTTTAAATTATTACTAAAAACACTCAAATTTTATAAAATAAAATTAGTTATAGTTGGGCCTGAGGAACCTTTGGTGAAGGGTATAGTTGACTTTCTAGAACTTAATAAAATTAAAGTATTCGGTCCTAATAAATTTGCATCAAAACTTGAAGGTTCGAAGGCTTTTATGAAATTAATTTGTAAAAAATACAATATACCTACTGCGAAATTTAAAATTTGTAAAAATAAAAAAGAATTAAAAAAATTAATAAATGAATTTAATTTACCTATAGTTGTAAAAGCTGATGGTCTCGCAGCAGGTAAAGGTGTTACAATATGTAAGTCGAAAAATGAAGTATTCAAAATTTCAGAACAAATATTTCAAGGAAAATTTAAAAGTTCAAAAAAAGTTTTATTAGAGGAATTTCTAAAAGGAGAGGAAGCAAGTTATTTTTTAGTCGTGGACAAAAACGCATTTGTCAGTTTTGGAACTGCACAGGATCATAAAAAAGTTTATGCAGGAGAAAAAGGCCCTAACACAGGTGGAATGGGTGCGTATTCCCCTGCGCCAATTATTGATAATGAATTAGAAAAAAAAATTATAAAGCGGATTGTTAAACCTACATTAAAAGCGTTAAAAGAAAAAAAAGAATATTACAGAGGATTTCTCTACGTGGGCTTAATGATTAAAAATAAAGATCCATACTTAATTGAATATAACGTAAGAATGGGTGATCCAGAATGTCAAGTTATTCTACCGAGACTTAAAACTGATTTGTTAAAAGTTATTAACTTTTCACTAAAAAACAAATTAAAAAAATTAAAATTGAGGTGGGAAAAAAATAAATGTATGACAATTGTTTTATGTTCGAAAGGCTACCCTGGAAAATATAATAAAGATAAAATTATAAATTTAACAAAATTTAAAGACAAAAAAAATCTTTTTATTGTGCATGCTGGTACAAAGATAAAAAATGGAGACCTTGTATCAAATGGAGGTAGAGTCTTAAATATAGTAAGCAAAGGAAAAAGTTTAAGACAAATTAGAGAAAAAATAATTAAATTAATTAGGAAAATTAATTGGAAGTTTGGTTTTTTTAGAAGAGATATTGGTTGGAGAATCATAAGGGGAAAATGAGGATTATAAGTGGCAAATTTCGTGGAAAAAAGTTGTCTTTTATAAATTCAACTACTACTCGACCCCTTAGAGATTACGTTAAAGAAAATATTTTCAATATAATTACCCATGGAAAAAATTTTAAATTACGTTTAGAAAGTTTAACCATTTTAGACTTATATTCTGGAGTAGGATCATTTGGGATTGAATGTTTATCAAGAAATGTAAATAAAGTAGTTTTTGTTGAAAAAGATCCATTGGCTTATTCAATTTTGAAAAAAAATATTTCAAAACTTAGGTTGTCTTATAAAGCTGAATTAATGTTTTTAAATATTAAAGACTATGTGGAACAATCAAATGAAAAAAATAAATTTGATTTAATTTTTTTAGACCCTCCATATGATAATATCTCTTATATTGAGATTATTAAACTTATTAAAAAGAAAAAAATTTTAAATACTACAAATAAAATTGTTATCCATAGAGAAAAAAAATCCGAGGATGAACTAAGCGAAATAATGAAAATTGATTTTATAAAAAACTATGGTAGATCAAAAATTATTTTTGGTTCTTTGTAAATAAATTCTGCTTTGTGAGTGTTTTAATCTGTTCAACAGCGGGTTGATTATAAGGATTTATACCTAAACTCTCAGCTAAGAAAACTGTTTCTATTATAAAATAAGAAAACAGCTCACCTAAAGTTTCCTCATTTCTTTTTTTTATGTCTACTGAAATAAAAGGTATCTTTTTATTTTTAAGTATAGATATCATTGCATTTTTTTGGGTTTCTAGGACGTTGTATATGTTTGAATTGTTAATAGCCTCTGCAAATAAGCCTTTTGTTCTTTTAATTTTTTTATTTTGCTTGATCGAAAATATATAAAAAAATTTATCTTTTGGGCCATCAAGATAAAGTTGTAGCAAACTGTGATGATCTCTAGGAGCAATGGAAACAATAGGAATAATACCTTTTCCTTTTTTGCCTAAACTTTCGGCAATTAGTTGTTGGCACCATAATAAAAAATATTTCAGACCTGGGCAATAATTTAATAAAATTAAGGAGTTTATTTTTTTAGATTTATATATTTTTGTTAAATTTATCAAATTTTTCATTAATAAAGATTGATTTTTTTTTAAATAATTTGAGATGTTCTTTTTCAGTTTAAATATATCGATACCCATTAAATAAATAGGCACAAGCGCTGTTTCTGAAAAAACAGAATATCTTCCTCCGATATAATAACGATGAAAAATAATTTTAATTTCCTTTTTTTTTGCAAATGAACTTAAAAAACTTTTCTTATTATCAGTTATAACTATTGAATTTTTTTTATTAAAACGTGCATTGTTATTTAAAGATTTTATAGTAGATAAGACCTCAATCGTGTTCCCAGATTTGGATATTATAACAAATAAAGAATTTTTTAAATTTTTTAATCTGTTTATTTTATTAATTAAATTAAAATCGAGGTTATTAATGTAAATAATGTCTTTATTAGATTTTTTAGGTAAAAAATAATTTATGGCTTGAGCGCCTAGTATTGAGCCTCCCATGCCAATTATAATAATTCTTTTAAACTTTTTATACTTTTTAAGTTCACTTAATTTGAAATTAAGTTTAAATTTTTTATTAAATGAGTGAAATACATTTCTTTTTAAATTAATATTTTCTTTTGCTGTTTTAATTGAAATATTAAAATTTTTTTTGTCTAAACTATTTTTAATCTTAAAATCTTTTGAAGAAATAAATCTTTTAAAATTCAGATTGTTATTATATGGCATTAATTCTTTTTAATCTCCTCTAGTAATATATTTTCGAGTCTGGATTTTTCCTCAGATTTTTCACTAGTTGTACTTTTCTTAAAAATATCTTTATTACTTAGTTCATTATTTTCATTAGATTTTGGCTTTGGAAGTTTTTCCATATCTGGTGGAATGGATAAAGGACCTCTCTTTTCAATTAAAAACTCATCGGTTGTTTTCGTTTTTTCATTTCTTAAAGCCTTACCCGCATCGCTAAAAGATGAGCAAGAAGTTAAAAGAATAAATAAAAATATAAATTTAATTTTCATTTTTTTTTTTATTAAATACAAATTCATTTATTATCATAAAAATAATACCTAATGATATAAAAATATCCGCAATATTAAAACTAAACCAATGGAAATCCTGATAATGAAAATCTATAAAATCAGGAACAGCTTTAAAGATTACCCTATCATATAAATTACCTAATGCTCCACCTATGATAAATGAAAAGAAATATTTTTCTTTTAGTTTAGATTTCATCATAAAAAATATTAAAACTAATATTATTAAAAATATAAAACATGAGATTAAGTTATAATAAAATCCCCCATCTAAACTCAAAAGACCAAAACCAATTCCAGTATTAAAAACTAAATTATAATTCAAATAATCATTAATAAATATATTATTTTGGTTCTCCAAAAGAATGATGATTTTATTTTTTGCAATTCTATCAACTATGAATAACAAAAATATTATGACGAAAAAAAAATAATTTTCTTTAACTAATTTCATTTAGATAATTTAATAATTTTATTTTACAAAAATTCGGCACACCTATCACAATTAGTTTCAAGTATTTTCCAACACCTAGGACACTTTTTACCATTTGCCTTCTTAACTTTAATTATTGTTCCTTTTTCACTATCAGTATTTTTCAAGAGATTTGCTCTTGATGTAATAAAATATTCACATAAATCTAATTTTTCTAAAAGTTTATAATTTTCTTCATTAGTATAAATTTCAATATCGGCTTCTAGACTTGAACCTATTTCTTTTGTTGATCTTTTTTCTTCAATAGCTACATTGGCTTCTTGTTTTATTTTATATAGATTTTTCCATTTTTTCTCTAAAATAATATCTTGAAATTCAGATTTTAATTTTGGAAGATCCATTTCATGAATGCTCGTTTCAGATTTTTCAACTAAATTATAAATTTCTTCAGTTGTAAAAACTAGTATAGGTGCAAACCATTTTAATAAACAATCCAATAATATATTTAAAACTATTATACAATTTTTTCTCTTTTTTGAATTTATGCTGTCGCAATAAAGAACGTCTTTTCTTATATCAAAGTAAAATGAAGATAAATCTAAAGTACAAAAATTTAAAAGTTCCTTATACAATTTGTGAAAATTATAATTTTTTAAATTTTCTTTGTAGTTTAAATCTAAAGTAAATATTTTATGTAAGATATACCTTTCAAGTTCAGGCAATTCTTTTATGTTCAAACTCTTAATATCTATTTTTTGAAAGTTATCTTGGATATTTCCTAAAATAAACCTAAAGGTGTTTCTTATCTTTCTATATGACTCAGCATGTTGATTTAATATACTTTTATCAATTCTTAAATCTTCTGCGTAGTCTGAAGCGGTTACCCAAACCCTTAAAATGTCTGCTCCAAAATTTTTTAATATTTCTTCTGGAGATATTACATTTCCAGCTGATTTAGACATTTTCATACCTTTGCCATCAACAACAAATCCATGTGATAGAATGCTCTTAAATGGTGCTTTTCCTCTTGTGCCACAAGACTCTAGCAATGAAGAGTGAAACCAACCTCTGTGTTGATCAGAACCCTCAAGATACATATCTGCAGGCCACTTTAAATCTTCTCGTGACTCAAGAACAAAACTATGAGTTGATCCGCTGTCAAACCAAACTTCAACTATGTCTTTAAGTTGATCAAAATCTTCTTTCTTATGTTCCTTTCCTAAAAACCTTTGTGGATCATCAGTGAACCAACAGTCTGATCCCTCTTTTTCATAAATTTCTGCAATTCTATCAATTACTTCTTTATCTCGAAGAGGCTCCTTAGTTTTTTTGTTAATGAAAATTGGTAAAGGCACTCCCCAAACTCTTTGTCGAGATACACACC
>CEOP01005842.1_pt1 | contig 13268 bp, 5 predicted proteins | sample 361301 | NCBI WGS metagenome assembly CEOP01 (sample SAMEA2619548, study PRJEB7988) | marine metagenome | biome: marine biome (ENVO:00000447); feature: deep chlorophyll maximum layer (ENVO:xxxxxxxx); material: "saline water (ENVO:00002010), including plankton (ENVO:xxxxxxxx)" | depth 55 m
TGTCAAGCATTTTTAATTTGACGTTGAGGTTACCACGTTGACTGGGCCGTCGTATTTCAGGACATTACATATAAGTACTTAACTTGAGTTCATAAAGTTTCTTGCTACCCTAACTTTCGCAACCTTCTTCAAACACTAGAAATATAAGGGGATAAAAATTTAAAATAATGCAAGGCACAAGTGATAGCAAATTGGCGGCTCCACGGAAATCACGGGGAATTTTAGGTTGAACTGGCCAATGGGAGTTTATACTCAAGCCTTGGAAAAGTTGCACGCACGATTTGAAGATAGATCAACAGAACGATTATAATACATCGACCTGCTCGGAAATTTCTTCAATCGTTCCATATATTGTTTTACTGGAACAAACATGGCCAAAAACTTTTCAGAACAAATTTCGGATGTGAAAGTCACTCTGAACAGGTTGAACCAAGTGAAGAAGTCTGATTGTAAGACTGGTTCTTTCTTCAAGGACTCTTTGCTTAAATGGTCTGAGCTTAATTTCCGAAAAGATTTTATTGATTATGTTGCAGAAGTTCGAGAGATTTCAGAGACACTTCCACAAATATTGCTACATCAAGATGTTCTTGTCCAATCCTTGTTAAAGCGTTTCACTTTTGAATATAAGAACTCAGTTGAGGCTCTTTTTGACTTGTTAGAAGCATTATCACGCGATGTTGGTAAAGAATTTATAAAATATTTTCCTGAAACTCTGATTAAATTTGAGTGTTTAATCAACGAAGGCATTGGGCATGAACCTGAGATTCTAAAACAACTATTTACTTGCTTTGCACGCCTGTGCAAGTTACTTCATGAAGAATTATCTTGTGATATTCCGGGAACATTGCAAATTACCAAGAATCTAAGGATGCATAAATCAATGAATATCCGTTCTTTTACCGTTCAAGGACTTGGTATGATCTTAAGGAGAGCCACACAGATCCAAATTTCGAAAGGAATCTTACATGTTCTAAGAGAAATCGAAAGTGATGCTGGAAAGCAGGAATTAAGAACATGTGATTTCAATGCGGGTTCACGTTATTTGAGTGAGAGGGTGATGAAATGCGAAAGTGCTGGTGCATTTCTTGCTGAGGCAGTTCGTGGCGCAGCTCATGGACTTCACTCCATCTCTATCAAGATTTTTACGGTACTGTTTGATCCCGATGCGGAATTCCTCGCTGACTCCCACTTATTCGAAGTAACAAATGAAATGTTGCGGCAAGTTTGCAGCTTTGGGCAGAGGGGGAAACTTGGAATACTGTGGGACACCTTACTTGGTGCTATTCGGACGAACCTTCAGAGTGAAAAAAGTAACAAAAATAAATTAATTTATCACATGAAATTGCTTTCGATGATGGTAAAGCACAACAATGGATCTACCGTGGAAAACTTTGTACCTATCTTTGAAGTTTTTGAACTTACTCTGGAGTTACATTGTATCCCAAAGATTGTGAACCATGACGACTCGATTCAGCAAATTCTGTTTGAACTCATTTTGAATATATGTGACACACACAACGTTTTGTATGGACCGAGTACTAGACCAATTAAAATGACAGATAGGCCGGCTCGATGGTTGAGGTTGATTTCAATCGCTTCTTCCCACTCAATTGTAACCTACTTAAAATGTCTCAATGAACGGGCAAGACTTCAAAATCCTGCAGCACTGAATCTACTTAAAATTTTTACCTCCGTTTGTTTGGTCAAATTTTTTGAAGAATTGTCAGACATTGGTATAGCAACTGCTTCTGAATCATGTCGCATATTGTTGGAACACGGTTGGGTGGATAGGGAATTTTTAGTCGGAAATGAAATTATTTGTAGGAAGACTATCGATATATTACAAATGCACGAATCTTGTGTTCATCCCCTCAGTGTCCTATGGGGTGTTGTTCGACTTGCACCGTTTTGTATGGAGTTTGAAGCTTGCCACACAATTGTCGAAAGCATATTAGATTACACTCTCAGAAAATTAGAAAATTCACAAAAAGAAAAGGAATTGACTGAAGATGAAGACATAAAACCTGCTTTTGCAATTCTAGTAGCAGGACTTCAAGCTCTTTTAACTCTACATGAGCATTCAAATGTTAATTCTCGATGTGCTGATGCCATCTGTCCCCATTTGTTTATGAGGGTATTTAGAATTTCAAGTCTTTATTCAGGACCGTTAATATGTGCTGCAGAGCTTCTTGAATCTCAACAAATATTGAATAGAAGTACTATCTTCTTGAAAACAACAATCCCAGAAAACTTTGGAGGACTTACTTCATCTAATCGTCACGTACGATATGCTAATCTCAAATATTTGAGTGTTTTGAAGGTAAACAAGAAGGAAAAATCATGGATGGTAGTGAAGGATATACTCTCTAAATTTTGCATGTTGAATGCGCATGATCCAGGAAAAAGTTCCAATATTCTCTCAAACTTGAAACAATATGAAGTCATGCTTCAGGCTATATCTCGATCTCTTGGATCTTCCACGATTCCAAATCAATCTATAAAACTAATAACGAGTGCATGTATTGGTGCTTTACATATTAAGCTATCTTCATTGTGGCCATTCATTATATCTACGCTGGGAAATCTTCTTAATATGTACGCAGAAGCTCGCGAAGTTTTTACTTTTCATCTTGAAGAAACACAGCTGCACTGCATTTTGGAATTAGGAAATAAAAAGGAATCGAAAATCATGAACCTGGATGTGGAAACAAATGAAACTCAATTGAAAGAATTCATAGCGCTTCAAATTAATCAGATAGAGTATGGAGTAAATCCATGGATTCGACTTAATTTACTCTTAGATACTCTTTCCAAGATTTCATTCTCAGATAGTGTTTTTTATAATCGAATTTCAGTAGAATTCTTAAAATATGTAAAGTGGGAAGACTATGCTAATTGTTCTGAGTGGAAGATTGGGATGCAAAAATGGGTTCATTGTCTCGATAATTCATGTAGAGGAGGCTATTGCTTCCTAGGCTTTCATGAATGTAGTGAGATTTATTGTAAGCTGCTGAAGATGCTTCAATCAAATGATCCGCAGTTAGCATGTTTAGCAATTCGTTGTTTAGGACAATGGGATTTCCCATATCTAACGGGTGATATTATTGATCATCTACAAGCAATCGCTACTCCTAAAAAAACTAAGCAAGCTCTGACGAACTTAAGGTTTGCAGCAGATGTATCAGATCAAAAGCTTGGCATTACTGTCATAGAAAAACAGTATCGATTAAAGATTGTGCCTCTTGTTATTCAAGTTTTGCTTCCACGCTTGCACGAACGTTCGAGTAGGAATATTTCTGTTTGTAAAGCTTCATATTTGTGGATTGCAGGACTGGATTCTAGAGAGATTTATCCATTGATGCGTAAGTTTTTTTCAATTGTTACTCCGAATCAGTCAGTTCTAGACGCTATAATTCATATGGCGATTACAAATGAAGGGAGGAAAAAAAATTGTCTTGAAATGTGCCCTGATTTTTCAACGTTGCCTATGAAATCAATCAATATATTTTTTAGAAATTTGGAAGATTTACTGTATTACTTGGGCGAGCATGTGCTCGAATATGTAGAAGTTATTGTGCCAATATCCATAAAGCTTATCTTTACTGTTGCACGTATTTGTGAGCAGGGGAGGAGCATGAGGGTCAATAATATAATATCACCTTATAGTACACAGAGAGAGGATCAAAATAAAAATGGTACCTTAAATACTACATCGCACAGAATTTCAGAAGAAAGAAAACATGCAAGAAATGTCCGCACGTATTCATTTCGTGTTCTGGCCGATTTACTTTATAGACACCCTCAGTTTGAATTTCATATGTATTCCAATGATTTGGTTTATATCATGGAACCACTACTGCTTCGTCTTTCGAATGAGTGTGGTGCATCAACACCACCAGTTATTTTACAGGTTGTGGCGTCTTTATCTTCTAGTTATCATCTCTTGTTAACGTTTTTGAGTGTTGAGGAATCTACTTCATGCCTCAAGTTTGTATGGGAAATTTTAAAAGCTGAAGTTGCTTCTGAACAAAGTCGTGTAATGTGCTTGGATATTGCTGAGAATCTTGTTAACCATGTAGAAAATGACAATGTTAGAAAGAAAAATTTAGCTAAACAGATCCTGGTTAAGCATTCCAAAGAACTATTTGAATCGCTTCAAATCCTGGTTTCACACCCAAATTGTTCGAGCAAATGCATGAAAAGCCAATTAAATTTGAATTTAGAACGTACCTTCTTATTGATAAGTCGTTTGAGTCATACTCTGGGGGGCAAAAATGCAGTTTTTGCAACTATTATATCTTTAAAGAGGCTTGCTAGATCTCCGAGACTAGATGAAGGTATGTTGTCAAAATTACTCTCGGCTTTTTCTACAGCTTTTTTGGACTCTTCAGCAATTATGAATTCCAAGGATGTCGAGAAATTCTGGGCATTAATAACTCCTTTTCTCTGTAAAGTACGAAATGTCAAAGTGCGATCAGAACTAGTTCATGCACTTTCTATATTAGCAAATAATCTTGATTCTCTTTGGGTTTCTACAAAGATTCTTCAGAAACTGAATTCGACTGCGAAAAATAGTTTAGATGATATCAATTTTGAAATAAGGCTAGAATCTTATGAAAAATTGACGACGAACTGGTTTTGTGGAAATTCCGAACAAAATATGAAAGCAATTATCTTTCAAACTTTGCATGACCTGGGTTCTTCTGACTTTGCTCTTTGTCAAGCTGCACAGTCAACAATTCAAAATTTTATTGATGCTCTTTCGATGCCTTTATGTAAAGATACTTGTACCTTAATTTTTGCAGAAATAGTATTACCTGGAATCAAAAGGTCAATGAATAGTACCGAGAAAAGCAAAAGAGCAGTGGCTATTTATCTCGTTGGCTATCTTGCGAAAACGCAGCCTCATTATGCTCCTGGTCTGAGTATATTGTCCAAAATTGATTCTGAGACAGACTTTTTCATAAATATAACACATTTACAGTCGCATCGGCGTAGTCGTGCTTTAACTCAGCTAAAAGTTGCTTCTACGTCCTTAGAATGCCATTTATCAACCATCCTCGACTATTATATACCTATTGTCCTAACGTGTCTGGCAGATCCTGTGTCAAATGTTGCAGCAACAGCTGTGTCTGTAGTTCGTCAGATTTCATCAAAATTACCATGGCCTGTGTTCAAAGATATTCTGCGCAAAATAAGTCGTAAAATTTTCAGTAGCTCTCGTCAAAATGGTGCATATTTACATGCATTTGCTTCTGTTCTTGAAAATTTGGGTCACTTTTCGAATCTCGAAGACGAAGGAAAATTCCTTGATCTTTTTAAAGAATTTTATCCAAAATTAATGAAGCTTTTACCAGATGGTGAGAATGAAATGGGATCAAATAAAAAAGAAGTATCTCCAGCGCTACTTCTTTCATGTGCACATCTCATCAGCTTTATTCCAGAGCACGAAATGAAGATACAACTACATAGGCTTACATCATTGTTGTGTACAAGTTTAGTTGATCGATCCCAAGGCGTAAGAGATACAGCAAGAGTTTCATTATCAAATATTGCCAGAGTACTTGGAGCTACTCATGTGCCGTACATTATTGGAATCCTACGTACACGACTTCTAAATGGATTCCAATTACATGTCCTCGGATCAATTACTTATGATATTCTAAAAGTAACTACACCAGAGGCACAAGATGAAGAAGTTGATGTTCTTCTCCCAGAAGTGTTACCAATATTAGATGCAGATATTTTTGGTGGAATTTCTGAAGAACGGGGGGTTATTAAAATTACTGCAAAGATACCAGAAGCCCGTCACTCGCGATCTCTGGAATCTATTGAGCTGCTTTCACAGAAAGCTTCCTTCCCTGCTTCAATGCCAATATTACTTTCATTGGTTACCAAACGTCTCCATGACTTTGGGAATATTCAAATTACTCGTAAGATTGAACAAATTCTGTTTTCTATCCATAAAGGAATTTCATTCAGAACAAAACTTAAAGGGAAAGAAATTTTGGTAATGGCTAGATCCATTTTGTCATTTGATTCTTCTGGTGAATTTCCTGCTTTTGATGATATTATACTGGATGTGAACAGAAGTTCAACTCAAGAATCTACTTATTTGGTAAATAATAATCCTGTTCTTATTATATTTGCTTTGAGGTTGATTAAAAGTGTACTGAAGCAATGCTCCACAAAAAATATTCCGGAAGGTCATAGGAAGGAATACTTTAATATATTTGAGGATATAGTTCCTGTATTGTTTCGTTTTACGAACTGCGCGAATCATAAAATTCCTCTTCTATGTTTACAAATTCTTTCCAGTTTGACGAATATGAGATTGAGAACGTTCGAGCACAGTTCAGATTCATTAATTAGGCAGCTTATTGTTCTATTGAATTCATCAAGCGATCCGCAACTTGCTCAGGACTGCCTTCGTCTTCTTTCAAATCTAATGTCAAGATATGCTAATGTATCTCCATCAAATACTCAGTACCGTATGGTTCTTCGATCCGCTTTTGGTAACATTGAAGACGAAAGTAGTACGTCAGTATGTCATTCTGTATTGCGCGCTATTTTGTCACGTAGGCCACTTCTATCAGAAATATATACAGGGATGGACAGAATCTGCTGTTTAGTTGCAAGTGGAACATCCGAGCATTCAAGGAGAATGTGTGCTCAAATTTTCCTCCAGTTTTTACTTGATTATCCACTTGGAGCTAGGAGATTACAGCATTATTTAGAACAGCTTATTGCAAATCTAAAGTATGAATGTCCTGCTGGGAGAGCATCTGTACTCAATACACTGCATGCTGTGATTCTGAAATTTCCAAAAAGTGTCTTGAGAGAGACAGCAGAAGTTATGTTTGTTCCTCTTGTTGTTCAACTGGGTACTGATAACTCCAGCATCTGTCGTCGAAGCGCAGGTGAAACTATTGCTGCTCTGCTGTCGCGTATTAGTGAAGACAAGGCCCATGTTTTTTTCACTTGGTTACAGAAATGGTTCTTAGAAGAGCAAAGTTTGACCTTGAAGCGGCTTTCAGTTCAGGTAATGACTATAGCATTGCAAATTTGTCCGGATACGGTAATAGTAGCGATAAAAAATATTTGGCCACAAATTCTTTCTGTATTAGAGATTCAAAGTTTCAAAAAGGATGAAACGTGGTTGCTCCAATACAACCTTTTATTATTCATCGAAAAATTGTGGGTAGGTACTCCTCAGTTTTTTAAATATAGTGAGACAAAAATAGAAAAAACAATTTTCGTAGTAGTTCAACTTTTGCGACATGAGCATGAATGGATTCAGTCATCATCAACTCGCATATTGCGTCATTACATAAAAATGCGTGGAGATGATCATTCGCTGAATTCGGAAGATCTTGCTTTTCAGCATGATGGTGTTGACTTAGAACTTGCTGTAAATAATTCGATGCTACTTTTCGAGAATAATTTCAAATGCAGTGAAATATCAATAGAAATGGAAGTTTTAAGACAAAGCGCAAGGAATATCACGTCGATTTCATTATTATTTCTATCCAAGAATGCTTACTCGACCCAGAAGAATGCGGAATTTAGAGCAAAGAAAGGAATCGCTGTTATACGAAGAGTTGGTAGATATTGTATTGTGGCAAGGAACTGCATTCGTGAAGTGTGCATACGTTGTCTCGCTGGAATAATCGCTGGAATTGATGTTGAAATGTTGCTGCGTTATCCCAGCATCCTTTATGAGCTCATATTTCCATGCTATATTTGCATAGATCCTAAGGTTCATGGAATTTCAATCGAACAAAGGGGGCTTGCCGTTGAAGTACTTCAGCTTTTACGTAGCCTTGTGAAAGATAGATATTTTAACGAAGCATATACCTCCGTGCAGTCCAAGGTAAAGTTTCGAAGAAAACGGAGGAAAGAAGAGATTTGAAGAAGTTTGGCAGAGAGATCATACTCAGTAATTTTAAAAATTGCATTCATGGAGATTGATACATGATCCTTCATTTTGGATGTCTTAACTTCATGAAGACATACATGAAAAAGTGGGGAGAGCTTGTCCAATATCCGAACTCAGTTGAGGCAGATGAATAGAACTAGCAAACTTTAGTATTTGTTTATTTATTAAGTACATAAAATAACTCAGTTCACGGAAAGAGCGTAAAAGTAACGCTCTGTGATATTACCGTAATCTCCATGCTGAGAAAAGGTATTGCTTTGAGGCACTAACCACTCTTCTTTGAGGATTTATTGATGAGTGACTTGTGAATGTGTGGGATAACACCACCACCGGCAATCGTGGCTTTGATAAGAGTATCAAGTTCTTCGTCTCCCCGAATTGCAAGCTGCAAATGACGTGGGGTAATACGTTTGACCTTTAGAAAAATTGTAAGTGCATACAAACAATGAGCTCAAGCAGTACCTTCAAATCTTTAGAAGCATTTCCGGCAAGTTCGAGAACTTCTGCCGTAAGATATTCTACAGGAGAATTAAGCAAAATTATTGAAGTTTGTATGTATTCGCACCTAAAATGGCAGCTGAGTAAACTGCAGCAGTTGCGCCTACACGGCCACCAGAAGCAGCACGATTCTGAAAAAATAAATAAATTGTGTCAACGGTCGAATTTTTTTAACGCGTTTTGTTTCTGAATTTATTGGGTGCCACGATCATTTGCGATGCTAACGAGTACAAATACACTCTAACAACACCGCAGAACTTGTAATTACCTTGAGAAAACGGTGGATACGTCCTACTGGAAACTGTAGGCCAGCTTTTACAGAACGCGATGTTGGCTTTTTTTTATCCCCCTTTTTATCGGACATGGTTCCTTTCGCCCCTTTTCCCGAAAGCCCTTTGCCTGAAAGCCCTTTAGCACCTTTACCTGACATGTCGACGTGAGTTTATGATTGCCTTGATTTAGTCGTGTTGTTTAAAGTGCAGTTGTATTGACAAAGCTGCTGGCAATTTTTTATGTCTTCTTTATACGAAGTCAAATTCAAACAACAGAAATTAGATAAAAACCCCTTTCTTTTCGTACAAAAAAATTTTCGAGCCGATCTTCACATATGGCATATGGCATTTGGCTTACATTTATACTTATTATTTTTTTCAAATTCAAAATTCAAAATTTCCACAGTTATGCACCAGCTCGCAGGAACTTTAGCATAACAACCAAACCAACCATTCTCGTACAAGATTTAAAGAACAACAACCTGTCATAGTCTTTCTATATTCATATAATAGTCGGAAGGAAAGATTTAGGAATATTTCAAATATCCAGAGGTGTTGCAATTCACTCGAAAGTGAACACGACGTATGCGGACAATTAATAAGCGCATTTCTGACCCCCGTCCTATTCACGATGAGAATTATTTGGATTTAAGTAAGGGATACCTTCGTTCTTTTTTGGAAAAGCGAGGGTGCACGACCAACTTGATAAATTCCTTTGAAAGCAATTCCTTAAAAAATGTTATTTCCATGCTCCACTTTTTGCTAAAGCAACTAGATCAAAATTTGAAGTTTGCTCAGAAAGCTGATGAAGATATACCACTTATATTGAATTCCTTAAATTACCCAGTCCCTATTCCTAAGGATGCTTTTTTCCCTTTCTTTGAAAAAAGTGTGTCTCCTTCCCAAACGGTTTTAAGTAGTTGGGTAGCAGAACTTTCTGATTATTTAACACAATGGCAGGTCAGAGATAAGGTATGTTCGATTTAATTTGGTTCTGCAAGTTTAATTGTTAAGTGTAGGAGTTTGATGGTGAATTTACTGTAGCAAGCGTTCAACTGTATGAGGTAGGCAAAGCTAAATTCTTTTTTTCATAAATACTTAAAACTCAACAACTCAGATTTTTTTGTCTGGTGACGAAAGGTCAGGTTTTACATCAGAAATATGCGATCGCATTCGATCAAATTATTATGTGAAATTTGCCTCAACACGTAAGGGCATCGAGCACATTTTACAGGTATCTTTTTTACCAAATATTTTGCCCAAATATTCAGTTAAGATTTTAGAATAACCAAATATTGTGTAATCATCTGTCTAGCTTGGTTCCTCAATCTAAGTCATTGGCTTCGTCAAAGGTGTTCAAAATTTATGTAGTTTTGATTGAAATTTTAGCATGAAAATTTATAGAATTCTCTTGAGTCTTTGAGAACTAATCTTAAAAGCAAGATTTCGGCTAATTCGGAAAAATTATCTTACATAAGTACTTTACGAATTCGAAATGACCGAGCATACAAAGCTACAAAGGTAGGAAGGAATCTCTATAAATATAGGCGTAGAAAATTAAACTAATGAATGTATAATTTAGATTAAATTATCCACACGTTCTTCTGAAAATTTTACGAGAGTTAATGTTCATGTAGAAAGAACAGATCAATGGTCAAAGGTAATCAGAAAGCAGCTCCCATATGGTTACTAATTTTATTTTCAGATGGTTGAGGTTCGAAAATTAATCAATGCATATCATGGGAAAGAAACTGCACTATCAGAACAAATCGAAGAGATGCAGGATAAAAGAAGCATAGATTCAACCATTGATAATCAGATCAGTAGATACAATAATTTATTGTTGAAAGTTCCTAGAAGTAATATTGCTGCCAATATTAAATTTCAGCGGCCGCTCACAAAAAATCTCAAGGATCTTTCAGTAAGTACGAAAATGCGGGTAAGATATTATTTGATTTTTCTGAATAGTAATATTAATATTTAATCATAGGCTGAACATGGGATGAATAATATGCTTTTATTGTTGCACGAGACTCTGAATAATATTTTATGTTTTACAAGGTGAAATTAGCGAAGAGTGTAAAGATTTTTCTTATTCTATTGACAGGGCACTTGAAAATGAAGTTCTTGCGACTCAAGAAAATTATAAATTGTTGAAAGAGAATTTCTCTCAGAAGTGCGCCTTTAAATGTTCACTAAGCATTCATTTAACTTTTGAGTACAGAAAAGAGGATGTATTTTCAATTCAAAATAGTGTTCGTTCCAAAGAACAACAATGCGAAAACAAAAGATTACGAGTGGAGCAAGTTGTTGATTCCATCACAAATACTGCTAAAATTTCTGAGAATGAGGTAATTTTTCCTATCCTCTTTTTGTTGCAAACTTGAAACTTCTTTTTTAGGTTATTTCACTCCGAAAGCTTCTCTCGAAAGACTTAAGTGTTACCGAAAAGCAAGTAAAAACACTTCAGGTAAAAGTATTGGAAACGTAGACCCTTTTTATTGCTCAAACATTTCTGAAGGTGCTTCATATGGATCTCAACTTATCATGCACAAGTGAGAAAACAAAAGTACAGCACCAAATTCTCACAGCCCTAGATGACATCATGGGTCATAAGCAATCAATACAAAATCAACTAGTGCAATAGAGCCTTAAATTTATCTTGTCTACAAGGCTGTGGGTGTGGGCATTTAATTAAAAATTTATGTTTTCTGTTTTACTCTTGATTCCCATCACTTGAATAATCATCTTGAGATTTTAATTCATGCCTTGTTGGAACCCAATCCAAAGACTTATTACATTCACGCGTGAAAGAAGATTTGGTTGATGCTGATATTTGAATACTGTTTTCAAAAGCAGGACCTTTACCGCTAAATTTACGGAGTTCAGCTAATGAATCCCAGTCAAGCCTTGTAATTCCATATATACTCATAAAGCGAACTACATCACGTATTCCATGGTTGTTCAAGCCCGCAACATGTTTTGAAAGAAGTGGTAATGTTGTATATGATCGAAGTAAATGAATATAATGCTGTCTAAGTACATTGGAACTGGATTTAAGTGCCCCTTTACTCACCATATGACCATGTATATCATTCAGTAGACGCCGCATTTTAGAATTTGAAGAATTCTTGCCCAGCCAAGTGGGAAACCGGTGAAAATTACGTTCACCTGGAAATAAGTTGAAAGTCTCACGAACTCCAGATACGATTGAAGAAGGAATAATACATGCTAAGAGACTACTGCACGATGCGAGCTCCCAAAATTGTCTCGATCGAACTAGCGAAGAGACTAAGTCGCCATCAGATAAGAAACGTGAAGCTGCACCTAAACATATGAGCCTTTCAAGATCTGAGCAACAGTTTGAAGGCCTTATTTGAAGAAAATTTTCCTGTATATACAATGGAACTAAATCAGGCTCATGAAAACATAATGATATTCGACGGTCAATGGATTGGCTTGAAGCACCACATCCCATAAGTACATCTAATATTGAAAGTATCCCCAAATTAACATCTTTCAGCTTATTTCCATGGGAAATTGATAGCGAACCTGTTCTAAGCTTTCTCAATTGAAGCTGGTTAAGAATCAGTCGAATATCACCATTACATGACTCGATTACACTATCCAATGCATTACAGGATACATCAAGTTCTTCCTCTTTCATAATGAAAGACAAGCGTCCATGCATTTGTTGTTTTGTAGGTTGCTGAAAGTTGAGTTCCAAACAGTGAGTTTGCAACACCTTTAACTTTTGAGAATAGCGATCATTGCAGATACAAATTATTGGAATTTTCGTGCGTTTTATTGTATCAACGAGGTCAGATACTCCACCACGATCGCCTGAACTCATTCCATCGACTTCATCCATTATTAATACATGATTTTTATGAAAAGATGTTTTCAAAAAATTGAGACCTCGATTAGTAACTAGTTCTTTAACTTGGTTTGAAGTTGAACCAGATAAACCTGTATGAACATCTTTGGAGGCTTTATTTCTTGAATCACTTGCATTTACCTCCATGACACTAAAACCAAGTTGTGTGCAAACTAAAGTAGCGGATGAAGTCTTGCCTATACCTGGAGGACCACTAATTAGCACAGCCTTATACATATTTTTCTTTTTCTTTTGTTGGTTATTTTGCCACTCAAGAAGCCATCGCCGCAAATCGGCTATGCGCTTACCATTCCCAATCAGCTCTGAAATTCTAGAGGGCTTATACTTATCGGCCCATAGTTCTTTCGATTCGCTATGGGTACCTTCAGAAGACTTCAGAGTTGTCTGGTCAGTTTTAACCATGTTTTCAGGAACTAGTTTTAAAATTTAGAAATCAATTTTTCCACAAATTTGTTAGTGTCACAGGCTAACTATAGTATATTTTCAATCAACGAGCAGATGAGAAGGTGTTGATACTAAAATCGTACTGGGAGAACCACTGTTTTTTTTAGCATAATTCTTTTCAAATAGGTACAATGCGCAGCGTGTCAACATCCGCGTTGCTAAACTTTTAATTTACGACGAAATCCATGCTATGGCCAAATAAAAACTTCTTCTATCA
>CEOP01087562.1_pt1 | contig 13264 bp, 12 predicted proteins | sample 361301 | NCBI WGS metagenome assembly CEOP01 (sample SAMEA2619548, study PRJEB7988) | marine metagenome | biome: marine biome (ENVO:00000447); feature: deep chlorophyll maximum layer (ENVO:xxxxxxxx); material: "saline water (ENVO:00002010), including plankton (ENVO:xxxxxxxx)" | depth 55 m
TTGCTTCATCAGGAGTAATTACACCTGGGCAATTAGGTCCAACTAATGTTGCGTTCATTTTTTTAACATAATTATTAGCTTTAATCATATCAGCTATAGGAATACCTTCTGTGATTGCTATAATAACTTTGATCCCAGCTTCAGCAGCCTCCATTATTGCATCACCTGCAAAAGCTGGAGGAACAAATATTATCGATGTGTTAGCTTTTGTTCCTGAAACAGCTTCTTTAACTGAATTAAATACCGGTTTATCTAGATGTTTTTGCCCCCCTTTTCCAGGTGTGACTCCTCCAACAATATTGGTTCCATACTCTATCATTTGAGAGGCATGAAAAGTTCCTTCACTTCCTGTGAAGCCTTGAACAATTATTCTAGAATCTTTGTTTACAAGTATACTCATACTTAAATTTTATTATGTAAAAATATCTAAAAATTAATTACTAATCTTTTAATTGATGTCTATTCTTTTATTCTTTCTAAGTAAATCCCTTTAGAGGTATCTATTTTAATTTTATCCCCTTCATTTATAAATAGCGGCACATTAATTTTTGCCCCAGTTTCTAATGTTGCAGGCTTATTAGAATTAGTTGCAGTATTGCCTTTAATACCTGGTTCGGTATGAATAACTTCTAAAATTACATTTTGAGGAATATCAACAGTAAGAGGGGTTCCATTTTCTGTATTAATAGAGATATTAACTACCTCCCCTTCTTTAAGAAAGTCTGGCGATTCAATTAAATTCGAGTTGATGCTAAATTGATTGTAATCTTTTGTATTCATAAAATAAAAATCCTCTTTTTCATTATATAAAAACTGAAATTTAGAGGTTTCTACTCTTACGTCTTCAATTTTATGTCCTCCAGAAAATGTATTCTCAATTACTTTACCATTAGTTACACTTTTAAGCTTGGTTCTCACAAATGCGGGACCCTTACCGGGCTTAACATGAAGAAATTCAACAATTTTATAGATGTCATTATTGTATTTAATACATAGTCCTTTTCTAATATCTGAAGTATTTGCCATTTCAATTTTTTTGAAAATATCCTTTCATTATTCCTCTTTTTGAATTTTTGACAAACTGAAGTATTTCGTCTCTTTCAGGAGAAGCAATCATCTCAGCTTCAATAATATCAGATGCTTGAGTATTGTTATATTTTTTTTGATATAAAATCCGATATATATTTTGGATTTCAGTAATTTTTTCAGAAGTAAACCCCCTTCTCCTTAATCCAACTGAATTTATTCCAACATATGATAGAGGTTCTCTGGCAGCTTTGACATAAGGAGGAACGTCTTTTCTTACTAAAGATCCCCCAGCAACAAATGAATAATCACCAATTGTACAAAATTGATGAACAGCAACTAATCCTGCTAATATTACGTGATTACCGGTTGTTATATGCCCAGCCAATGTACTATTGTTAGAAAAAACACAGTGATTTCCTACAAAACAATCGTGAGCTATGTGTGAATAGGCCATTATTAAACAATTATCTCCAATGCTGGTTTTAAGTCTATCTGAAGTACCTCTATTAATAGTTACGCATTCTCTTATTGTTGTATTATTTCCTATTTCAGCTATAGTTTCTTCGCCTTTAAATTTTAAATCTTGGGGAATTGCGGCAATAACTGAGCCAGGAAAAATATTGCAATTTTTTCCAATTCTTGCTCCTTCCATAATAGTTACATTAGAACCTATCCAAGTACCCTCTCCTATTTCAACATTATTATCAATTGATGTGAATGGTTCAATAACTACGTTATTTGCAATTTTTGCACTTGGATGTATATATGCTAAGGGTTGTCTCATTTGTTCTCTTTTCTTATCATTTGCGCCATAAACTCACCTTCCGTAATAAGATTATCATTACAATAAATTTGACCAAGCATTTGACAAATTCCTCTCCTTATAGGAGCAATTAATTCAAGCTTAAAAATTAAAGTATCACCAGGAACAACAGTTCTTTTAAATTTTACTTTATCAATTTTCATAAAAAAAGTCAGGTAATTTTGTGGATCAGAAACTGTATTCAGAAGCAAAATACCTCCAGTTTGAGCCAATGATTCTATCTGAAGCACACCAGGCATAATAGGTGTCCCTGGAAAATGTCCTTCAAAAAAAGGCTCATTCATAGTTACATTTTTTAAACCAATTACATGGGTTTCAGAAAGTTCAAAAATTTTATCAACAAGGAGAAATGGAGGTCTATGAGGCAGCGTGTTCATTATTTGATTTACATCCATTAAAGGCTTTGAATTAAGATCAAATTTAGGAACATTTTTACGCTTTTCATTTTTTATAATTTGAGCAACTTTTTTTGAAAAATCTGTGTTAACTCGATGACCAGGTTTATTTGCAATAACTTTTCCTTGTAATGGTGTTCCTATTAGGGCGAGGTCACCAATTACATCAAGTAACTTGTGTCTGGCAGCTTCATTCGAAAAATGCAAGCTTAAATTATCTAATATTCCATTTGGTTTGACAGAAATTTTTTCTTTTCCAAAAGCCTCTTTTAATCTATCCATATTACTTTCAGACAAAGGTTTGTCAACGTAAACTATGGCATTATTCAAATCACCACCTTTAATCAGGCCATTTTCTAGTAAAGTTTCAAGTTCATGGAGAAAACTAAAAGTTCTTGATGGGGCAATTTCAGATTTAAATTGTGAAATATTTTCCAGTGTTGCATTTTGTGTGCCAAGAATTTTCGTTCCAAAATCAACCATAGTGGTTACCTGGTAGTTTTCAGATGGCATTATAGTAATTTCGCTTCCACTTTCTTCACATTTGTATGAAATAAGTTCTGTTACAACATATTCATTTCTTTTTTCATCTTGTTCTATAGTACCTGCTTTTTGAATTGCTTCAGTAAAAAATTTAGAAGAACCATCCATAATTGGTGATTCAGAGGCATTCATCGAGATAAAACAATTATCTATTTGCATACCTACTAAAGCAGCAAGAACATGCTCAGAGGTTTGTATTTTAATCCCATCTTTTTCTAATGTTGTCCCCCTATCGGTAGTTTTTACATATTGTACATCTGCTGGGATTTCGAAAGAAGGCTCTATATCTGTTCTTAAGAAAACAAAACCAGTATTAACTGGAGCAGGTTTAAAAGTTAGCTTGACTTTTTTGCCAGTATGAAGACCAACTCCATTAAGAGAAACTTCTTTTCCTAGAGTCTTTTGAGGAATAGTTTTTGTTATCATTTTTTATTATTCTTTTCAATAGAGTCAATTTTTTTTATGATTTCTGGAAGATTTTTAAAATGGACATACGATTTATTATAAGAATTATATGAAAAGGCTGGCGTTCCTTGAATGACAGCATTATTTTCAACATCACTAATTATACCTGACTGACCTTGGATTTTAACATTGTCTCCGATTGTTATGTGACCAACTATTCCAACTTGACCACCAATCACACAGTTTTTTCCAATTTTTGTAGATCCCGCAATACCAGTTTGACCAGCTATTACAGTATTTGAACCAATATCAACATTATGAGCAATTTGTATTTGATTATCAAGCTTAACTCCATCTCCAATATGTGTAACACCTAGTGTAGCTTTATCTATAGTTGAATTAGCCCCAACGTCTACATTTTCTCCTAACACAACTTTACCTGTCTGAGGTATTTTTTTATATGCACCATTCTCTTGGGGAGCAAAACCAAAACCATCAGAACCTATTACAACACCACTATGAATTACACAGTTTTTACCAATAACAGTATCTTCCATAATTTTAGCCCCAGCAAAAACTATACTCCCCTCTCCTATGGAAACATTTGGACCTACATATACATGAGGAAAAATTTTTACATTTTTTGAAATTTTAGAATCTTTTTCAATTAATGTCATTGATCCAATATAACAGTTTGATTCAATCTTAACAGTTTTGTGAATTTCAGAAGAATTAGAAACACCTTTCCTTTCAACTGTTACTTTTTTATAATAATCAAGCAAAGTAGAAAACGACTCATAAGGGTTGCTAACTCTAATTAACGTAGATTTAAGCTCGTCTTCAATGACCAAGTTTTCATTAACAATAATCGCAGATGCCTTAGTCTTATATATATAAGGTGTATATTTTGGGTTTGACAGAAAAGTTAGAGAACCTTTCTTTGCATTTTCAATTTTTGCTAATTCAAAAATTTCAGCTTTCGGGTTACCCTCAACTTTTCCATGAAGCTTGACAGCAATTTGCTGAGCAGTAAATTTCATGATGCAAAAATATAAAATATAAGTTAGAAGTTAAATGTTTATTTTAGAGGCTAATTAAATCACTTATTTTCTTTTATTTTATGGATTCTACTAGAATTCTTTGGGTTGATGATGAAGTTGAGCTATTAAAACCTCATTTTCTTTTTTTAGAGGAGAGAGGATATCACTTAACCCCTTGTAAAAGTGGCCAGGATGCACTTGAATTACTGAAGCGAGAGATATTTCAAGTAATAATGCTAGATGAAAATATGCCAGGGCTATCTGGTATTGAAACTCTGAATGAGATTAAAACTTTACTTCCTAACATTCCTATTTTAATGATCACTAAAAACGAAGAAGAAGAATTAATGGAGCAGGCAATTGGATCAAAAATTTCAGATTACTTAATTAAGCCTGTAAATCCAAATCAAATCTTAAGTGCACTTAAAAAGCTTTTTCAACATAAAGATCTTATTGCAGAGAGAACAATACGTAATTATCAAAAAGAATTTTTAAACATCTCGACTAGATTACTTTCTCTAAATAACATAAATGAATGGCAAGATTTTTATAAGAATTTACTTTACTGGGAATTTGAATTGGAATCTATTAATAATAAAGGGATGATGGAAATTTTCAAAAACCAAAAAAAAGAAGCTAATCATCTTTTTGCAAGATTTATAACTAGTAATTATAAGAAATGGATTTCAAGTGAATCAGATTCACCTTTATTATCCTTCAACTTACTTAAAAGAAAAGTCTTTCCGATATTAAAATCAAAAGAACCAATTCTTTTTTTGTTAATTGATAACTTAAGGTATGACCAATGGAAAGTCATAGCTAGTTTAATTGAGGATCACTATGAAAAACAAGAGGAGACATCTTATTGCAGCATAATCCCCACCTCGACTCAATATTCTAGGAACTCAATTTTTTCAGGCTTAACACCATATCAGACACAAAAAATATATCCTGAATTATGGGTAGATGAGTCCGATGAAAGAGGAAAAAATCTCTATGAAAAAGAGTTTTTGAAAAAACAACTTGAAAGATTGAACATTCAAATTTCATTTGAATATCATAAGGTTCTAAATCTAAAAGATGCAAATAAGTTGCTCAAAGATTTTGAGAATAAAAAAAACTATGATTTAATAACGGTTGTATATAATTTTGTTGATATTCTATCTCATGCCAAAACAGAGATGGATATAATAAAAGAGCTTGCATCTGATGATAAAGCCTTCAGGTCCTTAACTTTATCTTGGTTTAAGAATTCACCTTTACTTGGATTAATTGAAAAAGCCAAAGAAAAAAAGTATAAATTGATTGTAACTACTGATCATGGCACTATAAATGTTTTAAATCCTGAAAAAGTAATTGGGGATAGAAAAACAAATGTCAATTTGAGGTACAAAAAAGGAAAAAGTTTAACTTATAATCAAAAAGAAGTTTTTCTTATGGACGACCCTTCCCAATATGGACTTCCATTTTCTAACGACAAGTATATTTTCGCTAAAAACGACCAATATTTTATTTATCAAAATAATTTCAATCACTATGCGTTACATTTCAAGAATACTTTTCAACATGGGGGTATTTCAATGGAGGAAATGATCATCCCATTTGCTGTTCTTAATCCAAAATAGATTTATTATGAAGTTAGAATTTAATCTTTCTGAAATTAAAGTTGTATCAGATAAAATAGTTAATAAAATAACTCATAAAATTATATTATTTGAAGGAGATCTTGGGGCAGGAAAAACAACATTGATTAAAGAGATATGTAAAAGTTTAGGCGTTAAAAGTTTTGTAAATAGCCCAACCTTTTCTATTGTTAATCAATACTCTAGTCTGAAGTTTAATGTGATTTATCACATTGATTTTTATAGAATAAATAATTTAAATGAAATTTTTGACTCAGGAATTGATGAGTACTTTAACAATGAAAGTTATTGTTTAATTGAAAACCCTGGAGAAATAGGTAAAATCATTTCATATCTCCATCATAGAATAAAAATTTACAAAAAGACCAATAGCAATAAGAGAGTTATAGAGTTTATAAACTAAATTAAATATGAGCTTTTTTAAACGCCTGACTTATTATTCTTTCGGATTCCTTATTGGGGCTATTATTTTATCGTTTATTTTTTCTGGAAAGAAAACAACTTGTAACTATTCACCTAATGATAGAGTAATTGCAGATATTTCAAAAAAATCTTTAACGGGTAATTTCAAGATTAATGAAACTGACTTTATTGATTCAACAAGATTTTTTAAATTTATTAAATCTGCAAAAGTTAATTTTAGTCAGAGTGACACTAAAGTTGATAGTTGTAAAATATATACCTTATCTGGTTATGAAAATGGTATAAATAAAAATCTCAAGCTCAAAAATTGTAAGAGAAACATTATAATACTTGAATTTAATAATATTAATTAGATCTTCTTCTTATTTCTTCATTAATTAACTCTAATTCTCTTTTGGAATTTGAATCAACTGAACTGTTCTCTTCTGCTCGTCTAATTAAATATGGTAAAACTTCTTTTAAAGGACCAAAAGGGATATACTTAACTGCATGAAATTTTCCTTTCGCCAAATTAAAAGTAATATGATCACCCATACCATAAAGTTGTGCAAACCATATATTAGGATCATTTTTAGGAATTTTATTTTGTTTCATCCAATAAAGTATATTGTTTATACTCCTTTCATTATGAGTACCTGCAAATAACAATATATTTCTTATATTTTTGATTATAAGGGAAATGCCAGCATCATAATTTTCGTCAGTTTCATTCTTGCTAATGCATATGGGCGAGTCATAATTCATCTTTCTCGCACGTATATTCTCCGCCTCTAAATAAGCACCGCGAACCAGTTTAATTCCTAATTTAAAATTTTCCTTATTGGATCTTTCGATTAGTTTTTCTAAATAACTCAGCCTGTCTTTTCTATACATTTGAAGTGTTGTAAAGACCCAAACCTCTTTTTGATTATACTTTTTCATGAGGGACTCCATCAAATCGTCAATTATATTTTGCGTCCAACTTTCTTCTGCATCAACCATTACTTTAATTTTTGAATTAATTGCATGAGAAATCACTGCTTCAAACCTATTTTTTACTTTTTCCCATTCATCCCTTTCATTATTAAGCAGATTATCTCCTTTACTTAATTTCATAAAGAGTGATGATCTCCCAAAGCAAGAGGGTTTGAAGACTACAAAAGGCATATATTCATTTTTTTTTGAGAAATCAATAGTTTTTATTTTTTTAGACAAAAACTTTTCAAAGGATCCTTCTTTTGATCCTGCTTCGACAGAATAATCTATAACAGAAAATATGTTATTATTTCCAAGTTTTTTTACTGTACTTAAAGATTCTTCATAGTTTTCTCCAGCACAAAAATGATTAAAAAGAGTATTTTTTACTAATCTTTTAATCGGAAACCGAATTTTAATTGCAAATTTTATTAAACTCGTCCCCAGTTTTGATATAGTTGGAGATGAAAGAATTTTATATATAAATTTTGATTTTAAGAGGTCTGAATTTTTCTTAGCAGAAAAAGCAGTCTTCGTATTTTCAAAAATCATCTCACGATTTATTTCTTCAAATATACCTTAATTAATCTCACAATATATTATTAAAGATTAATCATATTATCTTTATATGTTATTTTTGAAGAATGATTAAAAATTCTAAACCAATAGATGCAAATGGATATTTAGTTGAGTTCGCAAAAAATGCTTTTAGTTCTCTAAATGCCATTATTAATAGAAAAGGATATTCTTCTATATTTATTCTGGTTGATTCAAACTCCAAGAATCTATGTCTTAAATATTTTCTTGATAAATTTAAGAACCCAGAAGAATTTAAGATTATTGAAATTAATCCTGGAGAAGAATTCAAAAATCTTAACACTTGTGATTTTGTTTGGAGATATTTGTCCAAAAACGGCGCAGACAGGAAAAGTTTGTTAATTAATTTAGGCGGAGGCGTTATTTCGGATCTAGGCGGTTTCGTTGCGTCAACCTATATGAGGGGAATTGATTTTGTAAATGTTCCTACCACACTTCTTTCAATGGTAGATGCTTCTATAGGAGGGAAATTAGGTGTAGACCTTGATCATTTAAAGAATCAAATAGGAATTGTTGCTAACCCTTTACTTGTTTTAATTGATTCTTATTTTTTACAATCACTATCAAATAATCAGTTTGTAAGTGGTTATGCAGAAATGTTAAAACATGGACTTATAAAAAACAAGAAATACTTTAAAGAATTAATTGATTTTAATTTTTTAGATGACAGGGAGTTGATTGAAAAGTATATATATCAATCAATATTAATAAAAAATGAAGTAGTGAAAAGGGACCCAAAGGAGCATGGAGAGAGAAAGCTTTTAAATTTTGGACATACTTTAGGTCACGCTATTGAATCTTATTTTTTAAAGCAAAAAATAGAAAAAAAATTACTACATGGTGAAGCCGTTGCAATTGGTTTGATTCTGGAGTCTTTCATTTCTGTTAGATTAAACGATCTCTCATTAAACGAGGCTAATTATATTGCTAAGTCTATAAATAAAATTTACACTAAAACTGAATTTTTAAATTCAGAAATTTCTGCTATAATTAACTTAGTCAGATATGACAAAAAAAACATAAAAGGGGAAAATAGATTTACATTACTTTCTAAAATTGGCGAAGCTAATATTAATAATTCAGTTTCAGTAAAACTAATGGAATTAGCTTTTGATATGTATAAATCCTCTTAGGCAGAGTTTCTGCTAGCATTAATATTCCCAAAAAGAGACCGCGTAACAATTCTTTTGAAAACCTCTATTTTATCTTTATCAAAATTGGGATTAGTTTGATTTTCTCTAATTTTAATGAGAGCATATTGTTGAATTGTAACAAGAGGCTGAACTATTTCTTCTCTTATTTGAATTGAACTTTTACCAGCCTTCTCATTTTCCATTAAGTTAGAAAAGCCTGTTAGCTTTATAATCATTTTCTTTGAAAGCATGTATTCTTTATTTATTATTTTCCAAAACTCATTAAACTCCTTGTCTTTTTTCATATAAGAAGTTAGTTCAAAAAATGATTTTGTAAGACTCATCATACTATTACTAATTAAGGTTCTAAAAAAAGAGGATCTTTTATAGAGCCCAACGATTGATTTAAACTTATTGTTTTTTTCAAATGATTTTAAAGCACTTCCAACTCCGAAAAAGCCCGGTACATTTTGTTTGGACTGACTCCAACTTCCAACAAATGGTATAGCTCTCAAATCGTTAAAATTTAATTTTTTAGTATTAGCTCTTTTAGAGGGTCTGCTTCCAATGTTTGCCTTTGAATAAAAGTAGAGAGTAGTCATTTTCTCTAGATATGGAATAAATTTTGGATGAGATTTAAATTGATTATACTTTTGATAGCTTTCTCTAGCCAATGAGTCAAGTGTCTCTATATCATCAGAGCTTAAATTATTTTTGTCTGTTTTGAAAATTTGATTCTCAACCCCAGAGCTTAAAAGCTGCTCCAAATTAAATTGGCAGGATTCATTTGTTCCAAAATTGGAACTTATTGTTTGACCTTGAACAGTAAGTTGAATATCATCAGCTTTTATTTTACTGTCTAGTGAAGCGTAGAATTCATGAGTGTTTCCACCTCCCCTTGCTGGAGGTCCTCCTCTGCCATCAAAAAAGGCAATTTTTAAACCAAATTTCTCAGATATTTTGGTTAATGTTTTTTTAGCCTGGTATATACTCCAATTTGCCATGAAGTATCCTCCATCTTTGGTGCCATCAGAAAATCCAAGCATCACAATTTGCTTACCCCCTCTTCGACCAAGATGCTTTATATATTCTTTGTTTTCATAGAGAGATTTCATGACCTCGCCGCATACCTCTAGATCATTAATTGTTTCAAACAATGGAATTATATCAATTTTTGGTTTTTCCCAATTACAAAGTCTAGTCAGAGCAAATAATTCCAGAATATTCTGAGTTGACTGACAATTACTTATTATGTATCTATTGGAACCTTTTTCTCCATTATTTTTTTGAATTAACTTCATAGCTTCAATGCTTTTGAGGGTTTCAAGAGCTAGTCCTTTTTTAAAAATGGATGAGGGAACGCTTCCTTTTAAAGAGGCGAGAAAAACAAGCTTACCATCAAGATTCATTTTTATATATTCATCAAAACTTTTGTTAAAGTATTTGGACGTATTTGGATGAGATATAATCTCTTCAAAAACTTTGCTATGTATCCTTGAATCTTGTCTTATATCAAGGCTTGCAAAATGAAAGCCAAATATTTTAACTTTATTAATGAGATCTAATATTAAATCTTCATAAAGACCATTGTGTTCCTTGATTATTATTTCATGTATCTCATTTAAGGATTTTAGAAAGTTGTTTGAATTGAAGTTGTCTAATTTATTTTCAGAGTATAAAAGAGTATTTATTTTTTTTTCTAAATTTTCAATTTTAAGTTCAATGTTATCAAAAGTCAACTTTCTTTTAAGTTGCTTAAGTTCGCGATAGTAATTTTTTAAAATAGATGATTTTAATTTTTCAGCTGTTTTTAATGTAATTTCAGATGTGACATAGGGATTTCCATCTCTATCTCCCCCTGGCCAAAAACCGAAATCAAAAACTGAGTTATCTATTGTTTTATTTTGAAAAATATTATTTTGAATATAATTATATATGGTGCTTGCAGAATGATAAAAGACTGTTTCTAAATACCAAATCAAACTTATTGCCTCATCATATGGAGAGGGTTTTGATCTTTTGTAAAATCGAGTTTTCCCAAGCTGAGTTAATAACGCTTTTATAGACTCAAGATCATCTTTCTTTATCGCCTCTGAAAGGTCATTAATTATACCAAGAACACTTCCTGGGTAAAATTGAGTTGGATGAGCAGTCAAGACTAAACGCACTTTAAATCTTTTAAGATAGTTTTTTAAACTCTCAAGTTTTTGCACGCTAACAGCCTCTTCTTTAATTTGCCTTAAAGTTCCTCTTCCGTGCATATTATTCACATACGCAAAGCCAGCATCTTCAATAGCGTCAAAAAGAACAACTTGCCTTTCTATGTACTGAATGAATCTGAAAATTAAATCAACTTGATTCTTAAAAGTGTAATTGGGTAAAAATTGTTTAAAAAAGCTCGTTAGGATTTGATTAGGATCCATCCCTTTTTTATAACCATTTTTGCAGTGATCTGCAAATAATGGTAAAAGCATGGCAGTGTTTTTGATTGTCTTAAAAGGAAGAGTAAGAAATAAGCTATTATATATCTGGAATTTTGAAAGAATTCGTTCGTTAAATCTCTCAAGTTTTGGTTTTCTGGGCATTAATTAATTGTCAATTTTATAAATCATTAAATATACGGTGCATTAAACGTCTTTTATCGTTTATGCTTTCCTCAAGTGATATCATTGTTTCTGTCCTAGAAACCCCAGGAATATCATCAATCATGAAAATGATGTCTTTAGCATGTTTTGTTGTTTTGGCACGAACCTTACAAAAGATATTAAACTTACCGGTAGTCACATGAGCAACAGTAACATATGGAATTTTTTCTAAATTAGATAAAACCTCATTTGTTTTGTGAGTCTTTTCAAGAAAAATACCAACATAAGCGATAAAAGAATACCCGAGAAGCACATAATCCAGATTCAAAGATGAGCCCCTAATGATGCCTTGGTCCTCCATTTTTTTTACTCTAACATGGACAGTCCCTGCTGAAATCAATAATCGTTTAGAAATTTCAGTGAATGGTGTCCTGGTATTATCGATCAATATATCCAGGATCTTTTGGTCTATTTCATCAAGCTTAACAGGATTCATAGGTATATGGCCTCAAAACTAATAAAAAAATAACAAAAGCTTAATAAGTATGATTATTTTCTATAATAAAGGGTCATTTGTTTGAAAAAAATGAAATATCAATAATTCCATTTTTTTTAAAAATAAATTCTTTTGAACTTAAATCTTTGCTTAGATTGATTGTGGAGTGAGAATATAGTTTAAGATTTTCTCTGTGCGAATGAAAAGTGGGTTGGAGAAATATACTTTTTTTATTTAGAACTTCATTGTACTGAACTGCTAATTGACGATCATAATAGACAGTATTGTTATCTACCACTGTTGCGTTTTTTATTATTAAATCAACATAGTTCTCTCTGTTTTCTGGTATTTGAAAGTAATTTTTTGGAGATCTATTTAAGAATTTTTTCTTAATTATTGAACTTAGCGCTGTTTTTAAAGACAATAAAATCAAATCCTTAGAAAAGGATCTTGAATAATCATTTTTTGAGTGACCAGCTTCAAAAAGTATGGTTGGAACCCCATTTTTTGAAAAGTTATCACCAAAACAGTTAGCGTTATATCGATCATTGTACCTTCCAACTTGCCCAGGAATTTTTTTTTGAAGAATTTTGTTTATTTCAGCTATTAAAAGCATTGACTCCCTTCTAGAAGAAGATATTGTTTTAACCTCATCCATTGCTGGCGAAAGAAATGAAATAATCGAAGCTTTTTCATAATCTCCAGCAGAAAAGACTGACCTTTGATCGTGCATGTTAAAACAATATTCAGGCTGGAATTCATTAAAAATTTTCTGCAAAACTTTACTTTCTGGCTGTGAGAGGTTTAAAGCGTCTCTATTTATATCTATTCCATTAGCATTGAATCTTGAATAAGCAGCCGCTCCATCAGGATTTAATTGGGGTATTATAAACAGCTGAAGGTTTTTTAAATAAGACTTAGACCTTAATAAATCTTTAATGAGCTTGCAAAGCGCCCTTGCCGAAGTTGTTTCGTTGCCATGCATCTGTGACCAGATAAGGATTTTTTTGATTCCAGAACCAATTTTTATACCAAAAATAGGAGAGTTTTTTACTGATTTACCCAATAACTGAACTTTAAATTCACCAGAAAGCTCATTTAGGAACAATAAAAGTTTTTGAGGCGGAAAATATCGATCAGCGAAAACCATAATAGTGTACAAATTTAAAAAAGGAAATGTTTACATAAGTAGACACAA
>CEOP01234519.1_pt1 | contig 13258 bp, 13 predicted proteins | sample 361301 | NCBI WGS metagenome assembly CEOP01 (sample SAMEA2619548, study PRJEB7988) | marine metagenome | biome: marine biome (ENVO:00000447); feature: deep chlorophyll maximum layer (ENVO:xxxxxxxx); material: "saline water (ENVO:00002010), including plankton (ENVO:xxxxxxxx)" | depth 55 m
TATAATATTCGTAAAGGAATTGGAACTGCTGCAGCTTGTGGGGTTCCCATTGCTGCTGCTGGAGCAATTGGATATATGTATTATGGGCAAGTCGCTAACACAAACCTCCCCTCTGGAGCTTTTGGTTATGTGTTTTGGCCAGCCGTTCTCTCTATTTCATTAGCGAGTATTTTTACGGCTAAACTTGGAGCTAATTTTAGTCACTCTGTTTCTGAAAAAACTCTTAAAGTATCCTTTGGTATATTTCTAATTGTGGTTGGAATTTTGGTGATAGTAAATTGATTATCGAGCTATCAGATTTCTTTAATAACCCGAGCTTAATAGAAATTGGATGGCTTAGAATTCAATATTATGCTTTGACCTGGGTCCTTTCAGCAATCCTCATTTTTCAATATCTTAAAAATCACCGTATTATTGGAGAATTACAATTAACCACTGATCAAGTAAATGATATTGTTTTTTTGTATGGGCTAATATTTGGTGCCATGCTTGGCGGCAGATTTGGCTACATGTTTTTCTATGGCCTAGATCAATTGGCATCTAACCCACTAAGTTTATTTTTTATATGGGAGGGTGGGTTAAGCTTTCATGGCGGTTTAATTGGGGTTATTGTCAGTTTGTATGCCTACTCTTATCAGCATAGGGTGTCTTTTCTTAGACTAGCTGATTCTATTTGTGCAGCTATGCCAATAGGACTCGGCTTGGTAAGAATTGGAAATTTTTTGAATGGAGAACTTTATGGCAGACCTACCGATGGAACCTGGGGTTTTATTTTCCCCACAGATCCATATGGCTTCACAAGACACCCTTCTCAGCTTTATGAAGCATTTTTTGAGGGTTTATTTCTCTTTGTTTTGCTTATGCTTATTAGTTCAAAAAATAGCAAACATGGGGTCATTAGCGGAAGTTTCTTATTGGCTTATGGATTAATAAGATTTTTTATTGAATACTTTAGACAGCCTGATTCTCACATGGGTTATGTTGCATTACAATTAAGCATGGGCCAACTTCTAAGCATCCCCATGGTTATAATTGGGCTCATATTACTAACAAAATCATTAAGAAAAAATGAAGCAATATCTTGAGCTTTTAGACTATATTTTGCAACATGGTGAAGATCGTGGGGATAGAACTGGAACAGGCGTTATTTCATCTTTTGGTCATCAGATTCGTTTCAATCTTGAGGATGGCTTTCCAGCAGTTACAACTAAATCACTTGCATGGAAGGGAGTTGTATCAGAGCTATTATGGTTTTTAGAAGGCTCCGATGATGAACGCAGGCTCGCAGAGATCAGATTTCAAAAAGATAGGTCTGAGCTAACCGATTTAAGTAAATTTTCAACCATTTGGACTGATAATGCAGACAATCAAGGCATTGAGCTTGGCTATGAAAATACCGAAACTACTAAAAAACTGGGTCCAGTATATGGCGTCCAATGGAGAAATTGGGGAGGTGTTGATCAGATTGCAAAACTCATAACTGATCTTCAATCGAATCCTAATGGGCGTAGGCACATATTAAGTGCATGGAATGTTGAAAAGCTTGATTCTATGGCATTGCCTCCATGCCATGTTATGTCTCAATTCTATGTTTCAAAAAGTGGTCGGCTTTCATGTCAAATGTATCAAAGAAGCGCGGATATGTTTTTAGGTGTGCCATTTAATATTGCAAGCTATGCGTTGCTGCAGTCTATTATAGCCAATATCTTAAATTTAATACCAGGTGAATTCGTTCATACATTTGGAGATGCTCATATATATAAAAACAGTATTGAACAAGTCAAAGAGCAACTTACCAGAGAGCCCAAGAAACTTCCAAAATTAATGATGCCAAATCTTGAATCAATTAATGCCCTGAAAAATTGTACTGTTAATGACTTTGTATTAGAGGGATACGAATCTCATTCAGCCCTCAAGGCTCCAATGGCAATATAGATTAATGATTATTTCTCATTTAGTTGCTCTTTCCAATAATTATGTAATAGGAGTGAATAATGATCTTCCTTGGAAGCTTAAAAAAGATCTTCAACACTTTAGTGCCTACACTCAAAACAAAGTAATTGTCATGGGAAGAAAAACATTTGAATCAATTGGGAGGCCACTGCCAAATAGAAAAAATATAGTGATCTCATCTACTTTGAATACTCAAGCAGGGGTAGAGGTAGTGCCCTCTTTGGATCAAGGAATTGAAGTGGCAGGAAAGTGGAATCAAGATAATGCAAAAACTACAGAAATCGTATTAATTGGGGGCGGTTATGTCTTTGAGGAAAGTAAAAACATAGTCAACAAACTTGTTTTGACAAGGGTAGATTGTGAGATTGATGGAGATATTTTTTATCCTCAAATAGATTTAAGCAGCTGGAAAAAAATCTCAACTGAATCTTTCAAACAAGACGATGATAATGAGTACGCTTTTTCTATAGAGACGTATTTAAAAAACTAGGAACTTTTAGCTTTTGCTTGAGATTGCTGAATAAAATCTCTTCTTAGAGCAAGATTCTTTACTCTCACTTCTTCATTTTCAGCATACTTGATCCATGAGTTGGCTGTCTTTTTTATACGCTTATCCTTATCTCTAGCAGCTGCTCTGAATTGCTTTTTTGCTTCATCAAAATTTTCTAATTCAAAGTGAGCTTGTCCTAAAACTAATTGAGCTTGAGATCTACTTTTGACTTTCGCTTTCTTTAGGCCCGCTTCAATTGCTCTGATTGAATCTTTAATTCTATCTTCAAACAGATACAGATTACCTAGGAGCACATATGTATCGCCCTCTTTTGACATTTTGGCCGCCTTTTCAAGAACAGGAATCGCCATATCGATTTCCTGTGCCATTCTCCAGGAATCAGCTAAAAGTTTTAAGTTCTTTTCTGTATCTTTTAAAACTGGAACTAGTTCTTCTTTCTTGGTTTCTTTATTTTCGATAAGAACTTTTTTATTTTGTCCAGCTACAAGAACTTGAGCAGCCCAATAAGGATTTTTGCTAATTAAAAGCAGTTGAGCCAAAGCAAGATACTCGCCCTCTTTATCTAGAAGGTCTTTATCAAAAGCAGCCTTAAGAGTGATCATATAGTCCTCTTCTCTGTCCATTTGCTGATAGGTACCACCCAGCTGCAAGAAATAAAGTTTCTTGGGGTAGTAGTTTACTAAGATTTCGTAAATGCCCAACTGTTGTTCTAAAGAATATGCAGCGCTGATAATTTTTCTATCTTTTAGTTCATTAAAGCAAGCTGCAAGCAGCACATACCAATTCTCTCTTGGACGGTAACCTTCTTCTTCTGCAAGACTAATAGCTTCTTCCATGGAAGATCTTGCTCTAACATAATCTTCTTTTTGAAAATATGCAGATGCGAGAAGATAGTAAGACTGTGCAGTTACAGTTTCAACCTCATCCATCCATTGAAGGATTAGCCGAATTCCTTTATCCCAGTTTGCTTTAACTAAATTTAATTGTGCAAGGGTTAATAAAGAGGCTGTTCTTAAAGGTATGGTTGCCTCAGGTTCTTTGAGCAGTTGCTCATAGGCATACATAGCTTGATCATAATCTTCATCACTAAAATATATGTATCCCCAATAATTCCACATAACAGATCGGTCATAGCTTTTTAGCTCAGACCTAATATTTAAGAGTTCCGTCAGAATTCTTTTAGCTTCTTCCCAATCAGGGTCATCCTCTTCTTTTTCAATAAACTTACCTTTATTATCAGGATCGGGTACTTTGACAGTTTTCTGTCTTTCAAGCGCCTCAACAACTTTAACTACTTTTTTTGCAGTTTTTGAGGTTAGGACTCTTGCCTTTTTATAAGTTTGTTTTTTTTCCGTTTTGTTATTTGAATTGCTTTGCGCAGTCAAATCGAATGGACTAAATGCAAAAGCTGAAATAACAACTAATGAGATTATGCTGCTAAGATAATTTTTCATTAATCTTCCTCAAGAATAAAGGTAAATTTATGTGGAACATCATCAACTCTTACAGCCTTTCCATCAACAATCTTGGGTTTATATTTAAGCTTAAGAGATGCTCTTGATGCTGCTGAATTAAATATGGAACATGGTCGAAAAACAGTATCGGGATTAGTTGGATCACCACAAGCCCCTTCTAGAGGTTTTGCATTTTCAACTGTTCCAGTTTCAGTGATTGTGAAAGTAACAATTGCAAAGCCCATGATTCCACGTTCTTGAGCTCTCCTTGGGTAAATGGGCGTAACTTTAAATAATGGTATGTACTCACCGTCTCTAAAAAATGACCCACTGCCTGCAAAATTGGCTTTGGGTTTTGGCAGACTTACATCAACGCCAGTAAGGGGAGCAAGATCTAGTTCAGGTTGAGCTATATCTTCCGGTTGCTCTTCAGGCTCTTCTGGTTTTTCAACATCATCAAACATTGTATCAATATCTCTATCGGGCATGATAACGTCACCAAGTTTCCTTGAATTATCAGTCGGGATGGTATTGTCACCCAAATTTATTAAAGCAACCATAAGAAAGAATAAGCCAAGGGTAATAAACGCTGCAAAGCCTGAGCCGGCTAGATATTTATTATAGTTAAATGCTTTTAGATATAACGCTGCAATTGGACCAAAAACCTTTGCAATAATTTGGTTAAAGGAATTTATGCTATTTGCAGCCGTATTCAATTTATTCTCTATTTAGGCTCAGATGCAAGTGAGATGTTATAAACGCCTGCCTCTCTCGAGCCATCCATAACTTTAATAATGGTATCAGCCTCAGCTTTTTCATCTGCCTGAATTACGACAGACCCCTGAGGGTTATCAGCAAGTAATTTAACCACATTAGCTTTGACTTGCCTTGCATCAATTCTTCTTCCATCCATCCATATTTCACCAGATGCTCCAACTGCAATTAGAATTGCTGCATTCTCTTGAGTTTCAGATGTATTGGATTCTGGTCTATTAATTTCTAAGCCAGGCTCTTTGATAAAATTTGCTGTAACAATGAAAAAGATCAACATGATAAATACGACATCAAGCATCGGGGTCATATTAATCTCTGCTTCTTCCTCTTGGACTGCACTTGAAATAGCGTTTCTTCTCACAATATTCTCCTATTAACTTTTAATTGTATCTTTAATTGATAATTCTTCTCTGTTTCTTGCTGAATTTAGATAGATGGTAGCAAAGACTCCAGAAAGAGCAGTTGTCATACCAGCCATAGTTGGAAGGGTAGCCTTGGAAACACCACCAGCCATTGATCTTGCGTCACCACCCCCAGTAAATGCCATTACTTGAAAGACCTCAATCATTCCAGTTACAGTTCCAAGTAATCCGAAGAGAGGAGCCAATGCAACACATGTATTAACAAGTGGAAGATATTTGTTTACTTCGATTTTTGCTTGAGAAATAAGCTTTTCTTTAATTTGTTCGGCCTTCCAAGTTGAATGATCTTCGATAGAGTCCCACTCGGTTTTTAGGGAAGTCATGTAAAGCTGATGTCCAGCATTAAAATACCATATTCTCTCTAGAATAATTGCCCACATAAATGCAGCTAAGATAGCAATTAACCATAAAACACTTCCCCCAGCAGACATAAAATCTCTGAGGGTGTTAAATGCTTCAGTAATTGCGTAAAACATTATCTAATTACTTTGAATCAGAGTGCTCTGCAACAATTCCTGTGCTTTGTTCTTCAAGAACATTAATGATTCCTCTTGCAGATGAATTAGCAAAAGAGTGTAAAAGTGTTGTTGGAATTGCAACTACCAGCCCTAAAACAGTTGTAACTAGAGCTTGTGAAATACCACCAGCCATAATCTTAGGATCGCCTGTACCAAATAAGGTAATCTGCTGGAAGGTCACAATCATACCTGTAACAGTTCCAAGTAATCCCGCCAAAGGTGCAACCACTGATATAATTTTCACGACTGGAATTCCTCTTTCAATCGCCGGTCTTTCTGCCATTATTGCTTCTGCAAGACGGAGTTCAAGTGTTTCAATATCCTTGCCCATGTGCTCTTCACCAACTGCAAGCACTCTGCCCAAAGGATTAGATTTATCATGAGTTTTTGACTTAGCCTGTTTGGCTACTGCAACACTCATAGTATATAAAGTAAACAACTTCCAAAATGCTATAGCAATACCAAATATACCAACAAATATAATTATGTAACCGACTTCTCTACCCTGATTAACTCTTTCCATTAAGCTTGGATTTTGAATTAAGTTAGCTAGCAAGCTTCCGCCAACAGGGCCAGTAGGATCTACTCCAAACTTTACAACTTCACCAACATCAGCCTTAGAAAGTTTTTTTGCTGAACTAACATAACGACCTTCAGGCTGTTTCCCTAGAAACGCGTATTGACCTTTGCTGCCAATATATTCTAAATATTTGCCATCACATATAGCATTATAGAGACCTACTCTGGTGACGCTACACTCTATTGATTCACCATCAAGGGTAATAACATTAGCGTTGAAAGAAACAACTTCTGAACCCGCAACCATCTCTCTTTGAAGCTCATACCATAAGCCTTCTAATTCTCTAATAGTTGGAAGTTCTGTTGCGCTAGACATTTTAGAAGAAAGATTATTTAAGAATATTTCTCTGTCTCTGCCATACTGAGCAGAAGTTAATGAATCAGCAAAAATGGCACTAGCCTCTCCCGCAGAACTCTGCAAGTGACCGAAAAGTTCTACTAAAGAACCTAGTTCTTTTTTATAAGCAGCTTCCTTAACAACTAAAATAGCATCATTCTTCTTATATTCTGTTTCAAGCTCATCAGCAATTTTTTCTTGTCTGGCTAACTCTCGTTTTTCTCTAGCTAGCTTGGCAGCTTGTTGATTTTTATTAGCTAAAAAATCAGCCTCTCTTTGTGCATTGACAGTTTGCTCTGAGGTTCTACCTTCCTCAACTAATTGAAGCAATCCTTGAATTGTTGTCGGCTCTCCATCAGTATTTTCTTGAGCAACAAGAACAAAGGAGAAAGCTAGAGCGATAGTTAAAAATAGTTTATTTAAATTTTTCACGATGCATCTCCTCTAAAGACAACCGGCAGCATCATGATATCCATTGGTGCAAGTTTTTGAGCCATTCTTATACCATCTCTGACCTGAACTCTATAGCTTCCTGGAAGCTCTTCCCATGAACCTAATTCATTATCATAGTAGCCTGTTTGTCTTTCATCCTTAGTTTGAAAGAACATTCCAAGCCTTCCAACTCTCAAAATATTTACAACAACTTCCTGCCCATCTAATACGATTGTTTCATCATATGCATCAAGCTTTCTGCCATATTCAGCTTCAATATTGTAAGCCTCCAAAATTTGACGTACTTGCTCAGAGGCAGTCACTTTTGGATTAGATAGAGAAGCTCTTACAAGATCAAGTCTTTGCTTTCTTTCTTCAATATGAAATGGAGTATCAAGACTGACATACTTTTCAAGGCCCTCAAGCATTCTTTGTGCTAAAGGTGGAATCTGTCTCTGCATAACAACAACTTGAACAAGTTGCTCATCATACTTATCCATTAGATCAAGCTGGGCCTGAATTTGAATTCTTTTTTGTGCGTTATAAAGTTTCAATCCCTCAACTTGCTTCGAAACTACCTTAAACTCATTGATTAATTTATCAGTAGAAGACTCAGTAGTATCAATTTTTGCTTGTGATGTAGCAGAGAGCTGAGTGTTATCTCTTCCAACTTCTAAAACTAGTTCCATCTCTGAGGCGCTGACAAAAGTCGTCAACATAGTAAGAACTACTAGGTTTTTCTTTAACATTTTTTTTCTCCCTAGGAAAAATGGTTCACTAGTCTAACAGCGTAGTGAAATTATTCAAACTTTTTATAATGGGCAAATTGTACCTAATTTTGTACAAAATCGCCTCACAATGTAAGAAATAAAATATGGATAAAATATAACCATATTATCAAGAATTATTAAGTAAAAATTTTAGGTATGAGCTTGGGCGTATTTTCTTTATAGCTTTTATATGCATCAAGATGTCCCCATTTCTTGTGACCTCTGTACTCCAACATCCTCACTCCACTTACGTAAACCAAGAGTAAGTAAGAAAAGATGGGAGAGAAAATTGCTAGATAGTTCATTCCCTCAAATGTAGAAATGCCCATTACGGTAATACCTGTCCATAGGGTAATTTCTCCAAAGTAGTTTGGATGTCTGGATCTAGCCCATAGCCCTTCATTTATAAATTGATCCTTATTATCTGGAATTGATCTAAATGCAGTTTTTTGGTTATCAGCTATTACTTCAACTACAAAGCCTAAGATAAACAAGGCAAGTCCTAATATAAATACACTGTTTATAACTACGCCCGTTGGATTAGCAATTGCAACCAAAGCCGCAGATGAACATATAAATACCCACATGCCCTGCAATGTCCATGTCATAAAAAATTGAGAAAATGAAGTTTTAATAGAATCAAATCTTCCATCTTTTTTATCTTTATGAATTCTCATAAATAAGAAGGAGCCAAGCCTTACTGCCCACATAATAATTGCTGCACCTATAATCAGACTGCCAAGGTCAAGACTTTGAGAGCTATTAGTCGAATACAAGGCAAACAAAATGGCTGATATATATGTAAGGCTGCCGGTTAAATCATAAAATTTTTCTGTTTTAAATATAAAAGCTGGGAGATATGCAATCCACTGAATAACAAAAATCATAACCAAGAGATGGCCAACCAAGTTTACTCCTGATAGCTCAATACTATTAAAAGAAATTGCATCAGCATAAAGCTTAGTAAAAATAAAAACTCCAGCAGCAATAGTTAAATTAGTTAAGTGTTTCATCATCCCTCCCATCCGCATGTGCGTTCAGTATTTTGAATATCAAGCCAATCTTTTAATGGCTCATAATAGTTTAGCATCGATTTTCCACTTAACTCTCTGGTTCCAGTAAGCGCTTCCAATGCGGTTTGCCAATCTTTGCTTTGTCCCAGCGCGAGCATAGCTCTTAATTTCTCTCCAGCAATTTCATTGTCATATATTGAGCATTCATGAAGAGGCCCTTCGAATCCCATTTGGTTACATAGCGATTCATGAAATTGATATTGAAGAATTTTTGCCAAATAATATCTGGTGTAAGGTGTGTTCCCAGGAATATGATATTTTGCTCCTGGATCAAATGCATCAGCATCTCGATCACGAGGCGCACCAATTCCTTGATAAAACTCTCTTAGTTCCCACCAAGAACTATTTAACTCCCCTGGAGTTGTCTCACCTGTAAAAACTTTTGCCCTCCACTTATCTAGCATCAGGGTCCAGGGTACAGAAACAACACCATCAAGCGCTTGCTGCATTAATAATGATATTGGATCAGCATTTGCCTGTGTAGCTTCATCGTCAGTAACCATACCTATCTTTTGAAGATAATCTGGAGTGATTGATAGAGTTAATAGGTCGCCCACTGCCTCATGGAAACCATCATTTGCTCCGCTCTGAAAAATATCAGGTAGATGACTGTAGGCTTGGTAGTAAAAAATATGACCTAGTTCGTGGTGGATAACAGAAAAGTCTTCTGCATTCCTCTCAATACACATTTTAATTCTTAAATCATTAATATCTGAATTAAGATCCCAGGCAGATGCATGACAGACAACATTTCGATCTTGGGGTTTTATAAATAATGATCTTTCCCAAAAAGTATCAGATAAAGGCGCAAATCCAAGGGAAACAAAAAAGTTTTCAGCAATCTTTACCATTTCGATTTCATCAATGTCTTTTTCAATTAGTATATTGGTTAAATTGATCTGCGAGGAAGATTCACTGGTTTCAGGCTTATAGACAAGATCATATATATTTGACCAAGATTGTCCCCACATATTTCCCAAAACATGTGCGGGCAAATTTCCAGTTTTCGCTACAATTTCTTCCCCGTAATAATTTGATAGCTCATCACGGACATGACAATGCAAAGCATCATACAATGGCTTAAGTTCATCCCATACCCTGTCAGTTTCATCTAAGAATACATCTGCTGGCATATCATACTGACTAAACCATAAATCAGTTAAGCCGTTATAGCCCAAGTCATTTGCGCCTTGATTCCCAATTTCAACCATCCTTAAATACATATCCTTCATAGGCTTGCCAATATTTCTCCAGCCTTCCCAAGCTTTTAAAAGATCAGCGGGATTTCTTGAGCTATCAATAATGTTCTCAAATGCCTCAAGGTCATAACATTCATCATCTGCAAAACAATGCTGTCCGGTTCCATACATGGCGTCTAATGCGGCACTTATCGAAGAGATTTCTCCAGCCAACTCCTCATTTAATGGAGATGGCATCACAAATGAACTCTTTATGAGGTTAAGTTTTCTTCGATTTTTCTCTGAAACTAATACCCCATCGAAGGATGAAGCCTGTCGGGCACGCTCTAATGCAAGCAATTGATATCTTTTACCATAGTCTGCAACTACTTTCTGCGAATCATAAGTGATAAAATTAGCCCCTATCCAATAAGCTGAGCTTACAATAGGACCAAGAGTTTTATCTTCAAGCTCAACTCTTTGAAGAAATGCTTCTGCATCGGATTCAGTGAGAGCATTCAGTCCATCGCTTGAGCATGAGGAAAGAACTAAGATAGAAAGAAAAATAGTAGATAATAAAAATTTATACATTAAAACACCCCTGATAAATACAATAAGAGTTAATCACAATATGAAAATATCAACAAGCCAATTTAAAAACGGTCTGAAAATTATCATAAATGATCAGCCCTGCTCAATTCTAGAGCATGAATTTCATAAGCCAGGTAAAGGGCAGGCAGTTATGAGAGTAAAGTTTAGAAATTTAATTACTGGCAAAGTGGTTGATAAAACATATAAATCTGGTGAATCTGTAGAAGAGGCAGACATAATGACTTTGGAGATGAGTTATCTATATTCAGATGGAGAGCAATGGCATTTTATGAATTCTTCAACATATGAGCAGATTGGAATTAATCGAAATATTGTTGGCGATGCAAAAAAATGGATTATTGGTCAGGAAAATTGCGAAGTGGTAATTTGGAATGATGAACCTATTTCGGTTGAAGCGCCCCCATTTGTTGAATTGAGCATTGCAAAATCTGATCCTGGTATCAAGGGAGATACTGTATCTGGAGCAACAAAGCCAGCTGAATTAGAAACTGGAGTCACCATTCAGGTTCCATTATTTGTTGAAGAGGGAGAAAAAATCAAGGTAGATACAAGATCTGGTGAGTATTCGGGGCGCGTTTAGACTTTGTATAATCAAATTTTATCTTCGCTAAATGATTTTATTGAGAGCGACCTGTCGTTTGACTCGGATCAGAAGAAGACATTACTAAGAAAACATAAGCTGACCCTTACAGATTCTTTGCAAAAGGGCCACTGGACAACTAATCTATGTTTGATTGCATCTAATCTTGCAAAGAAGAATCCTCGAGATATAGCTTCAGCACTTATACCAAGACTAGAAAGTCTGCCTGGAGTGGCAACAATAGAATTAGCAGGTCCTGGTTTCATAAACATCTTTTTACGACGTGAAATATTTTTAAATCAACTAGATGATGCTCATATAAATCCACAGTCCTTCCTCGATCAATCTAATTCATCCAAAGAAAGAATACAGATAGAATTTGTTTCGGCTAATCCCACCGGCCCTTTACATGTAGGCCACGGGCGCGGCGCTGCCTATGGAGATGCAATCGGTCGAATTTTGCAGCGACTAGGGCATGAAATATCCAGAGAATATTATGTGAATGATGCTGGCAGGCAAATAGATATTTTGGCATGCAGTATCTTTTTAAGAAAATTTGAATGTTTTAAAGAGGACTCTTTTCCAAACTCTGCGTACAAAGGATCATACATTTTAGAAATTGCTAAAGGTATAGAGGTTGATCAAGTCATGGTCGAATCAGACAAAAAAAAATTAATAGATAAACTACCTGATGATGACGAAGAAAAAATAGATGAGTTAATTGAACGTATAAAAATTAATCATTCAAATAGTTGGTCATTAATAAGAGACTTTGGTCTGAGCTATGTAATTAAATCTATTAAAGAGGATTTAACTGAATTTAAAGTTATGTTTGATAACTGGTTTTTTGAATCTTCTCTGGGTGAGCTTGCAGATAAAAAATCAGAAATTTCTCAGGCACTTGCTCAAGTTAAAAAAGAGCATGCCTATGAAAAGAATGGTGCTGTTTGGTTAGAGTCTACTAAATTTGGCGATGATAAAGATCGGGTCATTATTCGAGAGGATGGAAGAGGCACCTATCTATCGGCTGATTTGGCTTATCACAGAAACAAATTAGATAGAGGATTTAATACCATTATAAATGTTTGGGGCTCAGATCATCATGGTTATATTAAAAGAATTGAAGCAACCATTGAAGCCATGGGTTATAACAAAAAACAAATGCAGGTTCAGCTTGTTCAATTTGCCAACCTTCTTGAAAATGGTTCAAAAATTAAGATGTCTACTCGAAGTGGAAATTTTTACACACTGAAACAATTAATTGATGATATTGGACCTGATGCATCAAGATTCTTTTATCTATCTAAACAAGCAGATCAACACCTGGATTTTGATATTGGGATTGCCAGATCTAATTCTAAAGATAATCTTTATTACTATGTTCAATATGCACATGCCAGAATTTGCTCCGTAGAGAAAAAATATCTTGAGCTAGGCATGTCTTTGCCAAGCAAATTCAATGATGCTGATTTTGATGGTTGTGATGAGTTGCTACAAATAGCTTTAAATGCTCAATTTGTAATTAAAAGTTCAGGGGATAACCTTCAGCCGCATCTTATTGTTTATTATCTTAGAGACATCTCGCAAAGCTTTCATCAATTTTATAACAATGTAAATATCCTGAAAGCACAAGAATCAGAACAAGTTAATATTATGCGAGCTCTTATCATTGTTAAGTCTGTCATAGCTTCCTCTCTAGAGCTGTTGGGCATTGAACCTTTAGAAAGAATGTAATTAATGTGAAAGATTTTGCTAAAAAACATCCTATAAACAAACTAAAAGCCAGAAGAGTCAAGACTTCTTTACGCGCCAAAAGAGAGCTTAATCAGCCGTTAAAGATAAAACACTTGTTTATGATTGCTGCTGCGAGCGCCCTGCTTTTATTTGCATCTAATATAATACTGCAGACTGATGTTATTAATATTAGAGGCAATGTTGTCAATCCAACAGTAGAATTTTTATATCCTATCGAGTTAGCAAAAGATACTGTGCTTATTGAGCTTGAGGGTATTGTTGTTGAAGAAGACTGTGAGTACCTAATCCAAATTGAATCCTATGGGAAAAG
>CEOP01044040.1_pt1 | contig 13249 bp, 7 predicted proteins | sample 361301 | NCBI WGS metagenome assembly CEOP01 (sample SAMEA2619548, study PRJEB7988) | marine metagenome | biome: marine biome (ENVO:00000447); feature: deep chlorophyll maximum layer (ENVO:xxxxxxxx); material: "saline water (ENVO:00002010), including plankton (ENVO:xxxxxxxx)" | depth 55 m
GCCCGCAATATACAATGTACGTGATGCCAAGCAGGTGACAACTAAGTTGAATGAAGAGTTAAGCATGCAAGGCGAATTCAATATCGATTTAACTTTAGATGTCACACAAACGTTGCACAAAAGAGGCCGCGAAGTCCGAGTAGGAAGATGCGAGATAACATTTCATTGCACTCCGAAATCTATGATTAAGGAACGGGCTGCTCGCCGCAAAGCCCGCGACCTACGGTGAAAGCACTAAAAATGATTGGCTGGGGACTCTACCTCTCATGCAGTTGGACGTGGTGCATTGGGATGTTTTTACCTATCATTCTCATGCACCGATATGGGTGGTTGGGCTTTCTCATCTTTGCAGTCCCCAATGTTCTTGGCTGTGCGGCATTTGGATACGTTGTAAGAACGCCAGAACGATCAAGGGAACTTGTCAAAAAATACAAGACCGCTATTTCACTGTTCGCGATTGTGACAATCGCGTTTCATGCGTTCTTTATTGCGATGCTATCTCTAGTATATTTGAATGATTATGCGTTTTTAGTATCCGTTTGGCTCCCATGTTGTATTCTCGCAATCGGTGCTTGTCTCGTTTTTTTACCCACAAAAGCATGGCCTGTCCTCGCCGCTTTTGTCTGGTTGTTTTCGGTTATCGCAGGCAGTACATTTTTTCCATTCAATGAAATACCTTCAGGCACTCTTCCATGGCAAGATGCCATCTGGCTTTTGCCAATCACAACCTTTGGTTTCTTTTTATGCCCGTACCTTGACCCAACGTTTCACCGAGCTCTGCAATGTTCGCCAAGCAAGCACTCTTTTGGTATCTTTGGCATCACGTTCTTAGCCATGATTGCGATAACCACTGCATACGTCCAAATTGGCCCGCCGGGCGACGTCACTACGATGTTTACTTTTGGTTTATTGCTTGGGCTACACCTTGCATTGCAATCTATCTTCACTGTCGGTGCACATTTTAAAGAAGGTCTCCGAAATGAATTGGGCATTCGAAGACCCCTGTTCATCACCTTGACGGCATTTGCATGTTTACTGGCCATCGCGATTGCACACCGCAAAGGCGGAGTTACATCTTCAGGAATCTGGTTCACTGAATGGCAAGAAGATTACCTGCGATTCTTTGTCTTTTACGGATTACTTTTTCCAGGCATCGTTGCGTTGTTCATGTTGACAGGCAATAAATTTACACCAAAACGCGTTTCACTGTTTGCCCTTGTTGCACTTCTCTCGATGCCACTGCTCGAACTCGGATACATTGGCTCTCAAACGTGGCTGTCTGTATTGCCCGTGGTCGTCCTGCTTACTTGGGCGTTTGCAGATCGACCTAAATCGACTTCATAAGCGTAACTAATTCTTTCCTTCGGTTGCGCTTATTTCTTACCACAACATTTCTTGTACTTTTTACCGCTCCCGCATGGGCATGGTTCATTGCGTCCAACTGTCATCGTTCCACCACCCTCTTTTGATTGAGCGGCCTCGGACGCAGCACGCGTTGAATGCTCTGCGGCCTTAGGGCGCGCTTTCATTTGTTTCTGCTGTGCCTGAACTGCTGATTTTTGCTGTTGAGCTTGTGATGTCTTTTGCCCTTGGCCCTGCGCCTGCTGAGCTGGTGGACTGACTTGCATACGTGCTTTAAATACTAAATCACTTACGCGATCTTGTATATGCTCAAACATTTCTTCAAACAACTGTGCGCCTTCACGTTTGTATTCGATACGCGGGTCAAGCTGACTGAAGGACCTGAAACCGATAGATTCTTTTGCTTGATCCATCTGGTACAAGTGGTCTTTCCAAACACCATCAAAAATTTGCAACAAAACACTTCGTTCAAGTTGCGCTAACTCGGCACGCTGCACTTGCTTAATCTTTGCAGTTGCAACGCTCAGTGGATCTTCTATCGCTTGTTCTTTTTCCTTATCCGTTAAGCCAAACTGCAAATTATCTCGAAGCCAAGCATCAATATCGCCGTTGCTTTCATCAACAATCCGCTTCGAACGGCGCGCAAACCTATCATCATCCCACCGGTTTGCTTCTTCAAGAAGAAACTTCTTCAGGTCTTCTGGGTTGTTTGATGGCAATGATTGCGGTGTCCAATCAAGTTCATACTTGACTTTTACCCAATTGCAAAAAGCTTCGATTGCTTTTGCGGGATCTTGTTGCATTCGTGCACCGGTCATATCAATCATAAATTCGATTGGATATTCACGTTCCCGTTTTGCATAGACTTCCATTGCCCTATCCATGACAAGATTAACTGCTTCGTCTGGTTCAAGGTCATTAAAGTCACTCGATTCGCAAGGAATTTCGAATTTTGCTTTTGCCCAAGTCGCAAGTTCTTCCTGCGCATGAGCAGGTACCAAGTACGGATCAAGTGGAGCAAAGTCAATTGATCGAATTTTCTTTTCAGCAGCTAACTGAATGCGTTCAACAATTTCTGTTCGTGAAAGATCGGTTGCTTCTGCAATCGTCATACCACAATCCCAAGCAATGCCAGCCCAATCAGCAGCACCTTTGTAGTCCCACGTTGCCTCATCACGCTCGGCAACTTTGCCATCACCCAGGTCAATAGTATCAGGAAGATATTCACCAATAGTGACACGGATAATCTCGATTGACTCTTCTAGAGCGTCTCGCACAATCAATTTGTGTAAATCTTCTCTGTCTTTACCTGCGATGCGCTCTGGCTCGATACCTACATTTAATTTTTCGCGGATCCACTCTGTCATACAGCTCGCAGAATAGGTGGGGTCCAGATAATTATTTACTGATTCATGAACCGCTTTCTCAATATACTCAAAGATCAGTTCCCGAATTTCTATCCCTTCAAGAACCTGTTGTCGCAAATCATAAAAGACATGCCGCTGATGGTCCATGACTTCATCGTACTCAAGAATATTTTTGCGAACGAGGAAATTCCGCTCTTCAACTTTACGCTGTGCTTTGGTGAGTGCCTTCGTGAGCATGCTGTGCTCAATAGCAACGCCTTCCTTCATCCCCATTTTACTTAAGAGCTGAAGCGTGCGTGGCCCGGCAAACATTTTCATGAGGTCATCTTCCAAGCTTAAGAAGAATCGAGTGGAGCCATTGTCGCCCTGCCGTCCACTACGGCCACGCAACTGATTATCAATTCGCCGTGCTTCGTGACGTTCAGTTGCTATAACATGCAGCCCGCCCATATCCTCAACACCCTCAAAGAAGCGAAGTTTGTGCAACATGCACCCACCGCTCTTATTCAAGTCATTAATCAATGTATCTTCTTTAGTCGTTGATGCCTTATCGCCATCAACCCACCAACAACAGGTTGCCCACCAATGTTCCAGCAATTGGCGGCGAATATCCGCGTCGCTCATCGAAGAAACATCCGCTTTTCGCAATCCTAATTCTTTTGGTGCGATATGCCTGTAAATTCTCGTTATAACTTCATCGATATCCATGCAAACAGTAACATCGCGAGGGCACAAGTCTGTTTTCTTCCAATGTTCAATCAATTCTTCCTGTGAAAACTTCGCTAACTTAATATCCGTACCACGGCCTGCCATATTGGTAGCAACAGTCACAGAACCAAGCTCGCCTGCGAATTTAACAATTTCTGATTCACGCTCATGTTGCTCAGCATTCAATACTTCATGTGAAATATTGTGGCGATTTTTTAACAAACCGCTTAATTCTTTTGATTTTTCTACACTCGTTGTGCCTGCAAGTGTTGGTCGACCTACTCGATACATGGCATATGTTTCTTCAACTGAAGCGTTAACTTTGTCTTTCGCTGTTGTAAACACTAAATCATTATGGTCTTCACGTATGACGGGAACATTTGTTGGAATGACCAACACATCGAGTCCATAAATTTCGTAAAACTCTGTCGCTTCGGTATCCGCAGTACCCGTCATACCTGCAAGTTTTTCATACAATTTGTAGAAATTTTGAATTGTAATGGTCGCCATTGTTTGCGTTTCTTGCTTAATCTCCACGCCTTCTTTTGCTTCAATCGCTTGATGCAGGCCGTCAGACCACTGGCGCCCAACCATCTTACGACCAGTATTTTGATCAATAATAATGATTGTCAATACACCCTTATCATCAGCTCCAACCATGTAATCACGGTCGCGCTGGTACACGGTATGTGCACGAATAGACTGCTCTAAAAGATGCGGGACATCCATGTTTTCGCCAACATAAAATGATCCTATGTTTGCTTTTTTTTGTGCTTCAGCAACACCTTCGTGGGTAAGCGTAGCTCGTTTTTTATCTAATTCAATTTCATAAAACTGTGTGTATTGGTCTCGGTTAATTTCAAGATTCGGAAGCTTTGCTTTTGCAACATCCATACGTTTTTTCATTGCAGGAATAGCACTCTTATCAACTGCATTTCTAATGTCGCCTTCGAGACCGCTGATTGTAACCAAACAAGATTGAACCTCTTGGTCAAGTTTTTCCCACGGCTTCTGCTTTTCGAGCAAGTACCTCGCGAGCTTGTCCGCAAGTTCATATCGAGGTTGATCGTCGTGCGCTAGACCTGAAATTATCAATGGAGTACGCGCTTCATCAATAAGTGTAGAGTCGACTTCATCGACAATTGCAATTTGGCGTCGTTTTTGGACTTGCTCTTGCGGAGTCATCTTCATATTGTCACGCAAGTAATCAAAACCAAACTCGGCAGTTGTGCCGTATACCACATCGCAGTGATAAGCCATTTGTTTCAGCTGTGGGTGTTGCATGTGTTGCGGATGAATTGCTCCGACGGTCATGCCAAGCGAGCGGAAGAACGGAAATGTCCAGTCGCGGTCGCGCTGAACGAGGTAATCGTTCACCGTGACGACATGCACTTGTTTGTTTTCAATCGCTGCTAGGTAACATGAAAGAGGTGCAACAATTGTTTTGCCTTCACCCGTTTTCATTTCTGCGATACGGCCTTCGTACAAGACTACTGCGCCAACGAGCTGTACATCAAATGGGCGAGCTCTAAATGGCGGCTTTGATGTTGGAAATAGTTCTCGAACCGCTTCATAAAGCGCGTTTGGAATTTCAACAAATTGCCATGCTGGTGTTGGATCTACACATCCAAGAAGTTCGCGGTCCGGATTTCGGTCTTCGGTTGCATCTATGATTGCTTTCGTTTCGTCGTAGATTTTTCGAGCATCGCCAGTTAGAAGTGTTGAATCAAACTCGTGCAATGGATTAAAAATATTCCTAATACCAACCGCCCTGTCCATTGCTTCACGAGCAATGGCAAACACTTCTGGAATCAAATCAGTCGCACTTTCGCCATCAGAGACCCGCTTACGAAAATCTGCTGTTTTTGTATAGAGCTCTGCATCTGTAAGCAATCGTGTTTCTGCTTCACGACTTGATACCTGCTCGACTAATTTTAAATACCGCTTGACCATGCGATCATTGCGGCTACCGAATAATTTACGACTTACTGTACTAATGCCTGGAACGCCCATGCGTCACCTCTTCTGTTGTTAAATAAAATGTGAAAAATAAATGAGAACTGAATACGAATTTAACCACGCGAAGGCGGAGGTAAATTGTGTCGTTCTTCAATATCGGCAACTGGGAGAAGGTTGCCGTCGACAATCTGGGGAATCCAAACAATTGAAAGTTCTAATTCGTGGGTGCGTGCAACTTTCTCGACATACGAAGCGTTTCCATGCTGCACGACTGTTCTAATGAGAACGCGGTGCGTCGCCATAGATCTAGCACTGACCGAACCACCTATACAGCAGATAAGTAGCAAAACGGTTGCTATATTGGTTCCGCGATCACTTCGCATTGTGCACAGTATACCCGCTTTCTCTTATTTTCCAACAAAAAAGTGATGGCTGAGCCTTGGTGTCTAACTCCTGGTGTCTGAGCCCCAGGGTCAGACACCCAAGGTACTATGTACACCATGGAACAAATTGAACTTCAAGTGGAAGAGCTCCACTGCGCAGCATGCAGTTCCGCAGTCGAAAAAGCATTAAATGCAGTTGACGGCGTAGAAACTGCTGCCGTCGCCATTGCCACGGGGCGAGCGACAGTTTCAGGCACAAATTTGGATGGCAAGTTCCTTGCTAAAATTGCAACGGATGTTGGCTATCCCTCGATAATCATCGATGAGGGTATTGACCCCTCAAAACTTGCAACCGAAATCGAAACGAGGCAGAAAAAGAACGCATCAGCATGGAAACGCCGAGCAATTTTAGGCGTCGCCATCTGGGCGCCCTTTGAAACACTGCACTGGAGTGCCGACTCGCTCGGCATAGCGGGGCCTTGGTTGCCGTGGGCGATGTTCATTGCATCAACTACAGCAATGGTTTTTGTAGGCAGTGGTTTCTTTAATTCTGCCATTGGTGCTGCAAAAAGATTCAAAACGAATATGGATACGCTCATTACGATTGGCGCATCAGCGGCGTATTTCTTTTCCCTTTTTATATTTGTGTCAGAAAAGTTTTTCAATCAACAACTTGGCTATCCAATGTATTTTATGGAAGCAACTGCCCTTCTAGCAATCATTAGTATTGGACATTGGCTTGAAGCAACCTCGGCGGCAAAAGCGGGTTCAGCAATTCGCGAACTGCTAAAAATGCAACCCGACACTGCTGAAATTATTGACGATGAAGGTAACACAACGAAACTTCCAACAGGAGAGATTGGCGAGGGCGTACGCCTTCTGGTTCGACCAGGGAGTCGCATCCCTGTTGATGGAACTGTCATAGATGGTGTCAGTGAAGTTGACGAATCTATAGTAACCGGCGAGCCATTACCTGTTGCAAAAAATATTGGCGACAACTTGATTGCCGGATCTATGAACACAACAGGGCAAATTATTCTTTTAACAACAGTAGACGGTCGCCATACAACCGTTTCGCGCATTGCACAACTTGTAACAAACGCACAATCAAGTAAGGCGGGAATCCAGCGAATCGCCGATAAAGTTGCAGGAATATTCGTTCCAATCGTTCTTGCAATTGCTGCTATTACTGTGATTGGCTGGGTGATTGCGGGCGATATTGAAACAGGTTTTGTTTCAGCAGTAACCATTCTAGTAATCTCTTGCCCTTGTGCACTTGGTCTTGCAACACCGATGGCTGTCATGGTTGCCGCCGGCGAATCAAGCCTACGAGGCATTCTCGTCAAAGACGCCGGATCACTAGAACTCGCAGGAAAAACACGAACCGTTATATTTGATAAAACGGGAACACTGACTTTGGGAAAACCGGTTGTAGCAACGATCATTCCAGAAGCAGACTATTCAAAAGAAGATGTTGTTGCATACGCAGCGTCCGTCGAATTGCCAAGCGAACATCCGATTGCATATGCAATTGTGCAAGAAGCAGAAAAACAAAACATCATTGTCCCCACTGTGCAGAACTTTGAAGCAACCGCTGGCACCGGTGTTCACGGAATAGTTAATGGAAAACGAGTGTCCGTTCTTCGCGATGATTCGGCCACTTGCAAAGTTGTACTCGAAGGCAAAACAATCGGCCGCATTTCAGTAACAGATAACATTCGTGAGGATGCAAAAAACACTATTAAGGAACTGCACGATTTTGGCATCAAAGTGCATATGCTTTCGGGTGATCGACAATCAACCGCAGAAGAAGTTGCTGGTAAAGTTGGCATCAAACCAGAGAATGTGCATGCTCAAGCCAGCCCCTCAGACAAGGCTGAAATTGTATCCTCGCTTCCTCGACCTTCGATGATGGTAGGTGACGGCATTAATGATGCAGCAGCACTTGCCGCTTCAGATGTTGGAGTTGCCATCGCTTCTGGAACAAATATAGCAATGGAATCCGCATCTATTATCATCCCTGCTAACAACATTGAAGCAACCGTAGAATCGATACATATCGCAAAGGATGCACTCAAAACAATCAAACAGAACCTTGTTTTTGCGTTTATGTACAACGTTGCAGCCATTCCTCTCGCTGCTTTTGGTGTTTTAGGGGAAAATGGCCCCCTTATTGCAGCTGCAGCGATGGGTTTAAGCGATGTTACCGTTATTGGCAATGCCATACGCCTGAAACGTAGGCTACGCAAACGTCGTATTAAATCGCAATAGTAACCAAGTCGTCTTCGTTTCACAATACGAGGCAACTAATAGAAGCCATTTGGATTCCCTAAACAATGGAGCAAACAATGACCGTTTCTTCTCTACAACCACTCGACGCTAAGCAGTTCGATGAACGATGTGCACAACACCTTCTACAGCGAGCTGGCTTTGGTGGAACTCCTGAGCAAGCACAAGCTCTCGCAAAACTGGGGCTAGAAAAATCAGTTCAATACATTGTTAATTATAAAAATTTACCCGACCCAGACGCTCCCGCACTCAATGATTACGACAAAGATATTATTCGCCCACTTACAGAAGAAGAAAGAGGGCAGGCAAAAAAAGCGCGGCAATCGAAAGACGAAGACGTTGTTGACATGTTCCGAAAGGCGCGTCAAAAAAGGCAACGAGCAGATCGCCAACAGATTGCAGAGATGGAAGGATGGTGGCTTCGGAGAATGATTTCAACTCCAAGGCCACTCGAAGAAAAACTTACACTATTCTGGCATGGGCATTTTGCCACGGGGTACCGAACCATAGAGAACAGTTATCACATGTACATGCAAAACATGTTTCTTCGCGAAAACGCCATGGGCAATTTCAAAGAAGATCTCGTTCGAGGAATTATCCATGACCCCGCGATGATAAAATATTTAAACAATCATCAAAACCGAAAACAAGCGCCGAATGAAAATCTCGCGCGAGAACTCCTGGAGCTCTTCACACTTGGCGAAGGCGATGGCTACACAGAAGATGACATCAAGGAAGGCGCACGAACCCTCACAGGTTATGCCGTAAATGATGATGCATTTGTTATGCAAACTCGTCAACATGACACTGGAACGAAAAAAATCTTTGGACGAAGTGGCAAGTTCGATGGGAATGATTTTGTCGATTTGATTTTCACTCGTGCAAGCGCTTCAACATTCGTCATTGAAAAACTATATCGCTACTTCGTAAACGACCTGCCTCACGGCAAAACTGTGGATTCAAAACCATATATACAAGCACTTTCAAAATTATTCAAACAAAACAACTGGGACATCAAGCCAATTATCGAATCGATTTTTCTATCGAAACATTTTTATGCTAATGCAAATCGAAACGCCATTATTAAAAGCCCAGTGCAACTAATTGTGCAAGCTGCGCGAACTCTAAACCCCCCACAGAGGAAGAAAATGTCACAAACCCTTGCCATTGCATCCGACCTAATGGGACAACGACTTTTTGCTCCCCCGTCTGTAAAGGGTTGGGACGGAGGACGAACTTGGATCAATACTTCGACACTCTTTATGCGTCAAAACACGTTGCTTTACTTATTAACAGGCCAACGACCAGATAGCGAAGCGTGGGAAGCGGATGGTACTCGGTACGACGCAATGCGACTTGTTCAAGGGCATGCACGAACTGCAAAAACCACTATCAAGCACCTTGTCTCAACGATTTTGAATGTAGACGAAGTCGAGAAAGATCGCATGTCATCCCTTGAAGATTTTGCAAAAACGCAACACAACAACATAAATAATAAAACTGTCACTGGCTTGATCACACTTATCACTGCAATGCCAGAATACCAACTCTGCTAAGGATTAACTATGTCACATCATCACCACGAACACGAGACAACTTCGAGCACAGGGTCTGAAAATGCGTACAGCCGCCGACTATTTATGCAACAAGGCATGGCGTTTCTCTCTATGGCAACAACCGTCCCTCTCTTTATGCAACGTTCCGCGGAAGGTGTCATGCTTCCCGTTGGCTCACTTGTTTCATCGCAAGCCGGTATACCTGAAGACCACACACTTGTTGTCATTCAACTCGGTGGCGGGAATGACGGGCTTAACACAGTTATCCCGTACGGTGACAATATGTACTACAACAACCGTCCGCAAATTGCCATAAAGCAATCGGACGCATTAGAGATACCAGGAGCAGACGGGTTTGGATTGCATCCGAACCTAACTGGCATACGGGACTTGCTCGATAACGGCCAGACTGCGATTGTGCAAGGTGTTGGATACCCAAACCCAAACCGATCACACTTTACTTCGACTGATATATGGCACACTGCAAACCACTCTGGGCAAGGATACGGTTGGTTAGGCAAATATTTTGATAACACTTGTGCAGGAAAACCAAACCCTAAAGGTTCTATTGCGATTGGCAACAAAGCGCCCCTTGCTTTGCACGGACAAACACAGAAAGCTGTGAATTTTGAAACAGAAGAGTTATTCAAATGGACAGGCACAACTGTGGATGCGAATCTTAGTAAACCGTACGACGATATTAATCGAAAAGCAACGTCGCAAGCAAACAACAAAGATTCACAACTGGACTTCTTGCTTCGGACGTCGCTCGACGCGCAGGTTTCTTCAGACAGAATACGTGCCGCCGTTTCCAAGGAACCATTGCTTCGCTATCCAGACGGAAAATTAGCACAACAGTTACAGTTAATCAGTTCAATGATTCGTGCTGACCTGCCAACGCGTGTGTATTACGCAAGTCTAGGGGGTTTTGACACGCACGCAAATCAATTGAGTAGTCATGCAAATCTGATGCGGCAACTCGGCGATGCGCTAAATACCTTCCAGAAGGACCTTGTCAAACAAGGAAACTCCGGAAAGGTTGTCACTATGGTTTTCAGTGAATTTGGGCGGCGTGTTGCGCAAAATGGTTCTGGTGGAACTGACCACGGAACAGCAGCACCTATGTTCTTGCTTGGTGACAATGTACAAAACGGCTTACTTGGCAAGCACCCTTCTCTCACTCACCTTGACCAGGGCGACTTGAAATTCAATACTGATTTTCGAGAAGTGTACACATCAGTGCTTGAAGATTGGATGGGCGCAAACGCGCAAGCCATACTCGGCAAGAAATACACAAAGTCAGATATATTCAAAACCTGATTCAGTATGACCAAATGAGTGACTATTAATCCGGAACAACAATGCTAAAGACTCCTGTTTTTGGCACATCTACTATTGTTTCTTGATTACCACTGGGCCATGTAATCTCGACAGATGAAATTGGTTTGGTAAATACCTTTCGAGCATTTTTTGAAGATGATTGAAAACCAAAACCATCCGTAATCCAACTTGTTGTATTACTTCCATCCATAAACGAAACATGTATTTTTGCGCCCAAACAGGCGCCTTTAAATTCAACAATAGATGACTGTTCGAGGCGCGCATCATTTCGTAAAACGCGTACATCGCCGCCACGTTGTGCAACAATGACATCGGTATCACCATCGTTATCCAAGTCGCCAAAAACTGCTGCTCGGTCTCTATACTTGCCAGGCAAATCAACTCGTTCAAACCTTTCGCCTTTACGCTCAAGAAGTAAGACTGGTTGCTCCCGTGCACTGTCCATTGTTTCCATACTTGCATTTGGATAGACATGACCGTTCACTATAAACAAATCTTCATCGCCGTCTAAATCAAAATCATGAAACCCGCAAGTCCAGCCGAGCTGGGTACGGCTCAATAGACCAAGCCCGTACCGTTTTGTGCGGTCGTCAAAAAACCCTGATGCATCATTTAAAAGTAGCGTGTTTGTATCACTAGAAAAATTAGTCGTAAAAATATCAGCTCGGCCATTTCCATTTACATCCGCAACGGCAATACCCATTGTTGCCTGCATTGCTCCATCCCCATTTGTTGCAGAGCCAAACTGGAGCGCTCTGTTTTCAAAACGCGTCGGCGTCTCGCCTGTGTTAACGAATAAATAATTTGCCATAGAGTCATTTCCGACAAAAACATCCTGCAACCCATCTCCTGTAAAGTCGAGAATTGCAGCGTTTAGCGTAAATGAAGGATCACTATCGAACCCCCACTTTTTCGTTGCGTCTTTAAATGTCCCATCACCCAGGTTTTCATAGACAACATCCTTTTCGGGAGTCATGCCATGCGGTCCACCAAGTACTAACTGCCCTTTATACGTCGCCGGTGCCGGCGGATTTTCAAAGTCATACTCTACATAATTACACACATACAAGTCTACATCGCCATCGCCATCAAGATCTCCGAATCGAGCGCTCGTTCCCCAGCCAGCATCAGCGACTCCTGACCTTACTGCTACTTCTTCAAATGACTCCCCGCCAGCATTTAGCAGCAAAGCATTTGCGCCATGGCATGTCACATACAAATCATCAAATCCATCTCTGTTAATGTCTCCAACTGCAACGCCATTTGCCCATCGTTTCAGGTCGATTTGCATGCGTTCAGTCACGTCTTCAAACACTATGGATTCGTCGCCCACATTTTCATATAAACGGCAAGGTGCATTAGATGCATTGACAACAAACAAATCTAAGTCATCGTCATTATCAAAATCAATCAGGGCAAGGCCTGTTCCATTGACCTCAATGATCTGCGTGGGATTTTGAGCGCCGCATACAGTTGAGACAATGGAAGTATTCACTTCTGTGAAAACTATGTTTGATTCTTCTTGCACGTGTGCTTCTTGGCAACCAACAACCAGTAATAAAAAAACAACACGTTTCATTCGGGGAAACCTGTTTGTTGATACAAGTCAGGACGAACTCGCTTACGCGCTTCTTCGAAATGCACAAGTGCTTCGTTCGATTCAGACATTCGCCCAAGTCGCTTCAACGATGTTGCATACCGATACCACGCTTCGTATAAGTCTGGATTTCCTTGCAGTGCTTCTTTATATGCACTCATTGCTCCAGACATGTCATCGAGTTCAATGAGCACGTCTCCTAGCCGAGCCATCGCCTTTGCTCGAATCCTTTTATTGGTTGCTGCCAATCGAATAACGTTTTTAAAAAACCCCTTCGCTTCTTGCAATTCGCCCCGTTCCATTGCAAGCAAGCCAAAAGCAAAAATTGAATCGGGCTCATCCGGGTACGCTCGTAGAAATTGTTCAAACGAAAGCTGTGCACCATCGATATCACCTAGATACAATTGTGACCACCCTAAAAAATGCCACGCGAGTGGGTACGGGTTGTTCTGGTCATGTGTCGACCTAGTGAGCCACTGCGCAGCTTTCGAATAACTTTGTTCACTGTGGTAACTTAAGCCCATGAGAAAAAGGGGATGGCTATATTCACCATATTTCTCCATATATTGGCGTAGCTGAACTCGTGCAGCCCCTGTTTTACCCTCCAAAATAAGCGAATGGTGCTTTATTAGCCCTATACGCAACGAAGGTTGTTCGTGTTTAGTACCCTCACAACCCAAGAAAACG
>CEOP01061295.1_pt1 | contig 13246 bp, 6 predicted proteins | sample 361301 | NCBI WGS metagenome assembly CEOP01 (sample SAMEA2619548, study PRJEB7988) | marine metagenome | biome: marine biome (ENVO:00000447); feature: deep chlorophyll maximum layer (ENVO:xxxxxxxx); material: "saline water (ENVO:00002010), including plankton (ENVO:xxxxxxxx)" | depth 55 m
ACCAATAATCTTACCGATCTTACAAGAACTTGTTCCAACCTCAACGACAGTACCGTATGCAGATACAACATCGTTACCACCAATCACAGAATACTGTTGAAGTATTGACCCTTTAGTAAAGGTAGCATTCTGATTGAATGTGATTGTCTTAACAAGGTCAATAGTAGAGTATTTTGCATCTCTAATATAGAACTTAGGAATAACCTTAGTAGTAAGAAGCAATTTCTTACCACCCTGTGTAGGAATAGTTGCAGTTCTAGTTGCGTATGACTGGTCAGTAGATGTAACTGTATAAACTCCAGGGACGTGGGTTGATACAACATCTGAGTAATCAAGGATCTGAATACCAGCAGGACCCATAATCCAAGGGTTAACAGCAACCGACTGGGTATTAAACGTATAACTGCTGCTGGCGGCGACGTTTAGGGTATGTCCTGTCTCTACATCATCCAGAGAGAATGAACCAAGTTTTGTCTTATCTTTGTCAATCTTATAAACAAATGCTTTAGAAACTGAGTTTGTTCCAGTAACAAGACCAGCAGTGAATGCATCTGTGTACTTAGCAGAAGGTGTAACAACAAAGTTGTCAATCCAACCAATCCAGTTGTTAGTAGAACTCGGAGTTGAGATAGGACCAAGTGTTGCCTGCATCATATTAACGTCAACAGTAGAACTGTTAACTGAATGTGCTTCTACACCATTAATGTAGATACGATAGATGTAAGAACCAACTCCAGGGCGTTGCTTAGAAACAGCAACGTGAACCCACGCCTCAGAGTTAAATGAAGTCCAGAATGTTGTACCAGTAGAATATGAGGTAGATCCATTAAGATCAAGGAAGATCTTACCGAAATTAGCACTACTTGAAGTACCATCAACACCAACTTTAACTTCTTGAGTTAACTGAGAGACAATACCGAAGAATTCTGGTTTAGATGCCTGTGCAGCATATTGAGTATTACCAAGAGCAAACCAACCTTCCATTGTCCACTCAACACTAATATCAGCAGTTGTACCATACTGAAGGAGCATTGAGTTAGGAGCATCAACTTTCAGTGAAGATGCACCATTGTAAAACTTAGTATTATCAATAACAGCGTTGCCTGTGGCAGCCCACTGCTTGTTTGTACCAGTTCTTAGAGTGTCATTGTATGTTTCATCAAAGATGTTGTCTGCAGTGTTCCAGTTGAAGATAGCAAGTTGATCTGCTTCAACTTTATTACCAGCAATCAAAGTGTCACCAGAGTTGTCATTTGCAACACAAGTGGCGTGATAACCAATACCATTTGTCTCTGTTACTTCAGCAGCAGAGAGAACAGCACCTGTATTCCAAGAAATCTTGGCACTAACTGATTGAACAGCGTTGAAATCTCTTTCAACAACTGCACTGATGTCAATATTACCAAATACATCAAAAGTAACACCAGCATTCTTGATAGAAGTGTAAGTTCCAGTAGGAACGTACATCTTAGCGACTGCTACTTGTGTATAGTCTTGATTGTCAAATTTAGCGTAAAGAACACCGTAGTTCTTAGCATTTGTATCGATAGCAGTTGCAGTTACATAAACTGAACCATATTCATCAATAGCAAATGTAGGATCAGCAAACTGGTAAGCACCAGATTCGATTTGCTTAGACCACTGTACCTCAATAGTAGCAGTATCGTAGTATGTCTCACCAATAACAATGTTAGCGGCACCTGCAGGATCAGAGATACCACAGAAGAGGAATGTATCATTGGTTCTCCACTCAATCTGATGAAGATGCTCACTTGCAGCGGCAGAAGCGATCTTACGCTTCTCCATAACAGATCCATCAATATCCATCAATGCAACCCACATATCGTCAGGTGCAGTGGAGTTTGAGTCAGTGTAACCTGCAATCATTACTCGACCGTCTTGGTCAAGTCTGATGCTAGAAGCATAGTCTCTTCTGGTAGATCCAGAGATACCTGCAATGTCACGCTGCCACTGAATAAGACCATCAGGGTTGTTAGCATTGTCAAAACCTGACTGATACTTAGCAACAACAATGTCAGGATTGTGAGTTAGGTTACTAATATTTGGAACAGTCTCACCAATAACATAGATGTTATGAGGATTAGAGTTCTCAATGTGAAGTGACTTCCACTGCAATGACTTATCATCAGTTGCAGGAACGGTAGGAATTAGAGTACGCTTCCAAAGCAATCTACCATCGCTATTAAACTTAGCAAGAACACCTGCTGTATCGCCATTTACAACTGTTGTCTTACCGCAGACATAGAAAGTACGATCATCAGCAACTTTGATGTCATTAATAGTAAGAGTAGATCCTGCTTCTTTAAGGAATGCTAAGAAATAAGTTGCTTTCTTGAATCTCTGAGGATGAGAAACACGAATCTGTGGTGGATTAGTTTCAGAGTATCCTGAACCAGAGTTAATAATATTAACAGTTCTTACAGCACCACCTTCATCTCTATTGATGTCAATATTGAAATCTTGACCTGAGTCAGTAATGATCTCATATGTTGGAGGAATGTCCTCAGAATATCCAAGACCTTCCTGATCAACAGTAACTCTTTCAACACCATCAATCACTTTCACTCGGAAAGTCTTATTAGTGTCATCAAGAATAGGTGTGCTGTTAACAATGATCTGATCATCTACACGTAGTTCGTGCTCAGTTGCAGTAGTGATACGTCCATATGGTCTATCATTTGTGATATATGATGTGTAACCTGCAATATCTAAACCTTTAACCGCTTCAACTTTTGCAGAGGCTCCGAAACCATCAGTTCCCTCATTGTCGAAGTATAGTTTATCATTGACTTTATATGATATACCTGGGTTCTCAACCACGAATCCGTCAACTTTAGCGTCTTCGAACTTGGTCGTAGTCTCAATATCAATATCAACAACTGATCTTGTAGAAACTTTAGGGTAGTAATCAAATAATTGTAGTACGGGTTCTTCAGTGATCTGAATAGGTGTGGTGTCTTCAAGGTTATTGATGAGACCATCTCTATTAGTATCTTCAATTTCGAAGATAAGATCCTCACCAAGTTCAGTAACAAGAGTATCAGTTGCTTGGTTGGGTGTACGATCAATATCAATATCCACATCCTCGTAAGGATCACGGAATCTAACCACATCAGCAGGGATGTTGGTCTGTACAGCATCTTGAGAGAAGTTCCACTCATCAGGTGATGAATACAACTGAGGTCCACAAATGTATGGGAATACAGGGTTACCAGCATCAGTTGCGTCGATTGATACGAAATAAGCGTAAACACCCTCAGGGAACTGAGGAGTCTTACAGAAACGACCGTTATACTGGTCTAGATCACCCTCTTGGAAGACATATTCATAGTCATCAATGAATGATCCTGCAATATAATTGCTAAGAAGAGGACCATCTGCGCGAACTGGGTTAGGGTTAGTATCAGCATCATACAGAAGTACAGGTTTGATTCTATAAGATGAACGAATTCTTCTAACACCAGATGACTGGTCAGTGGCATCAATGTAACCATAAGGTCCGTAGATAGGGTTACCATCGAAAGCCCAACCCAAAATAGGAGAGTGTTGGTATCCAGTCGAAAGTTCTTGTAGTTGCTGTGTTGACTGATTCTTGAATACGTTATCACCAAGAACGTATCTTAGTTGCTTAGGATCTGAAAGGTGTGCATATTCACCACCGTATTGTGTATTATATCCTGCAAACACATAACCACGTGCTGTATCAAAGTTTGCTCCTAGTTCATCCTGAAGGTTTCTAGTCCACTCAAATACAGTTGCAGTAAATGATGCTAGTTCACCAACCGCTTCCAAGCGGATAGTAGTATTACCAGTAGTGTAACCAATACCTCTGTTTACAACAGTAACACCAATAACTTTACCTCTATCTTCACCAACGGTACCGATAGTTGCTCTTGCAATGGCACCATAACCATCTCCATTGATTACAATCTCAGGAGCAGTTGTGTATCCTCTACCTGCAGCAATGATAGCGATAGAAACGATTCTACCGTTAATGATGATTGCTTGAGCAACAGCACCTTCACCAGAGTTCAACTTAATAGTGGGAGAACCAGTATAAGTCGAACCTGCATTATTAATAGTTACAGATTGAATAGGACCACGTACCTGCGCGGTAGCAGTACATCCAGTACCACCTCCACCAGAGATGGAAACGTCAGGTTGTGAAATATACCCTTGACCTGGGGTCTCAACAAGGATCTTGGATACTACACCATTGGTAATAACAGCGGTAGCAGTAGCACCGAATCCACCACCACCCACGATAGAAACAAGAGGACTAGAAGTGTAACCAGTACCCCCGCTAGTAACTGAGATTTCACTTAATGCACCGTTAACAACAACACTTGCGCTGGCACCACTACCGCCACCACCATTGATTTCAATAACAGGAGGATTAGCAGCATCATATCCAACACCAGGGTTATCAATAGTTATACCAGTCAATCCACCAAACTTAATCTTAGTCTGTGACTTATAAGACCAAGTAGATACACCGTTTACCCAAGCACCAATAGGACCGAAGGATGTGTCTGTACGTCTAGAGATTGTATTGATAACTCTAGGGATACGGATCAACTTACGTTGGTTTCCAGGAAGTAGCGCAGATCCCAAGAAAGGACCAACCTGATAGTTTGGAATACCAGAAGATGCAATGTATGAATAGTTGTCGTTAAAGAATGTATTCTGTACGTTGGTAGTAAAGTCTCTGATAGCAACGCTAATACCCTCTTCAGTTGACTTACCTTTGTTGAGGTCAACAGAAAGAAGGATATTACCCTGTGGAGAGTTAGGAGCAGGTGCAGGAATGTTATATTCAAACAGTGTGTTACTGATACGGGATGTTACCAAGAAGGTACCGTTAAACACAGTTGGGTTTGCACCATAGATGGTAACAGTGTCACCAACCAGTAGACCGTGGTTATTAGAGCAAGTAACCGTCGCAGTCTGGTTATTAAGACCACCAGGGACAATTTGAGAAATATTGATTAGTTTTTTAACGTTGTACAACCAAGAAGTGATTCTTTGGTCATTAGAAGTCGAACCAAGTGATGCAACGTTTAGTTTGTCACCAGGAAGATAGTATGAACCATTGTCAGACAATACAGTGGATTCTGCATCAGCAATACCAAGAACACGTAGTTTACACTCAGTTTCAGTGCCACGGTTTACATAAACGAAGATGTCAGAGTAAACAATAGTACCAGCATCCCAATCTTCAACCACATCGTTCTTAGAACGAGTACATTCGATGAACTGGTTTAGTGTTTTCTCTTTATACTGTACAACTTCCTCGTCATTGATACGGATTGTACCGTTTCTTTCTGGCCAACCGATAGTAGAGTCAACTGTAATAATGGACTCAGTAGTAGAAAGTTCCTCAACAAGGAGTGTTCTGTATGGGATAGTGAAAGAACCCTGCAGTGTTTCCTCAGAAATTGCAAGTTCATATACAGTACCAACACCAGTATCGATGGCAATAACGTTCTCAATCAGTGCAGATGCACCTTTTACACCAGTATCAACAGGATCAACATACTGAATCAACTGTGAATCGAGTAGATTATCAATGTTACCTTCCAAAAGTTCTGCTCTAAGAACAGTATCTACGTTCCAAGTTGCAGCAGATGGTTTGATAATCTCATCTTTAGGATAAGAAACATCGACATTTTCAGAGTAAAGTATCTTAAAGAGGTACTGTGTGGAGATTTTCGTACCTTTCGATGCGTAAAAATCACCAATAGTCTTAATAATCTGCGGAGCATTAACTTTATTATAGTCAATTTCCGCATTTGGAAGATATTGATTTACGAATCTTCTGTATAATTCCTTAGCAAAAAGATTATCTAGATTACTAATCGTACTTCCAATAGCGTGAGAAGACTGTTGTAGATTAGATTCTTTGCTGTATATCTGATGACCTGCTTGGTCAAAGGAAGTAACGGCGGATACTCCGCGTTTTACGTTGATGAATGCTGAAGGTTCGTATCCTGATCCAGAACTATGGATAGTAAAACCTGTAATCTCCCCAAAACCAATGTCACAAGACGCTTCTGGAGCAGGAGGAGCAGCGATAAAGACCTTAGGAGGTTCTGTATCAGAGTATCCAGTACCAAAGTCAGTGATATTGATGTCAGTGATTTCACCGTTGAAGATGGTAGCAACTGCTGTTGCACCAGTACCACCAATAGGTTGATTGTTAGAATCCTTTCTATTATCAACGATATACACAGATGGAGCATCGGTATAACCCTTACCACCTGTCAATAGTTCAATATTAGTAACTCTACCACCAGTACAAGATACATCAAGGATTTGTGCACCAACAGGGTCAATAATCTTTGCCCTGATGTTACCTTCATATCCTTGACCTGAGGAAATAATATCAATTCTGTCTACTCTACCGTCAGCATCAAGAACTGCCTGAGCAGTTGCATTGATAGCATTACTTCCAGTAGGAGGATCCATATACACCAAAGGTGCAGTTGTATATCCTGAACCCCTGTCTACAACTGAGATTGATCCGACGACGATTGATCCGTTTTCGACTGTAGGATTGGTGCAAGTAGCACCACCAGGATTAACAAACTTAATTGAAGGAATGCGGTCATATCCACTTCCTGAAGAAGTAACACGCAGTTCCGAAACACCTTCGATTTCATCAGATACAATTGCTGTAATGGTTGCTCTGCTGCCTTCTGGATCAGCAGGTGCATCCACAACTACCACAGGAGGATTGTTAGATGAATAACCTTGACCAGCAAATAGAAGTTGAGTGTTCTTGATACCATTTACAAGTGCTTCTGCAGTAGCACCAGAACCAGGACCTTTATTTGACTGAATAGTGATCTTGGGAGCAAAACTTACTCTGTAACCAGTACCACCATTTCTAACAAGGATGTCATTAACTGATGCATCTACGATTTGGGAGACTGCTGACGCACCTGAACCAAATTCAGGAGCAATCAGTTCAACAGATCTTACGTCAATTGTAGCATTTTGTGAGATAGGTTGCTTGAAGATGATTTTATCTTCAAAAATTGTAAATTCTTCGAATGGTCTCTTCTCTGATCTATTGACAACAACGATCGCTGCCACAGTAGAAAGAGGACTGTATGATTGAGTATTGAGTTTTAGTGCAAACTCAGTAGCATCAGCAGCAACTGTAATGGTGTCCAGAGAACGGACTGGAACGCTTGTGTAACCAATCAGGTAACGAATGGTATTGACTGCACCTGTCAACACCCCTGTAGTCGGTGCTGGAGGGTTTACAAAGCGTATCTTGTCGCCTTCAACGAAGTAATCCCTGTCAGGGAACATAAAATCGTTATTTACGATCACCAAAAGGTGATTTGAAGACTGAGGTGAAACTGGTTTACCTAACTGCCTTAAATTAAATTCTGTCTTTGCACTATCAAACTGAGTGTTGATAGGTTCAAATTCTTGGATTTTTCTGTCAAATTCCTGTTTATTGACCCCTGGAGTGAAAACAATGTCAGGAGAATGTGTTACAGACTCGTAATATAGAACTTCATTATCAATTTTTATAGTACCATCTTTCTCTAAGAAGTAATTTACATTCTCAGCAATAATTTTATTCTGTGTAGCATCAACTGCTTCTAGTACAGCAGATTCAGACGACAAGAAATTTGGATCGAATTCACCCGACCCAATGTCAACATATGAAAGTATATTGTTTAAAATGTCGTAAGGACGACCCGATTTCTCCTGTGACTTGTAGTATTCTGTCAACAAGTTGACGAACTGATCGTGATCCTCCTTGATAAACGCAGGAATCTGACTGCTCAGTCTTTGAGAGACCTTAATTGCTGTGTTGTGTGCAACCATTTTTTCGTATTACGGTCTTAGAAACAGGAGTTAAACTCAGGAAGTTCAAATACTGTTGTTGGATAATCAATGATATTTAGTGGAGTTCCGTCAAAGTTAATCGCAGTAAAGTCATATGGATCAAATGCTCCAATATTACTGCCATCAATTGTGTAATCAACTGTTGTGACAATCGGGTTAAAGATTGATGGGTCAACACCAGAACCAATGTTGATATTTGGTGATTTTGGAATCACCGTGACTGGAATACGATTTGTTCCGTCAGGAGTAGAATGTACATCTACAGGACCAACACAAACAATTCCATTCTTGTAATCTACAGTTCCCACTGAAGATTTGAGTGTAACTTCTTTCTCATCCTGTTTTGTAATCATAATGAGGTTGCCATAACCATCATCACGGATATTTACAGGTAAAAGTGCCGAAGTATCATTATCAATGAACGATGTTGATGAAATTGAGTTAGAATCTGTACCTTGAATGGCAAGAAGGTTCTCTGTATATCCAGTAGCATAGAATGTGCCAGTTTTTACACTGGAATACTTGGGTAAACATCCCCCACCAGTACCAGTACCACCAGGACCACTACCATCTCCTCCATCTTTATCTCCTCCAGAGAGGTCATTAGGATTCTCAATCTCATTTTCAAAGTCAACACACTTGGAGAAGGTTTGACCAAATTCAAATCCATCAATATTCATACCAAGTGTCATATGAGTGATGTTACCGCTAATAGCAGGATCTGAATCATCAATCATTCTCTGATAAGCAGAGATGTCAATACGACCACTGAATCTGGATGCAGAACTCTGTTGATTATATTGATCTACAGATGAAAGGATAGTTGTTGCAACTTCGTTGTTTGATAGTGCAGTTTTAGTGCCATCAAAGAACGCCCAAGTCTTAGGTCTGATATAAAGTGCAATAGGATCAATAATTACTGGTTCAATAGCAGCAATTGCATATTTCTGCAAATCATTCTTGATACGCTTCTTAGTGGTGGTGTTTAGTGCTGCACCAGACTTAGTACGAATAGCAACGTACACCTTTCCATACACAGGAGGATTAAGACGCTCTCCACCATATGCAGTCACTGATCTTGCAGGAGGATACACTTTTTTAGTGATGTATTCGTAATCAGACTCAGTAACCGCCCTATTCTGACTGTTAAACGCCCTAGGAGCGTTGTATTTGATGGATAGAGTATTCTCTAACGCTTCACCGTCCTGAGACCCGTCTATGGTCACTAGAGAGATGCCTGCATTATTGATAAAACGCCCTTCACTGTCCTGAACTCTACCAATGAAGTTAAATCGCTTACATCCGTTTGCATCAGGACCATCAGTACGAACATACTTCATACGGATGACTTCACCAGAAATCAACCTACGACAAATAACACCATCACCAAAGATGACGTTGTAACGTAGATCATCAGTTTCTTCTAAGAAATAACCACGAGTTGTACCGTCTACATCAACAATATTCTGTACAAGGTTGTAAGTATCAATTTCTGTTGACTGTGCATTAGGAGAAATTGACACAAACAGCAAAGAAGTATCAACACTCTCTGCAGGAACTAGGTATTCTCTCTTGTTAACGTCATCAACTGTGTAAGAGAACTCAAGAGTGTTTCCTTGATAGATGATAACCTTATCAAACGTCGCAACACCATCAGATTGATTAACAGTTGCTCTGATCTCGTTAGGGAGAGTGAACGTGAATGGATCACCATTAGTAGTAGATACAAAAACATCTCCTGCTTGGAGCGTGACTTGCGTCGGATATGAGGTGCCATCACCAAGTGCTGCGGTTTGAACACTGAATCTAACACACGCTTTACTTGCTTTGATTGATCTTGGGGTATAGTTTAGTTGCTTTGCGACCTTGACAACGTTGTCTCTAACAGTTGCACTCTCAAGGAACGCCTCATTCATCGCCATATTAGCGTTGAAGGCAGCATAGTATGTGTTATATGATAATACGTCCAACAGATATGACGCAGCACTACCATCGAAATCATAGTCCGTGAACTCGTCTCTCGTTCGCAGATACGATCTGATAGATTCTCTAATTTCTGTAAAATCTAATGAGGTTAAATTTGAGGGAATTGCTGCCATTTTTACGCCTTCTCTAAGAGGAAGTCAATAGTTTGAACTAGTTGTTCACCGATGATTGTGTAATCAATCTCAACTTGTAGTTCATTGTCGTTATCAACGTTACAACGAACATCATTAACTATCACTCTTGGTTCTAAACGCTTTAGGGTATTCCTAATTTCGTCATTTAGACCTTCAATCATAAAAATATCGAAGTTCTCAAACAACATTGATCTAACACGAGAACCTGTGTTGGGTTGGAACGGTCTTTCACCGAACTGAGTCAACAACAGGTTCTTCATTGATTGTTTGATTGCGTTTTCGTTCTTAACCACAGAAAAATCCTCAGTATTGGGATTTGATTTCATCCCAATACCAAAATCTCTAAACTGTCTGCTTAGATTCCTGTCTGCTTTGAACCTGTACGCCACGATCTGATACTTGTTTTAAGTATTTATCAGCTCTAGGATCAGTTACTAAACATCTGCCCGATCGGATGAACCAATCTGCTTGATCTACCTTAACCATTTTAGTTCTCCGTTTTAAGTGAAGAACTTTTATAGTGGTTCCTATCACTGGTCATTTTATTTAGTATCCTTTGAAATGTGGAGCACCCCAATTTGTTTGGCGTTACCAATTTCCCAGGTAGGAGGATGAAAAGCACAATATTCATTGAATGTAATCTTCATCTCTTTGTTGGTAAGATTACAATGTTCCGCTGCTTTAGGAAGATTCCATTTAGCAGCGAACAACATTTCCATTGCCAATCGGGTTTCTGGTCTCATTTACCCTGACCCCTGCTCCTCTTTTTCTTACCATTTCGAGAGGTTGCTGTGTATTTTGTGTGCCTTCCACTCCCTTGACGAGTCTTTTTAGGATTTGACTCAATAAAAACGCCTCCAGAGAGACCTGTTTTTGAACGTGCCATACGTGTTTTGAAACTACTCTAGAATTATAGCACAATTATCCTGCTAGGACATTAGGAGATCCATAAGCGATCTTAGACATACACGGATACCCTATGCTGACGGGCGGCAGACTGCCTTTACCTAAGTTATCACCCAATCTACCGATGGGTATCTTAAACGCTCTTACAGACTGATAGAACCCAGTATCAAGAGTTCTAGGGTGACCACCTGAAATATCCTCTGCAGTCAGAAGTGAACACACTGTTGGAGTTGGAATAATACAAGTCGCTTTACCACAAGGACACAAATAGTTAATAATATTCGTTGTTGGTGACAAATGAGGTGTAAAAGTGTCACCATTAATCATAATAGGCAGTCCATTGACAAGAACCATCGCTCTAGAAGGGTTTAGAGCAGACAAAGGTACCAAAGGAGTTGGTGGCCACAGGCAAGTTTTGTTTTTCATCACAATTCCTAACCTAATAGGAGGTGTTTTACACTGTTGTGTTGAGTGAATGGTAGCAGGAATTGGAATACCGTGTCCTGTACAAGGTAATCCATTATGATTTGCTACTGGTTTGTTTAATCCTAGTGCCATTAGTAATTTCCTAGATCACATTCTTCGAAATAGGGGTTCCCAAATCTATCTAGTGCCCTATCCATAAGAATAGTTGCACCTGTTAGATAGTTTGTATAGTTCAATCTACCTCCAATCGCAGCAAGTTCGATGTTATTATCGCTATCTGCGATGGCACCTGGGTCAAAAGCGATGGTTGAATAGATCACATTCCTTAATGCAGCACAGTTAAAGAAGTAATTACTGAATGGAGCATTGCTACAAAGGTTACTTGCCCAGTCATCACTACCATTTCCACTACTATTCCAAGAGTTATAGGTATCCAACACACCATCTACCACAAAATTATGCCAACAGGGTTCTGGGAACTTGCCTCCAGAGCAATTTGCGAGTTGAATTGTGTTGTATGTAAGGGTGTAGGTAGTTGAAGCACCCGTGTTTGGGTCAGTAACAGTGTGGGTAGAGGTGCCTGTACCATAAGAACTGAAGTTTCCAGTACCTAACCACGTCTCCAACTGCTCTAATTCTGTACCATAGAAGTCAAAAGTGTTCTCATCACCCGAATCTGGGACAAATGTGTATTGACCTTTACCAGTTTCATAGCATTTACCCTCTACATTTGACCCTCGTTTACAAGAATGCGACTTTCCTTTGCCTGGAGCACCCACAAAACGCGGAGCAGTAAGAGTTGGTTTGGGTAATTCCTTCAAAAAGTTAATAAAATCAGTGTTTATTGCCTCTCCTTTCTTCATTACATTACCTTCAATCTCCAAAGTCACCTTAACTTGTGCAGATTCTCTATCAGAACCACAGTATTTGTACGGAAGAAACCCAAAAGTACGTGAAACACCGTCCTTACCGATCTTTTCTTCGGGGCAGGGGATGTCAAAGAAGCGTCTGACACCGTAAAGTGTGCTTTGTGCTACTTCAAGACAGTCTCCACCGAGGATTCCTGTCATACCATTGTTCATTCTTCGGTTAATTGTGTCAGATGCATCTGTACTTTCAGCAGTAACGGCGGCAAGTCGCTCTTCTTCCTTCTCAAGAGCAGGATTCCACTTCTTCGACTCTCTGAATATTTCACTTGGACTAATGTAATTACTGATATTGTGCCATTCACCACCGACATTTGGGTCTAGACACTTGACTGGTATCACGTCTTTACAGAACTTTATCTTCTCATTATCATTTACTTCGTGTGCTTTGAGGTAGGATGTCGTATATGTGGACGTGACGGGTTCATCAAACTCCTGAACTGCATCAGCATACGCTCTTTTGCCATCATCAAACAGTGAAGTGGTCGAAACAGGCACTTCATTACCGTTTTCGTCTGTCATAGAGGTCTGAATATCGACCATTGGCATATCTGGGTCATCCCACGTCTTATCAAATTGCTTTGTTGCCTCTTTCATCCCTGCTCCAATGAAATCGTCTTGTCTAGACTCGGTTTCCCTCTCTACAACGTAAACAATAACCTTATCACCAGGTGTATATCCTTTTCCCTTGTCAGTAACAGTTACAGACTTAACAGCACCAATCTCATTCAGTGTAATACGTGCTTTTGCCTGTCTGATCGATTTCGTGAACCCTGCATCAGTCAAAAACTTGTCTTTCGCAATTTTACGACCTAATTTACGTGCAGACTTCGTACTTTGATCAAATTCATTACTTGATTCAATGTTCACGTTGTATTTTGCGAGTTTCGAGTCTTGAAATGCCTCAACAGTGTTCTCTGCGGTATCTGTGAACCCCTCTTCCTTCAATTCATCGGGAATAGACACCACTACATCAGG
>CEOP01075693.1_pt1 | contig 13232 bp, 24 predicted proteins | sample 361301 | NCBI WGS metagenome assembly CEOP01 (sample SAMEA2619548, study PRJEB7988) | marine metagenome | biome: marine biome (ENVO:00000447); feature: deep chlorophyll maximum layer (ENVO:xxxxxxxx); material: "saline water (ENVO:00002010), including plankton (ENVO:xxxxxxxx)" | depth 55 m
ACATCGTCATAGATAGTCATAGTTTTCTCCTTTATTAAGCAAGTTATTATATGCAACCTCTAATGAGCATTGCAATAGTATTTATAACACTATACTACTATTATATGGGTTTTTTCTAAAATTTCAAGGGGGTTTTTATAATTTTCTGCAACTTTCTTTTGCATCACTTAATACATGATAATTACTTGCAATTACCATAGTCATTAAGAAGTTCATCTGATTTAATGTTTGTGGTTTTAATCTCTCATTTTTAATATCTGAATTTATAGCAGGCATAAGAACTGCAGTCTTAAATAAAAACATTTCATTCACTGAAGGAGATTTACCAAGGAAAGGATTTAGTTCTTCGACACAATCATATTTGAGACCACGATATGTGGTGTAGATATCTGCAACTTGAAGTGTTATGAATGCAGCCCACTGAAGATTACCAGCTGGTTCAGATAGTGTAAACGATAACTGGTTCGGTCTTTCCTTTAACTGTAATCGAATCAACTCGTTGGAATACTCTGTTTGGACATTTAAGATATGTTTCTTGTCCCAACAACACGTCCACCCCATCATAATTTCTTGTTTGGCTTTCGAGTCTAGCACCGAGGTTGACTGCATCTCCAATGACGGAATAGTCAAATCTAAGTTCTGACCCCATGTTTCCAACGATGCACTCGCCAGTGTTAATCCCAATACCCACGTTAATGGGTGGAAGATTAAGCGGTTTGAGTTCTTCATTGAGTTCCTTGGTTGCAATTAATATTTCTTCTGCAGACTTGACTGCCATCTCGGCATGGTCGGGACAATCTAAAGGTGCATTCCAAAAACTCATAATACAGTCGCCCATATACTTGTCGATAGTTCCTTTATTATTTAGGATTATCTTAGTTTGCATATCCAAAAACTTATTGATAAGTTCTACTAATCCTTCGGGGTCGTTTTGTTTCATGTAGTGTTCGCTTATGGGGGTGAACCCACATATGTCCATAAACATGAAGGTCATCTCCCTTCTATCTCCACCAAGTCTCAATTTTGATGGGTCTTTTTGGAGTTCTTCAATCATGTCGGGGGATAAATACTTTTGGAACTGCTTCTTTATTTGTTGCTTTTCTTGAAAGGTGACATAGTATTTGTTAAAGGATGCATGACCAAACACTATTAAGGAGGCCACCGATGAAAAGAAGGTATCGATTAGAACGAGCTCTGAAGTCCAAATATAATAGCTCCCACCCACCTGAAGTCCTACGAATAATAAACTCAATACCCCCGAAAGAATTGTGGGAAGTACATAAACCATCCCCAAGACAACTAAGAGACTTATCAGAAGAAGACCAATCTCGACTAATTCAAGATAGTAGGATTGTTGTATTTGAACTCCTGACAAAACGGTTTGGATATGGTTCGCTTGAACTTCGTGGGGATACATTACACCCACTGGAGTTGAAACTGGATTATTCAAACCCTCTGCAGTAAGACCCCATATAAGAATCTTATTTTCTAAATCAAGATTTGGTAAGTCTACAGCAGATACTCTTTGGAATTTATTCCAATAGGATATCATTACATCTGAAGTTGGGGTGGTGGTTAAGGGTTTATCTCTCCCCATCCTGACCCATTCAACTCCCATCTCAGGTGTAATTTTTGTCTGATACGATGGTTGGTCTTTTATTGCACGAAGTGTTTCTAGTGCAAGAGATGGGTATACTTGTTCATTTGCAGTGACTATGAGGGGTTGAGACCGAACTGTACCATCAAAGTTTGGTGTATCTGAAACACTAGGTGTCGAAACAGTCACCCCAACTCCGTAAGTATTATCCTGAAGTATCCTGATTGGAGATGAAATTCCTGAAAAATTCCACAACCAATTTTTTGCATCTCCACCCCCAAAGGTAGAGTTTCCTACGAAGGGTGCAGAACCAGTATCTTTTTGTATAGTAGGTGCAGAACTTAATATCGTAAGTCTGTTAACCAATCCTTCAGCGAATGCCACATCCTCAGAACTTTGTCTGTCAGGCTGATTAAACAAAATAGAGAAAACATGAGTATTACTCCAATGAGTACTAAGAAGCAAATCCCTATAAACTGAGCGTTTGATAGGAAATTGTCCATAAGTGTCGAGTGTTCTTTCATCTATATCTACCAGTATTATGTCGTCTATTTGAATTTGTTCTTTCGTCTGATGTAAAGTATCAAAGTAAGACCAAGAAATATTTTCAATTATATAAGGATTCCATATTTTTAATCCTACAAATAGTCCTATTGTGACTAGGACAACTTTCCAGTTATACATAGATATCTATGTACTTTCCTAAGTACAACTCCCGAAATCCATACTTTCTTTTGATGTATCGACTGTAATTATTCAAATGTAGGCATTGCATAAAAGAATATCCATAGACAAATTCCTAACAATGCAAGGGCAAGTAGTGCCGAGGTCACTGTTGAGATTTGTTTTCGTTTTTGGTTTCTACGATATTCGTTAACCATTTTTTCTACTCTTTCTTGACTCATGAGAATTTCTTTTGTATTCGTTTATAGATATAGTATATAGAGAGTCCGTAAGTAGCTAAAACGGTCATTGTAAAACCTATGTATATAAGTTCTATTGGTGTGAGGAAAAGAACCTGCCAGACAAAATCACCTGCAGCTTCTACATCACCCAAAGATTCAGGCATGACCATATCGTTCTCTGCAAATAGGTCTAAAATCTCATCGTATTCTTCTTCGGTGAGACACTCGTAATAATCAGGTGGACATTCACTCATTCTTGTGTTATCGATAGTGTACAACCACCACTAGTCTGACAATTCTGTGTTAGGTTGTAAGTTTTATTAGTAGACCCATCTTGTAAAAGATTAAGTGTTGTAGGATAGTTTCCCTGCAATCTAATTTGTGCATTATGATTCCCCGAACCTTTCTGCATAATAGTTGTTTCAGAAGTACTAGTATTTCCATAAAAGTATGTGTGTAAGTAATGACTTCCACTACCCGACTGATGAACTTCATGTTCAACGGAATTTGCATGTATGTCTAAGTTATGTGTATGAGTACCATTCTGATACACATCTACTGTATTACTATTACCCCATATGTGTCTACCATATGTGTTATCACCAATCTGTTCAACTGATTCTGTATTGTTTGTTCCGTCTACGTCACCACCCCAAGACTTTCCTGGCCCCCAGTAAGATACCCAAGAAATAGAATTACCATTTCCTGCTTGTGATAAATTAAAGGTGTTGTTTGCATGTGCAAAGGTGAAATTAATTGAATTGTCATATCCGATTTGAGTGGTGTTGAGAACTGTCCCGTCACCACTAGCGACCTGTTCAACATGGACGTGGTTATCCCCAGCCCATGTGACAGGTGTCAATAAAATTAATAATAAAATTCTTTTCATTCTAGATTATCCATAAAAATAGTAGTGTTAGTACGATTCCTTCCCCAAAAGCTAACCAATACATATGGTAGTCATCGAGTTTCATTGCATCTTGAAATCCAAAAATTTGTTTTTCATGCCAGTCTCGGAATTTTTCTAATATACTGTTCATACATCTCTCCCTAGTTTGTTTGTGTGATGGTTATATTTAGAGACGAACCATCACCCACCTGTATTGATGATTCCTTTTCGTCTGTTATGGTTCTAATACTTGCTTGTGCAAATATTGGGATTTTTATAGAGATAATTCCCTGCACTTCCCTGTAGAACCATATTTGACCAAGACCCTTGTCTACAATTGTATTGTATTGAGTGTCTTTATCAAACCCGAATCCAGTTCCTTGTATTCTTGCAACTCCAAAGGGGTCACTTTTTCTCTCGACATTAATTCCTACCTTCTTGTCGATTTCAAGAACTACATCCAGTAAATCTTGTAAGAAATCGACATCAAGTAAATCTCTGTCGAGTTCTGTATATTCTAATTCGTCATCTTCAAAATAGTCTTCTTCTAAGTCGTTAAACTCTAAGAAGTCTACATCAAGAATGTTGCTACTATCATTTTCGTTAGTAGACGATTCTTCTGCAACTTGTTCTTTCACCTCTTCGGGTGGATTGACAATAAACATATTATCAATCATACCTACATTTATACCACTAACCGTGACAGGTTTTGTTGGTGAATCATCATATGTAGAAACCATTGTTGCTTGATAGGCTTCTTCAAGTGTGACTGTTCCACCTGCATTACTTACTATAATCTTACCCGAGGGATTACCCCATCTATCAGGCAAAAGTATAACAAGTGACCTTCCGATTTCATCAATACTTGTAGTGAAGTCGGTTCCAACCACAGCTATTTGTGCAGTAGGTGTAGATATATTTATGTTACTTTTCTTAATTTTACCACCAAAACCCGATGCAAATCGAGCGGTGCCTTGTGCCATTCGTATGGCCATTTTGGATTTGGATGGGTCGGGGTCATAGTAGACTTCGTCTATCCAAACCTTGGAGTGTTCTGTTAAATCTAGTTCCTCATCTCCTAGGAACTGAATCTTCATTCTCCCATTTTGTGTTTGTGCTGTATCATACATCAACACATCGGGTTCAGTATTTGCACTGACAATAGAGTTTTCTCCGTCTCTCTGAAGTCCTGCAGAACCCTTGTATTCTATAATGTTACCTATGGGTTCAGCTACAGTAGAGGTAGCCAAACCGATAAGTAAAACACTACTCGCCAGAGTCTTTCTGAACGATGTCAATATTTGCATTAGAAGTCACGAAAGACACATCAATAATACCACTACATGACTGACCACTTGGACAACCTGTAGTACCACTTTTTTGAATGATGTCTATATCATTGGTAGAACCAGTTAGAACTGCAGTGATTTTGTTATCAGTTGCATCCGATTGATTCGTATTAATGTCATTTGATGAACCTGTCACAGTCCAGTTCCAAACTGCATTGTCACTATCTATCTTAGTAGTGAATACGTTTGATGAACCATTGACTGCTAAATCCCAATTAAGGTATTCTGCAGATGCATCATATCCGACATCAATGTCGAATGTGTTAGATGAACCTGTCACAGTTCCTAACATATTTAAGTTATCTGCTGAACCTTGATAACCTACGTTCCAATCCATTGAGTTAGAATCACCAGTAAAAGTTAAGTTTACGGTTGAACTATCTGCAATAAAAGGGCCGTATAGTTTGTTCATGTCTCCATCTTGCACTAATGTTAAGCTATTAGATGCACCAGTTATAATCATGTCTGCAGATGTTCCTGAGAAATCATCTAGACCTACTTTGTTTCCATATCCCCTCTGAGTGAAGTTTAATATCAACGTGTCACCTGACTGTTGTATCCAAATTTCATTATCATCCGCACCTGCATATAAAGCCGCAGGCATTCCTAATGTCAAACATAATAAAAGAAGTTTATTCTTCATCTTGTTTTTCCTCTATTCGATGTAATTCGTTTCTCCCATGTGTTCCATGAGGATGACGATGTCCATCTTTAATTACCCAAAAACCTCTATCGTGTCCTTGGTATATTAGTTCTAAGACAGCAAGTTCAATTGCAGAACGAGTCGCTTTTGTGACTCCTTCATTATTTGCTACACCATCTTCTATTTCAACTAGTTGGGTATCCATATCCACAAATTTGAATATGTCGTACCCACCACCTGTACTCAGAATTGTTTTTTTCGTCTGTACATTTAATAAAATTTCTCCAGTAAGTGTAGAGATTCCTCTCAAACTTACGGTCACTACATCTCTTCTATAGGAGACACTTGAACCGATGCCTAATGTTCTTGCACCTCGGCCTCCACTTTCGATGTTAGTATCATAACCAACTATCCCACCATCAAGTAAGATTCCTGCAAAAAGAAGAGGTTGAATTCCTGTTGGAGAATCCTCATTACCTTCCTTTTCTGCAAAACTTTCTCTAGTAGAACGGATGATTTGTCTCTCTCTGACAAGTGCATCCAAATTTGTTCTTTCTACTACTCTAAACCATTTACCTTTTCCTGCAGTCTTCAATGCATCAATCAGAAATGATTCTGCACCTTGTGTGACTGCAGTTGAGAATGATGCTATTCCATCCATTCTCTTCCTTTGTCCTGTCTTATCTAAGAACCCATAAACTGCAACTACTGGCATTGTATCAGCAGGTGGTAATTCTGCAAGTTCTTGATAAGTAGGTATATTTACTACTTCTGCTTCTTCAATACAACTACCAACCTTTTCCATAACTGCAGATGTACAACTGTCTGTCATACTAGGAATACTTGCACACCCAGTGGTGAGCAAGACCAATAATAGTCCTACTAATCCTACGTTTTTCATTTTTTAGAAACTTCCTGTACCTACTGGTATATCTAAAGTTGTTGTTGTACCATCACTTGCAACAATTGTTAATCTGATGAATTCTACTCCATCTTCACCAACCATTTTTTCATATGTCACTGTATTACCTTCAATAGAGAAGACACCATATGATGCAGCTTCTCCGTTAGAGAACATATTTTCTACTAACTGTTTTGCAATTTGAGCATAGATTCTGCTCTCTACATTTCTAAGAAATTTTGCAAGTGTAGTGTTCTTGGCTTCACGTTCTGCCTTTGCAATTCTATCTTCTATGTCTTGTGCAATCTTATCACGTCTTGACTTTTCTTGGTTCTCAATTGTCAAATAGTGTGAAGATTGTCCTATTCCACTGAAGGAAGGACTTTTAAATTTATGTACTATTTCATCTGCAACAACTACTTGTGCAGTAAAAAATATTATTAACACTAGTACACCTAAGTGTGTTCCATTAATCTTAATCATTTTTTTGTTCCCTTCTTTTTTTCATTTTCTTTATATTCTAGAACCACATTCACTTTTTGTTGAAGACGGATCATGTCTTGGTCGAGCATTCTCACTTGGTCAATAACCTTTATAAGTGCAAAATGCTGTTTTTCTAGTTCGGGTTCGATGTGTTCTCCGATGAACCACCAAACGTAATAAATGAAGTATCCAAGTCCAACTGACATGACTACTGGGAATCCGTATTCGGATATGAGTTGACCAATTTCCATTAGTCTCTCCTTACATCGAGTTTCCCATCTTCGATGAAGTTTTCTGCTCTCGCAATTCTGTCAATATCGGGTCTGAGTTCCAACGCACTTGATACTAACATATCTATTTTAATCATTTCATTAGACATAGTTCTTGCACGGTTCTCTAATGACTTACAGAACATTGTTAGTGTTTTAATTTGGTCTACAATCCCTTCTAATATTTGTTTAATAACCATGAATATGAAAAAACCCATCACAAGACTTCCTGCAATCGGGGCTCCCACTTCACCTATTATACCAAATATATCTTCCATGCAATTATTTATGCTTTTGACCCCTTAAAGCCAAAAAAAAGGTGACCGAAGTCACCCCTTTAATTGTAGTAAAAATACTACTTACTTGTTGAGATTGCCTTTACAACTTCTGCCTTAGAACCACTTCTCTTGACTTTAATGTTGTTTTTATCTGCATAATCTAAAAGTTGCACTTTTGTAAGCTTCTTTAATTCTGCAACTGAAGGTTTCTTCGGTTTTGCAGGTGTCGGTTTAGAAACCGATGGCTTTGACTTTGCAACTTTTTTAGGTGCTTCAGTTTTTGGTGACAAAAAATGAAAACCTAATGCAACGAGGACAATCAGTCCAATGATATATTCCATAATATACTCCGTTTTAGTTAACTAATCTTATTTAGTCCTTTGCTCGAAGTACATTTAATGCACACCAATCAAGGATTTTATAAGCTTTCTTTACCAATCCATCATCGACTGGTGTTGGTGTAAGAGCTGCAATTAATGATGCACCCATTACTAACCAAGGTATCACTTGAACCCATCCTATAACCCACTGTAAAAAATCTAATAACATAGTTTTCTCCATTTAAGTTAATTTACATAGGTATTTATGATTCCTTAGTACTCCCGATAGAGTATTTAGTGGTTAATTTCCACTCTGTTTTCTCTTTAAAGGGAATAATCTTAATTTGTGATAAGGGTGCAGTAGGTTCTACAATCATTGATTTATCAACAACGGATACTAATTTCCATTGTTCTAGGAGATTCACGATAGTATTTCTTCGTCCAATATCTCCCTCATCTATTGATGTAGGTTTACCGTCTAATTTGAATAGTTCTTTGAAGTGTGTTATGTAGTATTTACCCCTTTTGTGCAGTATATGGCACGACTGGAAGAGTTCTTTGTCTTTACGCGATGCAACACCTATCCTAGATAGTGTTTCTCTTATCTTTAGGAAATCGTCTTTTTCGGGGAAGGTAATTTCTACCAAATTTTTGACTAGTTCGTCATTATTATCCATTGTTTTGTCCACCAGTTTTCATCCTGTTTCTCAATTCACGAACCTGTTTGTCTGATAAAATCTCCATATATTCCTTAGCGGTTTGAGATGATACCTTATAGTAGTCCTTGATTGTTTCTATTTTTTTACTGACATAGGGTTTTTCCCATGAGGAAAACCTTTGTCTTTTTCTTAGAGTATTTAGGAAAAATAGGTATTGAAGACGATTTTCTAGGTGGTTTCTACCATTCATTTCATTAGAAAAGAATATAGAATCTTGGTGATAAGATAATGACTTGTTGGTTAAAAAAGGTGTATACGCTTTCTCTTCGATATCATCAACCATAATATCTTTTTTATCATAGGATACGGACTTGACAAAGTCAAAAGGATTACGTTTGGACATTTAATTTCCTGTATGTTGTCCGAAAACCTGTAGGAGTTCTTCACCTTTGAGAGGTTCACCAAAGAATACAATTTCACCTGTTTCTCTAATCTCTCGTTTTACAACACCATTGTTATATTGGATATCTAAAACCGAACCATCATCACCTCTAGTGTCGTACCACATTGAAGTGAATGAATGTGCATGGATTGATGCAACACCATTCGCCCATTCTTCTGCAAGGATTAGTCTCCTTTGTCTATCTACCGTTTCGTCATATTGTGTCATGTATTATCTCCGTCTCTATATTCTACACTATGTTTTTCAAACATTTTGTTTGCTTTTCTTTGCCATGATTTCTCTACTTGAGAATCAAACCAATTTCTAAACCACTGTCTTAACTTACCCATTATTTGAATTTACACTCCGACATAATTTCTGTTAGACATGCAACAAAGTTGATTTCAGTATCAACTGAAAATGCAGCTTTGTATTGGTAATCTGCAATAATCAATATTGCAGCTGGTAATGAACGAGGTTCTAATTTTTGTTCAAGTGCATTGAACACTTTTCTAAACAATGTAGTAAAGTCTTGGTCACTATTTTGACCTACCCACTTTCTCATTCCAGTCCAGTTCTTTTCTTTTATCTGATTAATTAGAGGAACCAACTTCTCTTCGTTGAGCGATGATAGTAGACCACCATCAATCACCCCACTGACACCATATCTCTGAATCTCATTCAGACATCTTCGGAAGTCGGGGAAGAACTTCATTATAAGTTCTGCAAGTACTGGTTCTTCTGCAGATATATTTTCCAGTTCACAAATGTTTTTACATCTTGCTAACATCTGTTTTGCAAGAGTTGGTTTTTGGTCTGCTGGTATTTTGAAATCTATAACTGTTGTTCTAGAATGTAATGCAGGTATAATTCTATTCTTGTAATTACAAGTAAATATAAATCTGCAATTACCCGAGAACTCTTCTATGAATCCTCTTAATGCAGGTTGAACACTGTCTGCACTTATGTAATCTGCTTCGTCTAGAATGACCACCTTTGGGCCTCCACCTAGAGACATAGTTGAAGCAAAGTTTTTGATTTTAGTTCTCAGTGTGTCAATCAATCGTCCTTCATCAGAACCATTGATAACAATAAAGTCTGCACCTAGTTCATTACAAAGTGCTTTTGCAATTGTAGTTTTACCACAACCTGCAGAACCACTCAAAAGTAAATTAGGGATTTCTCCCTGTTTTACAAATTCGGTGAATTGGTCTTTGAAACTCTGAGGTAATATAGTATCGTTTATTGTTTGTGGTCGATACTTTTCCACATATAAAAATTCATCCATCAATTTATCCATAATTTAAAAAGAAGAAAAACCCCACCGTCTTTCTTACGCTACACACCCTAGTAGAATGATGAGAAGGTGTAGCTCCCATGGGTTTACAGAGACATGTAAAACCCATAAAACTATTTATAACTAAGACCCGTATTTTGAATCGGGTTCTAATGCAATAAAGTACTCTAATGCAATATCTTTGTTATTAAAGTGAGAAATACCTTTAGAAGATACGGTCACAGTATAATTACCTGCAAGTATCTTAAGGTTCTCAATCTTGAAGTTCATAGAATATGATACTCCATCACCGTCACCTACCACTCTTGAGAATGTATTTGACGATGCATTCTTTTTATCTTTAACAGTTAAAGACACTACACTTCCATCACTCTCTAATACTAAGTCATTAACACCTAGTACACTTGATGCTTTCTGTAGGTCTACTAACAATTCACTTGATACATCGAAAGTAATTTCGACATCAGGCATTGTTATAATCTTTTCGGGTGCAGTCACCATACCCTCACTGGCATAATGGTAATCCATCTTAGATGTTGTATCTGCAATAGATAGTGAAGAATCACCGAAATTAAAATCGGGGTCTTCCAACAAAGATGTTGCACCTAGAAATTCTGGCAGGTTGTAAATAGAAAAGTCTTTTGGGAACTCTTCTGATACAGTTGCGACTGCAAGAATGTTTTTCATATTAGAAATAGTTTCTAATTTGTTTCCTGTTTTAACTCGTATACCCGAGTTTATGGTTGAGAAGTTCTTTAGAACATCCCTAGTGTTATCACTGATTTTCATCATTAATAGGTCTCCTTTTATAACCCGATTCTTCGAGTAGTTGTTTATCGTGATTATTTAATGCAAGGAATCCATAATGAATTACCTTCAAAAGGTCGGCACGATTCTTCCCACCCTTCTTACCATATCTTTGTGCATACTTCATAATATTCCCAATCGTAAAACCTTCACCGTGTCCTGCATCCATAATGAATTCAGTAGCTTGATACTTGTTCAAACTGTAGTGTTGGTCATACGTTGAGTCAACGTATGCAGAGAACTCTTTAATGAGTTCTCCTTCGTTGTATTTGTAGTCTACTGACTTACCAAAGATTTTATCATACATACTAGTCATTATACTCTGAAGACTCTTCTTCGTCAATAGGGTTTTCAGCATTTAGGTCAACCCCTGCATCAATCTTAGTGTAGAGGTCAAGAATACTATTTCTAGTTTCCTCATCGAACCTAGAGATACACATTGTGATTGACTTAAGTTTGTCACCAAACATTCTGAATGCATTCACTATGTGAACCAACCTTCTTGTAGTCACAACATCTTCTATTGCACCTTCATAGTAAGACTTTCTGATTATGTCCGCCCAGTCTACTAGTTTGTCACAAAATTCGTCATCAACTTGTCCAGTTAATTCCATTTCTTTTTTAAGAATACTTCTTTCAGTTTTCACTGGTGGATATTCTTGTTGCATTGTGATTGCAAACCTTTCCAACATAGCTTCATTCATGACTTGAGTTCCTATGAACTTTCCATCTTCAGAACCTTGTCCTTTAGTATTTGCAGTTGCAAGAATTGTGAAACCTTCTTTAGGAGTCACCCACTCACCAGTTTTCTTGATTAGGTATCCTTTACCTTCAAGAACTGATTGTAGACACATCAACTTGTTTGAACCCAAGTCAACTTCGTCAAGAAGAAGGACAGCACCTTTCCTCATAGCTTTGATGACAGGGCCTTCTCTGAACATTATGTCACCACCTTGTAGTGTGTGACCACCCATTAAATCATCTTCATCAGTCTCGATGGTGATATTAACTCTGAAGAGTTCTCTCTTCAACTGAGCACAAGTTTGTTCAATCATCAATGTTTTACCATTACCACTTAGACCAGTGACAAACACTGGGAAGAAGATTTTGGATTTGATGATGTTCTTGACATCTTTGAAATGTCCGAATGGAACATAGTTTGACATTTTCTCGGGGATAATTTTAACATTATCCAAATGAGATATTGCAGTAGTTTGTGCAGCTACTGGCATGTTTACAGATTGTCCCCTCTTTGCAGGGATAGGTGTACCTTGAACACTAGGTGTAATTGGAGTCACATTCTGTGGTTCATACCCACCGTTGTATCCATTCACAACTTGCATCAAGTTAAAGATACTACCTTGTTTAAAGTTGTATCTTGCAGACTTAACCCAGTATGGTAAACCACCTACTGAATCAAAATCTTCTTTAGTAAAAGAAGTCTGTTTAGGGAACTTCTCAACTAAGGCTGATAGGAACTCTTTCCTATCGGGGGTAAAATGGAAGTCTTTACCATCGATTACGATGGACTCACTTCTATTATAGGTTCTTTGATTTGTCATATTGTCTCCTTTAAATCAATTATTTTTCTCATCTTTTATAGTATACGAAAAAAGTGATCGCATTGTCAAGTTTTTATTTGCATGTTTGCAAAAGTTTTCCAACTTGGTCTTCAATCGATACCATACCTTTACCTTTTCTAAAGGTCTCAAATCCACCGTTGTTAGTCCAAAACCTAAAGGCTTTACACTCAACTGCTTCTTCGGCACACTCTTTTTGTCTAGGACAATCAAACTTTGTACAGGGTGCAGGGCCGACATCCATGACGGCATCGGCAAATGCACTGTAATCTGTTTGGTGTGAAATGTAATATGCTTCGTCTACTCTTAATGGTTCTCTCATGATGTTTTCTCCATGATTGTTTTTAGTGTATACCTGTTATCCAGTAGTGTCACTTCAAAAGTGTCAAGAACAAAATCATGTTCTACTAGATAAGGTGCTTCTTCTTTTCTTGATTGCAGTATCATTACCCTATTAGTAAAGTCCCTGTAATCGTCTCTCTCTAAAATGAATGTTTCATTCATCATATATTTTCCTTCCATTATGCTATCTCCTTGATAAATTCGTTAGTCAAAAACCTTGAAGTAGTTTTTGAGTTTTGGTTTTTCTTAAATGCACCCAAGAGTTTTCTCTTAGTCGCACCGACCAACTCATCGTCTAACTCTGAGTCACCTGCAACACTTAGTGCTGAAGTCGAAGTTAAGAACAATTTGTTGTAACCTTTGACTTTAAATGCGACACCTTCTTTTCTGATTTGTCTCCAAGTGGAGTCAACGTCCATTGAAGGAAGGGATTCGTAAATATTCCAAAGGTCTTGTTTCCTACCCAATACA
>CEOP01093454.1_pt1 | contig 13205 bp, 10 predicted proteins | sample 361301 | NCBI WGS metagenome assembly CEOP01 (sample SAMEA2619548, study PRJEB7988) | marine metagenome | biome: marine biome (ENVO:00000447); feature: deep chlorophyll maximum layer (ENVO:xxxxxxxx); material: "saline water (ENVO:00002010), including plankton (ENVO:xxxxxxxx)" | depth 55 m
AGTTCGGGGTGAGTTTCAATCATGAGGTTCTCACCTTCTCCAATCTCTACAAGTATAGTGGCGAGTTCGTGTGCACCCTCTCCAAGATCCTCAAGAGTTGAAAGATGAATCCAGAGAGGTATCAGACGTGTCCGATCTTCAGTCTCTCTGTAGTGCTCGACTAGTGAGCGCGCTGAAGGAATATGATTAGAATCAACCATCTGAGCTGCCGTATAGCAGGTAGCTCCAGCATCAGCGTGCCCATTTCTCAAATGTAATCGGCCGAGGTTATACCACCCTGGTGCATCGGAATTATCGAGATTAAGACCATCAGTGAATGAGGTTATTGCTTCGTCAACACGACCCTCGAGTGCATAGGCGGCACCAAGAATCTTGTATGGTCGCGCGTGACTTGAATTCCTTTCAAGATAATCCCCCTCAATCATAGCAATTACTTCGGCACTGTTTCCGGAGCGAAGCATGCCAGCTGCTTGATTCATCATGGAGTTGACCTCTTCATCTGAATCTGGACTCTGGATAACAGGCTCCGGTTGTGGTTTTGATTCGGTGAGTATCGCTGAATCGACTATTTCTACGGGTTCCTCGATTTTGACTTCCTCCATTGGTAGTTCAGAAGGAGGAGCTGTAGTGGTCCCGATGACCAAACCTGTTTTCCGGATTGCGGGTTTAGTATCCTCTGAAGATGCGGTTTCCACAACATCCTCTAGATGCTCTGATGATGAGGATTCTGTACGTGTGGCTACCATTCGAGATCCAGAATCTGCTATTCTAGTAAGGGCCGGATGCCCTGGAAAGTGTGTCAATGCCTTCTGTGCATGTTCAGCAGCACCAGGTTCCCCTAACGCATCTAGAATTACAGCGAGGTTCGCCATAGCTGGAATATGATTTGGGTCATGAACAAGTGTCACATTGAATGACTTGATAGATTCGTCAGCTAGCCCCATCTGTTCTTGTACAACACCAAGATTGTACCAGCACAAGGGACTTGTGGGATCAAGAGCGATTGCCTGCTTGAAACGAGCCGCTGCTTCAGAGGGCCTCTTAGCACCCGCAAGGGCCTCTCCTTCCTGAATAAGACGCATTGTCTCGCTCATGGGTTCATCTACTGGCTCCTCAACTTCAGGTTCCTCAACAAGAGGTTCTGGCGCTTCAAACTGAGATGATTCGCCGATAGGGATGTTTCCTTGAGGCTCATCCTGGCTCTCATCGTCCCTACGGAGATTCGGGATGTTAATCTCCCCAATCTTCGACGAAGCGCGTTCAAGACCGCTGCCTATGCTATCCATGGCCTTACGGCCAGCATCCTGCGCCTTGTCTGCAGCAGTGCCAAGTACACTCGTAGTAGTTGAGACAACATCCCTTGCAACTTCCTTAACACGCTCCTTTCGTGTAGGCGCAATGCCATACAGTGCACCATTACAGGATGGACATTGAGGCTCTGCACCGGTAAGGTCCGACCCACAATGTGGGCATTCATCATGACCGTGAGACACCATACGGAACAAACTACGGTTATTCGATTTGCCAATAAGTATTCGCTGTTATTGACCGGAATGAACATCACTCAGTTAGTGTTGCGAGGTTCATGGCGAAATTTCTGATGATAACCGCTACCACTGGAACTAATCTTGAATTGGCAGAGCGATTCGCTGGGGTAGCGAGAGAAAAAGGGCATAACGCAAAGGTTGTGGATTTGGTTGAAATGGATTTACCGATGTTCACAGTGGCACGTTCATCTGATCCCGAACAAACAGTAGATGTTTCAGAGCTTACACAACAAATGATTGAGGCAGATGCATGGATTGTAATCGCTCCCGAATACAATGGTTCAATGCCTCCCACTTTGAACAATGCTATCGCTTGGCTTTCAGGCGATTGGCAGAACTTCAGGACAATGTGTACAGGTAAGCCAGTCGGCCTAGCAACTCACAGCGGTGGTGGTGGTGCGCACGTGATTATGGCAATGAGACAGATGTTCTCCTTCATTGGGGCCGATGTCATGGGAAGAGCATTGACATCCGGTCGAAACAAAGAAGCAAACCCCGAGACAATTGATGCAATGATCGATAATCTAGCTTGATATCGTTAAATCGTTCACACTATAGCGCAGGGATAGCCTAGAATTCAAGCCGATGCTATTCGCTTAAGATGCTCAATAGCTTGTTGAGCAGCACTTCGAACATTCTCGTCTGGGTCCTCAAACATCTCCACAATTAGAGGAACTACCCTTCCGTCCTCAATCTGGCTCAATGCATCAATCGTGTGAATCTTCACCCCACTAGAACCAGTTTCTAGCAACGGACGAGAAACTCGAAGTAAAGTCTCAGCATCATCCAACCTACGGAGTTGTCGAGATGCCTCGAGTGCGACATCGGTATCTGAATCCCTAACGAGACGGATAATTACTGGTTCAGCATGACGTATTGGCGCACCATCAATCGTTGTGATAGTGCTAACTCGAACCGCTGAATCAGGATCGGTTGCACATCTAGCAATCCGCTCCCATGCTTCATCTTCATCCACGATTTTCAACCATTGGATAGCAGCGAGTCGTAACGCTACGGAATCTGATGAAAGAAGACGGTCTGTCAAAGTCAACGGACCAATGCGGACTAATGTTGCCAAGACCTCAGAACGAAGATCTGATTCTTTCAAAAGAGGCCAAATCCGCATTGCATCCTCTGATCCACCGGTTAATGCTAGGGCACGAATCCTGTTCCTCCTCTCCTCATCTGTGGAGTCATCGAGAATAGATCTCACAAGTGGAACATTTACCCTTTGACCAATTCTTGCTGCGGTCTCGGGATCCCGCCCCGCTGCTAAGACACCTTCTCGTATTGTTCGATGGATACTAATGAGTCGAAGGATGGACTGAATCAGAAGCACATCTATGAGAATCAAGAGGGCCAAAACAATGTGGCGCCCCATCCAAGCGTCGGGTTCGATTCGACTCCACTTCACCTCGTAGACCTCTGCCCAATCCAACAAGCTCCTTGAGAGCAAATCTATCCCAAACAACCACCAATCCTTTCCTGTCACATCCTCAGGTACTGAATACAGATTGAACACGTCATTCAATCTCCAGAGAAGGAGTGGGACGATTACAATCAGATGCATGCTAACGATAAGGACATTCAGCCGAAGATCGGCATGTTGATCAGGATCCTCATCGATAATCCGCTGAGCAATCTCCCTGCGTAGTTTCTCGTTCTCAGACCAGACACGATGGACACCAAGAACATAGAACGATGCAATTAGAATCGATATCAGTCCAAATGGACTCAAAGGGCCACTTAGATACCATGCAGCAAGGATGGTAGCGACGAGAATAGATTCCATGACTGCCAAGCGAAGAACAGGTTCTCTGATTGACGAACCACCATAACGTCCGATAGATCGAAGACCATGGTCGATCCATCGGATGACATCCATTGGGTTCAATCCGTCAACAACGGTTCATGAATGGACACGAATGATTTCAGCCTTGAACTTCGATTCATTGAATTGAAACGGTGTACACGGGCACCTATGCTGCCGGCACTGTGGTGGGTACTCTTCTCGCTCTGCAGCATCCTAGGTGTCGCCACTTGGTATCTGAGAAATTTCACCGAAAGACGAGACCTTACCCGTCTTTGTGGCATCCTTGGTGCAATCCTCATGATTGCTCTAGTCCAATGGACATATTCTGCGGGGCTGATTGAATGACTAGTCAAGAAATTGATTGGGCTAACGTTCATCCTTACCGAGCCGATGTACCCTGGGGTTATGATTCTCGACGTGCAAATCCATCAAATCAGGAACGGCAGGCTGTGGTATTCATTCGCAAGAACTTCAACCGTATCGAACGGATTGTTCGGCGTGTCCTAGGTGGAGCAGATCATCTCCAACGCCCTATGGACGTCATTATGACTACACTTTGGGAACTATGTGATGGTGAAACACCATTTGCAGAGATTTGCACGATTCTGGATCATCAATTCAAGGAAGACATCGCACCTGTTGGAGAGAGAGCAATAGCCGCAGTGTCAGAACTAGCTAGGCTCGGACTCCTTACCCTCCATCAAGGCCCGGTCCAGAACCCTGAACCACGATATCCTAATCCTGTAGAAGACGAAGACCATCATTGGTTAGTTGTCTCGTTAGAAGAGGAATGACAAGTCCAACAGGATGGAGTGTTCATCGCACATTGTGGGTGCCTAGCAGCACCACAAGTGATGCAACTAACCCAAGGAGACCCTGGATGGAATCCATAGCCACAGTCGCCACAAACCGTTGGAGTGTATGGCTCCGATTCGGCAACAACTACTGGTGGCCCGCTGACTTGAGCAGGTGCTAACTCCACTGGATTTTGCAATGGCGGACCACCCATCACAGGTTGAACGGTTTCAATCTGTACCGCAGGTGGATTTTGAACCTCTGAATATGCTCCATAAGATTCGATTTCATCAAACTCCTCATCATCCTCCTGTCTACGCATTAGCATCACTGTAACCACTGCACCAACAATCAACAATACCAGAATAACTCCTATTGATCCAACAATAATTCCTGATGAGAGTCCCTCTTCTTTGGTCACTTGTTCCTGTCGAATGAGAATCTCTGCATTAGCCAATTCTGTACCATCGTTTGCTACAACAACGACGCTGACTTTTCCATCAACGAATTCAGGTGTAGCAGTCACCTCGCATGTGATTGGAATAGTGATTGTTGCCACTGGAGATTCAAGCAGGAAAACACGGAGACGCTCAGTCTCAGCCTGATGAGAGCAGTCATACTCCAGCCCATCTACAGAACCGAGAAGAACATCAACCTCCGTGGAATCTGTTGACATGGAAGTCAAATTGAAGGTGAATTCAGCTTGCCCATTCGTAGGAAGCAAGAATTCAGAATCAGATATCCCAGTTAATCCAACACTTCGGAAACGATCCACTGTAAAGGTGAATGAAGACTCCTCGACCCCTGCAGAACTTCGTACATATCGTGTCACAGTTACATCAGTTCCGAGAGCGATACTACCCCCAATATTGACGACTGCGTCGATTCTCTTCATTGCCCCCGGTAAAATCGTGACAGATTGATAGGCGTTGACGGGTATATTGCCGTCCATCGTCAACAGAGAAATAGACACATCAGGAGACACTGGAGAGATAGATACCTTGACCTCTAATGCATCATCTACAGCATTGCCCGTGTTCTCAATAGAGAACCCAGAGGAAACGCTACCTCCAATGATGCCTCCAGAATCAACATCATCCCATTCACTAACAATATTCGACAATGCGACGTCTACGTAACCTGATTGAGTAATACTCGCAGGATTCGACAATGATGAAATCGAACTGTCTACTGTGAATGTCAGCCACACCTCTGTTCCAGGAGTCATAGTTGAACCAGCTACAACAAGAACTGTAACATTGGCTGAATCGCCCTCATAGCCATTCAAATCTAATTCAAAGGTAGAATCGATAGGCTCTCCTTCGACAAGGATAGATGATTGCCAGCCAACTGGAATACCATCTACTCCAAGGATGAGGTCATCTACACCGTTACCCAGATTCGTGACAACTAGGTTCACCGGAACCGGTACCCCTGGCTGGAATACAATATATCCATCCTCAATAGACTCGATGCTTAGATCGTGAATCTGACCAATTCGAGGACCAGATGTCGGAGAGCCTTGGACAACATCACCAGAAAGAGTAGATGTGACGATTGGCGTGATAATAGGAGATGGGTCCTGTGCGTGGCCATCTGAAGGAGCCTCGAGGAGTATGCGCATCACCCTAGATTCACCTCCAGAGATTGACGCACTTTCAGGACCAGAAAGAGAAACTTGCCAGGTCTGAGCACCCTCGATAGACCAATTGAAGTGAACCTCATCAAGACGTTCTGCTTGATTTACAACATTCCACTCAAGGAGATGACTCGATCCAGGTGGTATGTGAGTAGGCATGTTACCCCATTGAGGTATGATTCGTAAATCACTGACCATTGAAGCTTCAATGGTCAACTGATGAACAGTAATCGAAGATGTGTCTGCCCCACTTTGTGCCTTGAGCGATACAACTCCTGTTTCACCTGGAGATGCTGTCGACGGGATAGATATGGTCAAGTCAACTGTTCCATTCCCCCCTGCGGGAAGCACAAGAGACGTGTCCTGACTAGAATCAAAATCAACTGTCCAACCCATTGGCATTGAAACATCCTCAACCATCAATGTGTAGGTATCTCCTGCATCACCCGTGTTCAGTAGTTCGATACGATGGTCGCAAATCGAGCCAGGAGGACATCGTGGAGCACTACTCACTTCTACCCAAGTAGACGTATATTCTGGAGCTACCCCTGCGTTGAAAGTAATAGAATCCTGAACAGTTGATTCCTCTGCACTCTGGACCAAAATTGTGCCCTGGATACTACCTGTAGGAGCGTTAGCTGGAGGTTTTGTCTGGAGTTTGAATGTCCGCGTATCTCCTGAATCGATTTGGATTTCAGTGCCAGGAAGGACACCACTGCCAGTGGAATGTGTGAATCGATGATCCCAACCTGCTGGCAATCCAAGTGCTTCAAGTGTAAAGCGATCTGTCAAGTTTCCAGTATTACGAACTGTAAACGACATGTCTGACCACTCTCCTCGGTTTGATGTACCACTAGGACTCCCTAATGCATCCAAACCAAATTCACTTGCATCGGCCTTCTGGTCGTAAAACATGACAATATCTTCGACCCAATATCCCACCTCTGTTCCCGATGCATCGGATGTGAACTTGAACTCGATTTGAGTCTGAGGACCGAGAGCCGTCGGAGGAATGTAGAGCCACGGGACTGAGATGCTATTGATAGTGCTAAGTTGGATTAGCCAGCTAGTTGGCTGCCCATCCACGAGACCATTGAGGCCGCCATTGGGGATTAGATCGGCCTTGTTTGAACCTGAACTTACGCTAACCTGCATCGAGTCCCCGGTTGCAACATTACCTGTGTAGAAAAATCCGAGACCAAAACCACGTGTCGGATTCGGATGAACATCAGAGAAATCTAGTTGTGGGCTTCGTAATGTCTCCGTCCACATATTACCATAATTCGATGATGACACACCTCCAACTCTACAGGATGATGCGCCGTTCAATGGGTTTGAGGAATCCAATAACCAATTACTAGTTCGAGACCATGCTGTGTTAGATTCGCAGCGTTCGTAAACTGCTCCAATTGTCGTTGTTGAAAATCCCTCATCGTTCTGTGAATTGGTATCCAAGGGGTGGCTAGTTGTGATACGTACCGTATGATTCCCACTGTACTTCGGTGTCCACACTGCATTCACTGTAGCAGTTGCCCCTGCAGATACTGATGTGGTCGACGTGGTATTATGTAATTCGAAATCGATGTACTCATCATGGAGGACGACGATCTCAACATTGACTCCTGATGCACTTGAAGTACCAAGATTCTCTATTTCAACAACCATCTGCATTTGGGTATCAACCATCCCGTCCACTATCCAAAGGTGCGGAGCCCTCGCAAGTGTAGTCGTACGTGACAGAGTATTGTAATCAGATGCATCCGCACTTGAGACGTATCGTGATGTGAAACTTAGAGGCTTCACATCCACTGTCGCCTTCGGACTAACGGCTTCAGCTAGAGGCACCATTGGTAGCATGAGAAACAGAGCGACGAGGGCGAGCGCCGTACGACTCCGACTATGATGCATCGTGGTCTCATGGCTCACCGCATTAATGAAATCCGCGGCTATTCCTCGGAATCAGAAGTAGAGGATAATTTTGCTTCCGCCTTCTTTGTCTTTGCCAAAGCAGCGAGATACAAAGTGACTGGGAGGATTAGAGTAACACCAAAGCAACCTACCAAGGCAGTCATACTCCAGATTAATTCCGTGATGGGATCAATAGTGAATTGCTCAACTGAAATCAGATCATGATGCACAGTCTCTACCTGTACACCTGTTCCTGTGGAGTTTATTGACGAACCTGTGTCATCCAATATTCTGATTGTCCACGTTCGATTAAGATGAGCATCCTCCAAGGTGCGATTGACTTCGAGTGATGCAGATGTTAGATTGTCAGAAAGAATGGCCCAAGTTCCTGACAAAGGCAAATCTGACGTAAGAATCCCTCTCAAAGAGGCTGTGCCATCCTCAACATTCGTCGAGTGCTTAGCCGAGCTTTCACAGTTCTCGGCAATTCCCTCATAATCCTGGGTATCAGGAGTGAAGCATTGGAATGGAACATTGTCATCCATTTCCATCCCGAGGTTTGGATGATACCACCATACTCCACCAACTGCTGTGACTTCAACGATAGATCCGAAAGGAGCATTGTCAATACTAACATTAATCCAAGATATTGCATCTTCAGTTGAGAATGTGTAAGACCCATTGACAGAGTCATCAACAACCATGAGCTCCCTAGCGTCATTAGACGTCTTCGCCAGATAGTATCCCGAATCTAATGTCGCGGAGTAGACCGCGTAAGAGAGAATTAGGATTAGCGTCATACCTAGGCCAACGATAGTCCGAAGCATGTTCGGATTCTGTGCTAGCGCCCTGCGCATACCCGAGCCACGGCACCGTGGCTTTCAAATCCGCGCTTGCCGCCACCACCTTTCCGGCAATCGTTTCTGAGACAACGGACCCGGGAGGGTTCATATACGCGAGGAAAGTCGGCGGGATGCTCTTGGTGATACGATGTCGTCTTTCCGTGATGTTCCTGCCGGTGACCTCATCGAAGGCGTGAAAGTGCTATTGGAATCCAACGATTCCATCAAGGCCCCAGAGTGGGCCGAAATCGTCAAGACTGGAACCCACAGAGAGATGCCACCTGTCCAACCTGACTGGTGGAGTCGTCGTGCTGCATCCATTCTCCGTAAGGTCGCCCTACATGGCCCGATTGGTACCAACCATCTCGCCCAGATGTATGGAGGAGCTCGCAACCGTGGCGTCCGCCCTAACCGCGCTGTCACAGGATCTAGAAACGTTGTTCGTACTGTTCTACAGCAACTAGATGCCTCGGGATACACCGTAATCAAGAAGAATCTAGCCGGAACGAAGGAGCTGGGGCGTATTGTAACCCCAGCTGGACAATCCCTTCTGGATCAGGTTTCCAAGGAAATCCGTCCGTCTGCTGAAGAGGTCGCTCCAGGCCTAGGGAAATACTGAGGTGAAGTAGATGTCATCACGCAAGACCTTCGGTAAGAAGAACCGTCTAAACAAGGTCACGAAGACTAATCGGCGTGTTCCTGTTTGGGTGATCCTACGAACCAACCGAAAGGTTCAGTCCCATCCTAAGCGTCACAATTGGCGCCGTTCCAAACTCCAGAGGTGATGAATAATGGCTGATGTTCGAAGAATGACGATTCCACTCCGTGGTGCTTGGAAAGTCAGCCGTAACCATCGGGCAAATAGGGCGATTGAAGAAGTCAAGCGTCACGTTGTTCGCCACATGAAGGTCACAGAGCAGGAGAGGATTTGGATTGATGAGTCAGTCAACCACACCATCTGGGCCCGTGGCATGCAGAAGCCGCCCCGTAAGATCCAGGTTGTAGTAACCCGTGAGGAAGGATTCCCCATCGAAGTCAAGATGGATGATGAAGACGAGGATGGTGAGGCCTGATGGGCAATATCCGTCCTTCATTCATCAAGTCCCGAGCCCTCCTACTCTTGGAGATGTATCCGGACAAGTTCAACTCGGATTTCGATAACAACAAGGTCCTAGTTGCCGAGTATACCGATGTATACAACAAGCGCATGAGGAACTGGATTGCTGGATACATCACACGATATGTTCAGCGCCGTCGTGATTAGGGGCGAACCCTGTGGGAAATCGACTGGACGTCGACATTCCTGAATACCCTCTTGAAATTGTCTTCGTCCTAGTACGACCTGAGTTCCCTGGAAACATTGGTGCAGTTTGCAGAGGTATGCTCAACTTTGGATTCGATAAGCTCAGAGTAATCGGTCATGACGGAAATTGGGAAGAAGAAACGAGGAAACGTGCTAAGCATGCACAATCTGTTCTCGATAATGCTGGAACCTACGATGATTGGGAATCATGCATGGAAGACGTATCTCTCGTCATCGGAACCTCTGGAAAGAGGGAATTAGGTGCCAAGATCCAATTCAGACATTTTCTGACACCTAGTGATCTTATTGAGAATCTCAAGGGATTGTCAGGACGTGTTGCCATCGTATTCGGACCTGAGGGAATAGGCCTCCTTCAAGACCAATTACGCCTATGTGACTTGCTTCTAACCATACCAACTTGGGAAGGTTATCCAATACTCAATCTATCTCACGCTGTTACAGTCGTCGCATATTCTATGCATCAAGATGTAGAGTTAGAATCTGAAGATGAACGCTCTATTATGGATCCAATATTGAGACGGACGCTACGAGAAAGTGCAGCAAGAGTCGCCGATTCATTACCAATTCATGATAGCAAGAAGAGAGGAGCAAGAGAGCAACTAATCAGGACGCTAATGAGGAGTGGACCAGATCAGTTCGAAGCTCATCGGCTACTCGGAATCCTCAATGATGCTGCTGAAGCGCTAGAGGTGGCACAGAGTGCCCTCCAAATTAACGATGAAACTCCAGAGAAGTGATACACAACAAGATCATATCGGCACTGAATTAGGATCGTAAGGATCTGCTGTTGACATGGTACTTGAATATCCAGTCCATTCATCAAAATCGAGATGTGTATCAGCATCAGAATCAAGGTCTCTCCAATTACCCCACTGATCTCCGTCGATATCTAGGCAAGATTCCACGCTATCGGAAATCCCATCGTCATCACTATCTGTATCACAGTAATCTAGAGTCCCATCTCCATCGACATCAGAATGTGAAGCATGTGTAACATTAGACCACTCAGTTGCATCATGGATATTATCACCATCGCTATCGATGTCGAGATAATTCGGTGTACCATCACCATCACAATCTACCGTAGCATCACCTTCAACAGAATCAGGAATTCCGTCTCCATCGGAATCGGGATCTGCGAGTTTGTCACGACAAATTGTGAGTCGAATAAAATCAACTATAGTATCATCCTGAATCAAAACCTCGAAGTATGACTTGGAATTCAATTCATCAATCAGTGAATAGGGGCCTGCAACCAACGATGAGGGGCCGTTGAAAGTTGTCCCAGCCGAGTGCATTGCATTCATATCAAGATTCAAGATATAACCTGGACCAGTTGTAGCAGCAGTTAATGCCGAAAATTCATAATTGACAAGTTGAGACGAATACTGACCAGAAGGATTGTTCCAAATGTCACTTGTTACTACTCCATTTTGATTACCCCCTAACCAGTTTCCGGATGCAGTGCCATCATCTGTCTCGAACCAAGAAAGTATGAGCGAGTCAGTATGAGTATTGGAATTACCTTGATCTTTCATTCCGATTTCCAAATTAGCTTGTAAGATGTCATTTGGGAGGCCGGTAAATTGATGCATTATCCATTTATCTGCTGCATCTAGATCGAAATCACCTATCTGGCTTGATAACCAAGTATTGGTGCCCTGACTTTGAGACCATTGCATGAATTCTAACTGAGATGGACTGTAAGACATACTTGGATCAATGATCTGAGTGTCATAATAGTCTTGAAGACCAGCAGTATATTCCTCAATGACGTAACTTGTGCCTACACTACAGTTATCTGTGAAACCCCCAGTACCCACTGTGACATCTTCTGAGCAAACTGTCAATTCCATATCGTCAACAATGATACCGTCCTGTATTGTGACATCCAATATTGAGAGGGCATTCATTGGACTTATCAGGTATACTGGACCTCCTGTTGTCACTCCTGCTGCAGCTGAAGCAGCCATTGCCTCAAGGCTTGTGGTTCCAGAAAGAGGTAGTTCGTCGAGGTGAAGGACGGCATTATATTCTGGTACGCTTGGGTTAAGAGTTCCAACCATAGCGGTCCAGTGTGATACGCCCTGAGTAGGATTCTCAAATCGAATGGTTACCATATCATCCACATAGTTTGGATTACCTGTTATGTAGGCCACATCCTTGAAGTTGATTGCTAACTTTGCATCAGTGATGTACATGCCACCTTGACTAGAAGAACTTGGCAGATTACTGAAAGTATGAATTAACATACCATCATCATAGTTGAACCCTTGATCAAATTCTAGAAGATGATTGATTGGACTTATTGAACTTTGTGAGTTGAACATCATCCCTGAAGCCCAATTCATCAGTGATTGGCTGGGATTAGTCAATGGGTCAGCAGTAAGTGTGTTGAAGTCATCGTCAGCACCTGCTGTATAGACTGTTTCATGAGTACTATTCGATGTCGTATTACAGCCGTAAGAACCAGGAGTCTGCCACTTTTCATCAATCGGTGTGGGGAAATCGTCAACCTCTTCGAAACAAAGATGAAGTTCGATATAATCGACTGCTTGATCATCATAAATCTTGATATCCAACGATTTCGATAAATCCATATTTGGAATCATGTCATTATTTCCATTCACAAAGTTTAGCATATCCAATGAGCCACCACTTGCTGGCATCTGTGAAAGATACATTGTGTAGTGAGTACCCCATGAACCGACTTGATTCATAGATGAAGTGCCAATGTTGGCCCACCAAGTGGAGGGAGTCATTACAGGGTTAGTGATATGGTCGAGAATAAATACATCATCTGTTGAAGTATCAATCGATCTACCTCTCATCTGAAACTCTAGAGACGCATCTACAAGCTGATATGATTGGAAATTATTCATTGAGGCCTGTGATTGGACATATGCTGACCAATCAAATGTTTCCAATAAATGGGCACCGGGATTCATGTCATCGTAATCGATTGCAGGAGTGAAACCTGGCCATAGTGAGTTATGTTGCGATGAAAGAGCAGCGCTAGGTGAGGCCGTCTCCGAAGGAGGAGGGACGGCAAAGATATCGTTGATCCCGGCGGTCATAACATAATCTGTGTAGGCAGTAAGTGGGTTCAGATCTGGATCAGGATTTGTACGTAATTCGCATTCGTAGTTCTTCCCAATTGTAATGTTTTCGTGGGTTGGAGTTGGGGGGTCTCCTGGCGTAACACATAATGACAATTCGAAGTAATCGACCATCTGGGTGTCATAGACAACAATGTCAAGGAGCGCTGCTGAGTTCATACTCGGTATCAGATTTGTATTTCCTGCAGCACCTTGGGCTGCATTTGTTCCTGCCAGAG
>CEOP01106568.1_pt1 | contig 13195 bp, 10 predicted proteins | sample 361301 | NCBI WGS metagenome assembly CEOP01 (sample SAMEA2619548, study PRJEB7988) | marine metagenome | biome: marine biome (ENVO:00000447); feature: deep chlorophyll maximum layer (ENVO:xxxxxxxx); material: "saline water (ENVO:00002010), including plankton (ENVO:xxxxxxxx)" | depth 55 m
CACTATAATGGATTACACTTCCATCGAGTGATTGAAGATTTCATGATCCAAGGCGGATGCCCTCACTCGAAAGACCCAACATCAAGAAGAGCAGGAACAGGTGGCCCAGGATGGAACATACCTTGCGAACCATCAGCTCTCAAACTCAAGCATGACAAGCCCGGAGTACTTTCAATGGCTAATGCAGGGCGCAATACTGGAGGCTCTCAATTCTTCCTTACCACTGTAGCAACCCCTTGGTTAAATGGCAATCACGCCGTATTTGGAGCAGTATCAGAAGGTATGGACGTTGTAAAGACAATAGAAGGCTGCCAAAAGATGCCAGGGGATAGACCATCTACTCCGCAACAAATCATCAGATGTTCTGTGGTTAATTGATATTATTTATTAATTAATTATTATAAACGGGTTAACCGTATAATCGATATTATTTAATAATTAATTATTATCCCTTAACTATGTCAAAGCATAGAGCAGGCGATAGGCGAATAATCAGCATCAGCATTCCAGAAGAGATTGCACTTAGATTAGACAAGAAAGTCGGCAAGGGTAAACAAGGACGCAGTGCCACAATCAGTCGAATGATTGAGGAATCTCTAAGCCCAACTATTCCAACCTCATCTAAGAAGGAATCACCCGCAAGTTCTCTTGATTCATTGTCTGGACAAATCCGTGTTGAGTCCGATACAATGGGTGAACTAGAAGTCCCAGCAGACCGATATTATGGTTGTCAAACCGCACGCTCTTTGATTAATTTCGATATTGGAGAGGATAGAATGCCTCGAGGAGTAATTCGGGCGTTTGGAGTTTTAAAACAGGCAGCAGCAAAGACAAATGTTGCATTAAAGCAATTAGATCCAGAAGTCGGCGACTTGATTATTGCAGCATCTCAAGAAGTAATCCGAGGAGACTTAGATGACCATTTTCCACTTAGAATATGGCAGACTGGTAGCGGCACCCAATCTAATATGAACACCAATGAAGTAATTGCCAATCGTGGAATTGAGATTGCTGGTGGAGTACTTGGTTCAAAGTCTCCAGTACATCCTAATGACCATGTCAATAGAGCACAGTCGTCTAACGACACATTTCCTACCGCCATGCATATCGCCGGTGCTGAAGCGTTAACTCATGAACTGCTGCCAAGTCTACGTGAGTTACGTAATGCACTATCTGCTAAGTCCAATGAATGGTCTGATATTGTTAAAATTGGTAGAACTCATCTTATGGATGCAGTACCACTCACTCTTGGGCAAGAAGCATCAGGTTGGGTTGCTCAATTAGACGCCGACCTAAGAAGAATTGATTTTTCTCTTGATGATTTATTCGAACTCGCATTGGGCGGCACAGCAGTAGGAACCGGACTTAACACACACCCGTTGTTTGCTCAAATGGTTGCAGATGAAATAGCAAACATCACTGGATTGACATTTATCAGTGCAGAGAATAAATTCGCCCAATTAGCTGCTCATGATGCAGTAGTAGCTGTAAGTGGCGCTCTAAACACACTAGCAGTAAGCCTAATGAAAATCGCCAATGATATACGTTGGTTAGGCTCAGGCCCCCGCTGTGGATTAGGAGAATTAGCGCTACCGGCAAATGAACCAGGCTCCTCAATAATGCCAGGAAAAGTCAACCCAACACAAGCAGAAGCGATGACAATGGTTTGTTGTCAAGTAATGGGCAATCATACTGCTATTACGGTAGGAGGTTCACAAGGAAACTTCGAATTGAATGTCTACAAACCAATGATGATTCATAATCTTCTTCACTCAATCAAACTGCTTACCGATGCATGTCGTTCAATGCGAGAGAATTGCGTTGAAGGCCTTGAACCGGTGAAGGAAAACATCGCTTCTCATCTAGAGAATTCACTGATGCTAGTTACTGCATTGAACAACCAAATCGGGTATGATAAAGCAGCCAAAATCGCAAAGAATGCCCATGAAAAAGGATTGACTCTAAGAGAATCAGCCCTTGAATTGAAGTATTTGACCAATGAAGAATTTGACGAGTGGGTTAGACCAGAACAAATGATTGGCCCTTCAAAATAATCAGAGGAAGTCTGAGAGCGACATCTGCTTAGCTCGGTCATTCATGAATAGAGAATCGGTACTATTGGACAACCATTCGACATTCTGCCTTGTGTATACATCCACTCCGTATTTTTCCATTACGTGTTGAGTCACCTTGATGTATTTTCTAACCGCACCTTCTGAAACAGTCAATGCTAGATTACCCGAGCATAAATCACCTTCAGACTTTGATACGCCAACCGAACTGAGTCCTTTGCCAGAAGCTTTCTTTGGTTGAATACATTTACCAGATAGCGGCATTCTTCGATATGAATGGCCACATTTTAGACATCGGACCTTTTGCCTTGCGAAAGCATTCAGATTCCCTCTTAAATCAGGTAAGAAGTGAGACCTAATTACACTTGAAGCGACTCTTCTAACATCAACGCCTCTCAGTCGCAAGCCCAATTCTAACTGCCCCTCCATCTTATCGACCATAGTGTCTAATGTTTTGTAAGCAGATAGTGCAGGGCCGGTTGAAATTGAATGACAATCATGAGTATATCCATAACCTCTCACCGCTGCCACACTCCCCAATCTTCTTTCGACAAAGTCCATTCTATCTGAACAGGTTTTAGGATGAGGTTGATTCAATGTCATTTCATAGAAGTCTCTTTCATAGAACCATCCAGAGTCAACATTCAGCGCCTCTTTATCGACTTCTGTTGGATTTAATCTGGTCGTTAAAACAAGAGGAGCATCCATCTGGCCACCACGATTAGCAGGCAAAATATTTCTGCTGAAGTTCAACAAACCATCCATCAACATCATGATTGCATCTTCATCACCATCACAATTTCTTCTTTTTGAGGCATGGAATAGTGGGTGGGCATATCCACCAGAGCAATCGGTCCAGCCGATGATTCTCGACAAAACTCCACCTGACGTGTGAGGTGCTAATGCGCATATTAGGTGCCCGATGAGGTCATTTGGAGATGCCACATTATAGTAAGGTTCCATACCATAAAACCTGACCAGTAATTCATCTATGAACTGGGCGGTTCTAACAAAATAATCAGCAGCATTTTTGGCGACAATAAAATCTTGAGGAAACAATTCAAGCATTTGCTCATCACTTGTCAACTCATTTCCTTCAAAGTCATGAGTATATCCAAGATTGACCAATGTTTTCCAAGACACTTCTACTTCTTTTGGTGTAAAATGAGTCACAGGTACGTCACTCATATCAAATCTAATAGTTCCATCTCTAAACACAGGTAAATCGTACTTAGCACGTAAAATTCCCTTTTCCAGTGGCTCAGGAGTTTGGTCTTTACTGGCGATTTTCTTCATGCACTTTATCGTCTTTGGAAGACGATCAATTCCTAGTCTAATTCTAGCATCTTCAAGAGCAGACTCGATTGGAACAGTCATTAATTCGCCCCTTCTCCTTCGATTTTGAGCTAGTTCGGTGTTAAACTCAGTTCTACCCCCACAAACTTCTCCAGGAAGACCTTCTCCATACCTGTCTTTTTTACGGTGATGGCAGGTGATAAATGGAGACTTTTTCTGACACTTTGTACAAGTTCTAGAGCCTAGTTGAGTACGAATATCTTTCTTTTGAGATGCTACACTCATCAATCTCTGATTTCCTCCATTCAATTCGATTGGGAAAAGAATGTGGGCCATAGGATTCATAATTCTTGGAGCGGACTTTTCAGGTCGCCCCATTCTACTACCGACTCTTATCGGCGCAGAATGCTCCCATCTTAATGATGAAATTTTTCGTATCTGGGCAATAATACCATCAACTGAATAATCATCTTCATGAATTTGTGCTGCAAGATACTTTTCCTTATCTTTAGGGCCTTGGTCAGGGATACTCTCAGCAGCCTCTTTACCGATTTTATCGGTTTCAGCGATATTCAATCCCTTTTGCCTAGCATCGGTCTCGGCAGCGATTCTATTGGTAGCCCGAACTTTTTCTAACTCGCTTTTACGGTGATTTTCTTCATCAAGAACTAACTTTGCCTCGCGAAGTTGTTCTATTTTGAGATTGAACATTTCGTCAGAATTGGCTATTTTTATTATTTTATTACCATCTAATGAGAACCCAAAGGCTTCCAATACAGCGGGCCAGCCAGAGGTGATGACAAGGTCATCGCCATCATGATGATGAGCCAGACCTAGAATTAATGCTGAGCCCTTAGCAAGTCCATGCTGTAGTAAAGTCCATGCTTCATCAATAACATCAGAAAAGATTGGCGCTACTAATTCATTGCCAATTCCGGGACAATTTTCTAACATTTCTTTGGTAATATTTTCCGATGGAATTTCATCCATCACTTTACTTGACCAATTTTTGGCACCATCGACAATCCGCAATTGTTTTGCTTCAGGAAGCGGTAATGCTTGTAACGTACCATCGTATTTTTTAATGGACTGATTGCTAGTTCCAAACTCTTCAATTTTTGAATTCTCGATAATTTTCAACAGCGAAGGAACCCATTCTATTGGCAGGTCTAAAAACCAAGGATTATGCGGCGGCGGAAGAGAGGTGTTGAACCGTTGAGATACCTGCTTTGCTTGAGACCAATTTGGAGTCAACTTAGTCAAGAATCTATGCCATTTACGCCTACTTTGAAATTGAATCTCATTATTTTCGATATTTGTTTTATCGGCACCCGGTATTCCAGCGGGACAATCTGTTTTTTCAATATTCATAATATCGCAGAACTCTGTAACTGCCTCCTTCGAGTTTATTTCTTCAATCAAGTCACTAGCCCACCAATCAAAACCATAACCAGCAGGGACCAATGTTTTGTTATTTTCCATGAACTCTCCATAACCAATAACCAATTCTCCATTATCCCATACACACCTAACATCTGAAGCGATAGTAGAGAAACTTTTGATGTCATCAAGCCTTAGAAAACGCCCATCTTCTAGAATTACCCACGGTCCTTCAGAATCATCGCATGGAGTGATAGCACAAGCTTTTCCTGGGCGTTCGATTTTCATTTGAGTGCCAATTGTAATGAAATCGTCCATCGCCGACATACAGGCTGGATTTACAGAAGCAGCGGCAAGTCCTGAAGGGCGGCTTCGTCCATATCTTAGTCGAAAACCTCCTGCTGCTTGTGGGCTTCCAAATACTGGTCTTCCTGCGATAATATCGTTCATAAATTTTGTAATGGGCTTAACCTTTCTAGATTTGAAAGGATTCTTTTCCGACTCGGTTTCCTTTTCCTTACCTTTATTGGCGAACTTTGAGATAAAATCCCATCCTGCAACCTCTAGTCGCTCAGTATGTTTCTGAATTTTTGGTGCTTTCAGGCATAAACCTTCACCGATGACAAGTAATACTCCTCCTCTAATTCGTGCTTCGTCAATGTTTCTGACGCGGCCATATCCTGCACATTCGATTCTTTCAGTCGACTCACCATTAACCATGACTGGGCAAGCGCGAACAATTTCTTCGATTTCTGTTGGTGATGGCCTATATTGCAGGTTTCCCCGATAAAGCCCAAACTCTTCTTTCACACGTTCAACTTCAGGGTCTGTAGGTTGATACCTTCCAACATTTAACTCGCGTCTTATCATATCAGCGATTAGTACTGCTAATGCTTGAGCAGTACCGCCAGCAGCACGAATGGGTCCAGCGAAATGCACGGATACGAATTGTGAGCCGTCAATATTATTCAACAGCCTTACTTCACTTATTCCTTCCAAAGGTGCGACTAGTACAGCTTCGGTAAGTATCGCCAACCCTACACGAAGGCCAGCATCAATCGCTGTAACCAAATCAAAGCCTTGTTCTCTAAATCCCTTTGCTACCGATTGCCCCATCATGATCGATGTGGTTTCTCTATCATGGATTTCCAACATATCTCGAATATCATCTGCTACTTTGTAGTCTCCAAGATACTCGACAAGTAATTTTTCAGTCCTACTTGCTAAATCAGAGGCCCTAGGAATTTCAACAAATGGTTGGTGGTCGAGGTTTAATGAACGAGCCTTTTCTGCAACTCTATATGCGTCATCAGCCCTCTCATCCATCCAATTTTGGTAATTTTCCATTTCACGCTCTAACCGAGGGATATCCAGCCCAATGAGCGGATTATGAGCGCTCAAACCAGGTGAACCATTATCAGATGACATACCAATAAAACCCCTGCTTAACACTCGTTTATCAAGAGCGCCCTATCTTATCGCTCGGTTTACACAACAAAGAGTTATTGTTCAAAAAATTTACAATAATTAAGGAAAGTTCATTTCATTAGAGCCCAACCATCAGCCAATGAGCGTACATTCTTCTATGCGTGAGCATCCTAATTGGCCACGTCTTGTATCCTTGGTAAAGGATTTGGCATTTATTGATGGAGGTAGTGACGACGCTTTCACACTAGCCAGCGGGCGCAATTCACGTTGGTTCTTTGATACCAAGCCAGTAATGATGCATCCCGAAGCCAGCCATCTTTTGGGAGAATTATTCAATCTACGTATGGATGATATGGGGGCGGATTATGTAGGCGGTTTAGAGTTAGGAGCAGTTCCTCTTACAGCCATTGCAATAGCGACTTCAGACAAGGACTCACCCCGTCGCGGATTCATGGTGCGCAAAGAACCGAAAGGACGAGGCGGAAGAAAGACAAATAATCCTCCGGGGATAGAAGGAACTGCTCTTGGCAGCGGTGGTTCAATAGTAATCGTAGAGGATGTTACCACTACTGGAGGCTCAGCGATTAAGGCTGTAGAAAGAATCCATAATGATACATCTTGTAAAGTGATAGCGGTAATAAGTATAGTTGACAGAGAAGAGGGTGCGGCCGAAGCATTTGAAAATGCTGGGATTCACTTTGAAAGCATCATGACACGCAGCGACGTTGCTAATTGATGAGGACTAAAAATGGAAGATATAATGCGCCCATTGGATGCAAAATCCGATGGTCTAGTTGAATCGATGAAAGACCCAACCTCTGCTGAAGGAATGATATTTTTCCATGCAGATGAAGGCAAGCCGCTTGCAACACCTTGGCAAGTAGCGATTTCTAGGGCGATTCTACTTAATCAAAAATCACTTCCAGAAGGCCACATTTTGGATTGTGCATGTGGAAGCGGGATACAAATCGCCGCATATTCTGCAATTTTCAAAAGACCAGCCTTAGGAATTGAACTCAATCCACACCGAGCAAGAGCCAGCGCCGTTAATTTTAGGAATATTTTCAAATTAAGGGGCGGAGATACAGCAAATATTCTCCAAAAGAGTCTATTTTTGGCAGCTGATGGTAGAGACGGCTCAGGCGCTATTGAGAAACTGGCAAATGCAAATAATGAACAAGCAAAGATCGCTCTTCTTCATCTCGACCCCGCAAGGCCCCGAAATAGCCGTTCGCATTCTCTCGATGAAATGAAACCGCGATTAGATGAGATATTTGATGGCTGGAAAGACCACCTTGTACAGACAAAAGAGGGCCCATGCATACTGCTTGACCTTTCACCAAGACTTTCACATAACCAGCGACTAGAAGTTGAGAACATAGTAGAGACTTATTGGCCAGAAATCACCAAAACTTGGACTTGGACATCGCGTGGAAAAGGCCGCGTCGATAGGCTTGCGTTATGGATCGGAGGCATAGCCAATAAACACATATCGAGGCGCTTTGTTCGTATTTCTCCTGACTTGAAACAGGAACCTTTCATTATCGAAGGAGGACTAACTCTAGATTTAGGCGAAGATATTCCAGAATCTAGTCACAGAATGCCTAAGAGAGGAGAATATGTTACGATTTTAGATTCCGCCTTAGTCGAATGCGGTTTAGCAAAATATTGGCTTGCAGAGCAAATTGATGGTGAAAAAACCTACTGGGTAGAGTCCACTGGCAGAAGGCCACAAATACACCACGAACAGAAATTAAACTTGGAGGATAATTCAGAAAAAACATTGGTACAAGCATCAGGACGAATTGTGGAAATTTTCCATCAACAATTGACTCCGGAAACGGTTGATGGCTTTGTAGAACAAGCCATCGCCAACGATATTAAGAAAATCACAATTAGAACTCCACTTGAACCATCCTTACACCCTAAAATCCAAGGCTCTTTTGACCGCCAATTGGCTCGCCGTAGCGGTAAAAGGGACGGATTTATTATTCAACACCCCAATTCAGAAATGAGCATGCTTTGTGTTATTGAATGAGTAAAAAACAAGCCAATTTAACCTATTTTTATCATTATTTGCTTCATTCATTATTGTTTGCAGCATCGCGGTATTGATATATGGGAGGTTGGTCGGAAACCTGCTCCACACTCTGTGTAAGCAAGATGGTGAAACAATATGGCACAACCTAAAGACCAAGAACTTGGCGAAGATTTCTCATATATTCTGCGTATGGCAGATACCGATATGGACGGGCTAAAAACGCTAGCTACCGCCCTTACAGCAGTAAAAGGAATCGGCGCTAGAACCGCAGTTCAAATTTGTAAGAACACAGGATTCGATGCCTTTTCCCTCGCCGGACACTTGTCTGTTGAAGACCAAGAAACACTCCGCCTAGCCATCGAAGGCTACAATGAGACGGTCCCTCTGTGGATGTTGAACCGTCAAAGAGACCTGGAGACCGGTGAAGAGATTCATTTGACAGGCCAACAAGTCACTCTAACTCTCAAAGACGACATCGATCGTCTTCGTACAATGAAATGTTACCGTGGTGTTAGACACGCAACTGGTAACAAAGTCCGTGGACAGCGTGGGCGTTCAAATGGCCGTGGTGGCCTAACACTAGGTGTTAACCGAAAGAACTGAGGGATTTAGATGGGCGAGCCAAAGTTTTCAAGACCAAAATTCGATACACCTTCCCACCCGTGGAAGGCATCCAGAATAGAAGAAGAGCATGGAATACAAGCTCAGCATGGACTAAAGAACATGCGTGAGATTTGGAAGGCTAAGTCACAACTTCGCAGATACCGTCGTCAAGCAATGCGTTTGATCGGTGCTGCTGACACAGGCCAAGGTCACGGTAAGAGAGAGATGGAAGGACTACTTGCATCTCTTAACAACAAAGGACTAATCGCATCCGATGCTATTCTTGACGATATTCTTTCTCTTGGAACAGAAGACATTCTAAACAGAAGACTTCAAGCCCAAGTTTACTACAAAGGACTCGCTACAACAATGAAGCAAGCAAGACAACTTGTAAATCATGGATTAATTTGCGTCGGTGAACAAAAAGTCACTATCCCTTCTTACCCGGTATCTCGTGATGAAGAAGAATTGATTAAGTATCACCCAAGTAGTGATTTAAATAATCCAGAACACCCAATTCGTAAAGCGATCGAAGGCCGAAGAGAAATGGCTGAATATGCTTCTGAAGAAGTAGACCCTGAGGCAACTCCTGAGTTCGCTGAAGAAGTCAAGAACGCTGCCGAAGAAGCACCATCGGTCGAAACAGACGGAGGTGACCAATGATGTCACGACGTGCAATTGTAAACATCTTTAGTTCATACAATAATATCTTGATGACAGCGACTGATTTGACAGGAGCTGAAACAATTACTACCTGCTCAGGAGGGCAAGTAGTCAAGTCTTCAAAAGATAGTGGAGGCCAATTCGCAGCTACTAGAGCAGCAGAAAAGATGGCTGACTCACTCAAAGATAAAGAATTCACACAACTAATTGTCAAGTACCGTGCCCCTGGTGGCAATCTATCCAACAATACTGGACCAGGTGCCCAAGCAGCAATACGTGCACTAACACGTGCTGGTATGACAATTACTAGAATTGAAGATGTAACCCCTATAGCACACGACGGAACCAAGAAGAAAGGCGGACGTCGTGGACGTAGAGTTTGATTAGGAGGAGATATAATGAAAGCACAAGTAGTAGATGGCTGGCCTCGTGGAAATGCAATAAGAATATTATTGACAGATACCGATGCTTCACAAGTAAATGCAATTAGAAGAGCTTTAATTTCAGATGTCCCTAAGTTGGCAATTTCAAGAGTAAATTTCACTCAAGGAATTGTAGAGCAAGACGATCAAATTATCGAATCGGTCAACGTTCTACCCGATGAAGTACTTGCCCACAGATTGGCTATGATCCCTATTCCTACATTTACAGATGACAACATTTCCTTTGTTGAAGATTGTGAAGAATGTATGTACAAACCTGAATCAGAAAAGGGTTGCCAGCAATGTCAAATTATTTACAGTTTGAATGTACAAGGCCCTGCTAAGGATTCCGAAGAAGAATTCGTAACAGTTTATGCAAGTGACCTAACAACAGTTTCTGACCAAAAGTACGATATTCTGGAAGAGCATAAGAGAATACCATTGACTATACTTTCAAAGGGCCAGTACTTGGAACTATATGCGCTTGCTCGCTTAGGAAGAGGGACTTCACACCAAAAGTGGTCACCAGTATCAGGTGTAGGATTTAAACCTCTTCAAAAAGCGATTCTTAACAAGCCAAAGAAAGCCGACGTTTTCTTTAAACTTGGGTTAAAGACAACAGGTGGTAAAGATATGAATGCAAAACTATTCGGCTCCAACAAGACAGTTGATGATATCAACGATGCTATCGACCTTGAGAAGGCATTACATCAAGTTGGCCCCGGCACAGGTAGAGATGTAGATTTTGATGATGCAATTACCATGGAATCTGTAGAAGGCTCCTATGTATTCTCTTTCGAAACCGATGGAAGTTATGACCCTAAAACCGCTTTCAACTTAGCAATGAAGGAATTATCAGCTCGTTTCGATAATATTACTGCAGATATTGAAAAAGCATTTGCTTGATTCAATAACTACTAACGCAACCTTTTGGTTGATTTCAATAGTATTAGTTGCTAATTTTATTTTAGTATATATACTAAAAGTTACTTTATTTAGAAAATAGGCGTTGGATTTAAATGTCATTACTTTTGGAATCAAAACATGAATTTAGCCCCTAATGATTATGACTTCGGTGACGCATCGAATTATTTCTTTGCAACAACCATCACTTGTGACAATGAAGAAGCACGAAAAATGTATGCACTTGCCTTTGGGCACATGTTGAATTATAACCATGAAGAAGCGATTGCATGTTTTAGTAAATGTGCTGAATTGGACCCAACCTGTGCTATGGCATATTGGGGAATTGCTTATTGTGTATCATCCAATTATAATTGGAGTCCAGGACTAGGTTCAGGACACGATTACATTCAAACAGCAATAACTCTGAAAGACGGTTGTTCTGAATTGGAAAAAGATCTAATCGATGCATTGGCACAACGACACTCTGCAGAAGCACGTGACGCAGCAGACCCAACAGTCCTCAACATGGGTAATAGCCCAGAACTAAATGTCGCATTTGCAGAAGCCATGGCGCCTCTTTACGAAAAATATCGAGGAAATCTTGATGTCACCGCAGTATATGTTGAAGCTCTTATGAATTTGAAGGCTTGGCAACTATGGGATAAGAATACAGCCACAGGAGAAATAACTCCTGCAGATGATAATACATTGCTACTAGTCAAGGTTATGGAAGAGGCATTTGAGTCAGTTGAAGGTGCAAAAGAGCACATTGCACTATGTCACTTATACTGTCACGCTTTAGAATTATCACCATTCCCAGAACGCGCATTACCAGCAGCAGATATTCTAAGAACCGCAATGCCAGGATTAGGGCACTTGGTCCACATGCCATCTCACATCGATGCTTGGGTAGGACAATGGAAAGAAGCAGTAGATTGTAACATTGCAGCTGTAAAGGCAGATGACCGTTATGTTGAATTAACCGGAAATGAATCCCAGTTTTACAAATTCTACCGTATGCACAATCATCACTTCGTAGTTTGGTGTGCTATGTTTGAAGGGCAATATGAAATCGCTTTGAAATATGCTAGAAAGGCCGTAGCAACATTGCCAGCAGGTGATGAGAACCATGGAGTAAACTTCATGCTAGCCGGTATAATCCCAATGGGGGCAATTTTCCTAGAATCATATGTCACTATGCCTTGGCACGTTATGATTAGATTTGGTAAGTGGGACGAGATAATTGCTGAACCAATGTACACCGACAAGGATGTATTCCCAGCTACTATCGCTACACAACACTATGCCAGAGGAGTCGCATATGCTTCCAAGGGAATGGTCCCTGAAGCAGAAGCAGAACAGGCTTTATTCAATCAAGCACTAGAAAATCCAGCCCTTGCAGGTCGCGTATTACATAATAATTTGATGTATCAAGACCCAAGTGAAGGCCCATGTATCCTTCTTGTTAACGCTGCTGTATTAGACGGTGAAATTGAATATAGAAAGCAATTTTTAGCCAAAGCCAGAGGAGAAGCCTCAGATTTCTCCGCTGCCTTTGACCACCTACGCCGTGGTGTAGATCTTTCACTAAATCTAGCATATAACGAACCTTGGGGTCAAATGCAACCAGTACGACACATCCTTGGAGCATTGCTTCACGAACAAGGCGAAATCGAAGAAGCCGAAGCAGTCTACCGTGCAGATATCAAACTGTGGAAAGATAACATGTGGGGCCTACTTGGTCTGAAACTTTGTCTTGAAGCTCGCGGAGATGCGCCAGAGGAACTTGCTGAAGTTACAGCATTATTCAATGAGAGAAGTTCTCGTGCAGATATTGTTCCAGCAAAGACTTGTTTCTGTGCACAAGACAGCGTCGAAAAGAGCTGCTGTGACTGATTAACAAGTCAATAACAGCAATATTTTGCTTTAGTCGAGCATATCGGCGTCGAATGATAACGACTTGAAAGTAAATTAAACCGCCTACTTCATGGTCATAACATGAAAGCGCCATCAGTTATTCGGATGTGGATTACCAACAAAAATAACAGGGAAATTACGGCCGCTATGAGTGAATCCATGGTGACCTTTCTTTCAATTGCAATTGAAAACGGTTGCATTGGTTCAACATTTGCTGAAGATGACGAACGCCTCATTGTTTACACTAAATGGTCAGACGAGGTTACATTGGAGCAGTTTCGTTCGTCGAAGGAATATCACACTCAAGAAGGAAACATCATTCAATCATTTATTGCCGCAGGTTTCGAAATCCCTGGCGATATATTGTTTAATTCAACTGCAAAAATTTTGTTCAGTAACAGATCGGAATCAGCCCAATAAATGGGTAGCGAGTGTACTGAGGGACTGAACACCCTTTGTACTCCTCC
>CEOP01127729.1_pt1 | contig 13177 bp, 10 predicted proteins | sample 361301 | NCBI WGS metagenome assembly CEOP01 (sample SAMEA2619548, study PRJEB7988) | marine metagenome | biome: marine biome (ENVO:00000447); feature: deep chlorophyll maximum layer (ENVO:xxxxxxxx); material: "saline water (ENVO:00002010), including plankton (ENVO:xxxxxxxx)" | depth 55 m
GTTGATAATAAATTAAATCTTCATAAAAAAACAAAAGTTTCATATAGGTCCAAGAATATAAAATGTGGGAAAGAGTCTTGTCAAACATGTCCACATGGACCTTATTGGTATGCTGAATGGACTGAAAGTGGAAAAAGAAAAACTAAATATTTAGGAAAAACATTAAATGAATCTTAAAAGTTATTCAACAACAATAGCAAATGCAATTTTGTTCTCAATCTTGTTAATTTTTTTAAGAATTGATTTAGTTTTTACAGAATCCCTTCCTACAGGTGGAGACATGGGGGCTCATATTGTTCCTACAAAGTTTTTTGTTTCTGAATTGTTTTCAAACTTTAAAATCAGTGGATGGTCAAATGATTGGTTCGCCGGATATCCTGCATACTATTTTTATTTTCCATTTCCACCCTTCATTGTTGCAATTTTCGGTCTCATTTTTCCTTATGGAATTTCATATAAAATTATGGTTGTTCTTGGTCTTTGTTTACTTGTATTATCAATTCAAAAATTGGTTTCGAAAGAAAATAACAATAATTTATATTTAGGATTTGCAGCCGGCTTATTATTTTTACTTACTGAGTCATTTACAATTTTTGGTGGTAATTTGGCTTCTTCTTTAGCAGGACAATATTCTTTTACTTATTCTGTAGCTTTTGGAAATCTTTCAATTTACTTTCTTACAAGATCAAACCTCAAAAACTCATTATTCTATAGTTCCATTTTCATTAGCTTTTGTATCTTATCTCACGTTATTCCTTTTATCATTTTTTTCCCAATTTATATTGTTTATTTTTTGAAATACAAATCAGAAAATATTAGAAAATCTGCATCATTTCTAATATTTTTATTTTTAACTAGTCGATTTTCAATTTCTCTATTTTCAAATCTGGAATATACAACAAATATGACTTACTCACCTTATAAAAATATAAGTGATTTAATTAAGCCAGATATACTACCGTTACTCCTACTTTCATTAGCATTTTTTGTTTTTTTACCTAGGCATCAACTTTTTAAAAATGTATTTTCCTTTCATGGTTATTTAATTTTTATTTCATTTTTATTATTTTTTTATGCCCCAGAGGGAGCATTATGGAATGGTAGAGTGGTTCCTTTTTTTATTCTCGGGCTAGTGCTTTTAGTATTCAATCTATTATCAGAAGTTATAAATTTAATAAGTTTTAAAGTTCAAGGGCACACATTTTTATCCTTGATTTATTTAGTAGTAGCTTTTTATCTATTGTTTAATTATCACAGAAGATGGAATGAGAAATATGAAGTGACAGTCTTATTCATTATTGGTTTATTTTTAATACTTTGTTTTTTGAATATCAGTAAGTTGAATCAATTATTTAGCTTTTTATTCATTACCCTCACTATTTCAACAGTAAGCTTTTTACCGCACTGGCTAAATTGGAATTTTACAGGCTATGAGACAAAATCTGACTGGAATGAAATATCATCACTGTATGTTGAATTAAATAAGATATCTCCTGGCAGAATCATGTGGGAACCAAACCCCGACTTAAACAAATATGGAACTCCTATGGTTTTAATGACTATACCTATGTTTACTGACCACGAAAGTTTAGAGGGCTTATATTTTGATTCAAGTATCACAACCCCTTATCACTTTGTTGCAGTTTCAGGTTTGGCGGAACGCCCATCTAATCCTGTTGGGGGACTTAGTTATATAAATGGAGATTTTGAGAAAGGTATTAGATACATGAAGGAGCTGGGTGTTGATTATTTCATTACATATACAGATTCAATTGATGATAAAGCCACTAGATCAAGTGATCTTGAGTTGCTTTTTGAATCATCCCCTTTTAAGGTTTTCAAACTTGAATCAAGTAAAGTAGAGCTAGTTACATCTGATTTGATAAGCTTTTCACAACCTTCATTTTATGAGAGAATATCTAGTTCAGTTTTTAAAAATACACTTGAAAAAAGTTTTTTTAATCAATCTATGAATGAGTTTCAAAAAGAAAACAATATCAGAATTATTGATAAATCTTCATTAGATGATATTAGTAACAAAATAGACACTGAAGGAATCAAACTAAATATCACAGATTTAAAAATTGAAAATGACAAAATCCGATTTACAACTGATTATCCAGATAAGATGCATCTAATTAAAGTTTCTTACTTTCCAAACTGGACAATTCAAAATGGAGACGGACCTTATAGAATTACCCCATCTTTTATGGCTGTTGTTCCATATACGAATGATGTAGAGATTACTTTTGAAAAAACAAATTTAGAACATTACTTGTTCATATTTTCTTTTTTATGTTTAGCAATTTCAATACTTTTAATTTTCTTTAGAATGAAAAAAGATGCTTAATAAAGTAATAAACAAAATTTCTAACAGTGGCTCTTTAGTTGAACTATTTAGAACCTATATTGTCGGAGCTATAAATTTAACGATAGGCTTAACGCTCAATTATTTATTGCAGTTTCTCTTTTTAGTTTCAATTTCATTTCCTTTGAGGACTTATTTAACAAACACTCTAGCATTTGGTATTGGAGTAGTAATTTCATATTTTCTTTCTAGAAGAATAATATTTAAATTAAATCTTTCTGGAGGTACGCTTAAGGAATTCTTTAACTTCATTTCCGTCAACCTTATCAGTCTATTTGCACCAATAGCAATTTGGTACATAATCAATCTGTTTAATGCTGCTCTTCAAAAGGATGAAATCTGGTATTTAGTTGTCACCGTTTTAATTCACGGGTCAATTTTACCGATTAAATACATTGTTTATAAATTTTTCGTTTTTAAAGACTCTTTATAAAGTGTAAGTTTTAGCTTAAATAAACTTTTGATAGTTCTCGGTATTCTCTTATAAATTACAGAAACGCTTGGTCGTATTTCATTAATCCTGGCTGGAACTTCTTTAAACTTTTTTCCACTTTTCTCAATTCTTATTAACAACTCTGTATCAAATAAATCTTGTGTAGAAACTACTTGCTCTATATGTTTTTCTACTGATATCTTTTTAATACCTTTCATTCCGTGAGTATCTGATAGTTTTGTAGAGAATAAAAATTTTAAAATTATTACAAAAAAGTTTGTTGCAACTTTTCTTATTAACCTTCTACCGTCTTCTGATTGGGACATTCTTTTAGAAGCTATGATGCCTGAATATCCTTCTTCAAGATTCAGGCACTCTAATAAAAAACTTTCTGAATAATAGTCTATGTCAAAAGCTATTATTATTTGATTATTGCAAGCTAGAAAACCACTCTTCAAGGCTTCGCCATAATTTGGAATTTCACTTTTTATAAGGTGTATTTTTTCTCTGGATTCAACTAATTCTTTTGCAATTTCCTTAGTTTTATCAGTTGACCCATTTTCAGATAAAATTATTTCAAAATCTATATTTGTTCGTTCACACATAGATACAACATTATTTAATGATTCTCTTAGTATCTCTTCTTCATTATAAATTGGAATGACTATTGAAAAATTTTTAAAGGTAAAGTTTGAATCCATCAACAGTACAATAATTGAGTAATGGCAAAAAATAAACTAGATTTAATTTTTAAATCTTACGATATTCGAGGCGTTTATGGAGATGTCTTGAATAGTGAAATTGCATACAAAATTGGGTATGCTTTTGCTAAATATGTTGAAAGTGATTCAATTTTGATTGGCCATGATGGAAGAATTTCACACAAGGAAATGTTAGATGCAGTATCTTCTGGAATAATGTTAGCTGATAAAGATATAATTTACGTTGGCCTTGTTCCGACTGATATTGTCTATTCTTTATCAGGTTTGTTGAATAAACCTGGTCTTATCATTACTGCTTCTCATAATCCTAAAGAATATAGCGGGTTAAAACTTTGTAATGTCGATGCTATACCTATAGGTGAAAATACCGGATTAAAGGAAATAAAATCTTTAGTTGAAAATTTTGATAAAAATATTGAGATTACTAATTTCAGGAAAATAGATTCTGATTTAATTGATAAATATTTCCATCATTTAAGGACATTAGTTCAACCTGACACGATTAATAATAATCTATGCTTTGGTGTTGATGGTGGAAATGGAGCAATCGGTTCTGTTTTTGATGATTTGAGTAAAATATATAGCTTCAATTTCTCACCAATCTATTTAGAAGTAGATGGTAATTTCCCACATCATCCTGCTGATCCATCTGATGAGGAAAATTTGAAGGACTTAAAAAACTTGGTATTGGACAATAATTTAGATTTTGGTGTTGCATTCGATGGTGATGCTGACAGAGCTGTATTTATTGACGATAAAGGAAATGTTATTTCAGGAAGTATGATGACCACCATGATCTCAGATTATTTAGCAAAAGAAAATGATAATCTAAAAGTTGTACATAATGTAAACGTCTCACCACACGCATTAAATTTATTAACCAAAAAAAATATTCAGCTATATAGGTGCAAAGTAGGACATTCAAATATAAAAAAAATGATGAGAGACATTAATGCAGATTTTGGGGGTGAACACAGTGCTCATTTTTATTATAAAGAAAACTTTTATGCGGACTCAGGTATTTTAACTCTACTCTTATTTATGAAAATTCTCTCAACACAAGAAGAAAAAGTAAGCCATATTATTGAAAGTTATAAGTTTCCACCTAACTCAGGTGAAGTAAATTTTGTAGTTGATGATGTCAAAGAATCACTTAAAAATATTGAAGCAGCTTTCGATATAGATTTTGACTATTTAGATGGCCTTACTTGTACTACCGAAAACTACTGGTTTAACATTAGGGGTTCGAATACAGAAGCAAAATTAAGAGTCAATGTAGAGGGTGAATCCGAGAAAATGATTAAAGAAGTTTTAGAAAAAATATCGAGTAATATTTAGTTTATATATGTTAAATCATGTTCTTAGTTTAGGTAATCAGCTAAATACGAAATTAGTAAAATCTGATAATTTTCCAAAATTTACATATAAACGAATCTTAGTTGTTGGTATGGGTGGCTCAGGTGTTGCAGGTGATGTCCTCCAATTGATTTTAAATCAATATTCAGCTTTAGATATTGAAGTACATAAATCATATAAAATTACAAAAAAAAATCTTGAAAATAAACCACTTTGTTTATTTATTTCTTACTCAGGAAATACTGAAGAAACAGTAAGTGCTCTAGAAGATGCTATAAAAGCAGATTTAGACTGGTGTGTTATTTCTAGTGGTGGAACTTTATTGGAAATGGCTAAGAAAAATAGCAAGCCTTATATTGAAGTACCAACAGGTCTTCAACCTAGGGCAGCATTTGGATTAATGACTAAAGCAATAGCATTCTTTGTTCCAGAATCTTTAGGAGTGAATGCCGTAGAGGACTGCCGTGATTCTGGTAGTTATTTAAATACATTACTTGATAATGAAGCAGAAAATAAAATTATCGACTTTGCTAAAGAAATAGCTAACAGTATAGGTAATAAAACAGTAATCATTTATGGTGGTACTCAATTAACCTATCTGGTTGCACAAAGATGGAAAACACAAATTAACGAAAATGCTAAATCTAAATCTTATGTTGGATATATGCCTGAAGTTCATCATAACGAAATTTTGTCTTGGGAGTCTGATCAAGAAGGATCAAAAAATAATTTTCATTTAATTTTCTTACGGGACCAAAGTGAACATCCGAAGATAAAAAGTAGATTTGAATTCACTAAAGAAATTGTTCCAAAAGGTATTGAGATAAGTGAAATTATAAATATTAAATCTAGTAATTTAATTAAAGAATTATTTCATCTAGTCTTAATAGGTGACTTAATCAGTGTATTTATGGCAGACAATCTAAATATTGATCCATATGATATTGATACAATTGAAAATTTAAAAAATTTGTTAAAGGAGAACTAATGTCATCAATTAAAGATTCAAATTTGGCTTCCAAAGGAGCTGAAGAAATAAATTGGGCCACAAGACAAATGCAAGTACTTGAGGAAATTAGTGCTGAGTTTGCATTGTCAAAACCATTAAATGGATTAAATATTGGGGCATGTATGCATGTAACAAAAGAAACTGCAAATTTAATGATGACCCTAAAAGCAGCGGGAGCTTCGGTTGCCCTATGTGCGTCAAATCCATTATCAACTAATGACTCAGTGGCTGCATTTTTAGCGGAAAATGATATTGAAGTTCATGCAATTAGGGGGGTGTCAAATGATGATTTTTTTAAGCACTTAAATTCTGTCTTAGATACTAACCCAGATATTACCATGGATGACGGAGCTGATTTAGTAACACTTTTACATACAGATAGGTCTGACATATCAGTTTTAGGATCAATGGAAGAAACTACTACTGGCGTAATTCGGTTAAAGTCAATGGAAAAAAATAACAAACTTAGATTTCCCGTTGTTGCTGTAAATGATTCAGATACTAAACATTTATTTGATAATAGATTTGGAACAGGTCAAAGTTCAATGGATGGAGTTGTAAGAGCTACAGATTTATTAATTGCAGGATTAAACGTCGTAGTCTTTGGATTTGGTGATTGTGGAAAAGGGGTTGCAGAAAGAGCTTATGGCATGGGGGCAAAAGTTACAGTTGTTGAACCAGATTCAGTTAGGGCGTTGGAAGCCCTTATGCATGGGTATGAGGTAAAAAGTAGTTTAGAAGCATCCAAGATAGCTGACATTATCATCACAGTAACTGGCAACAAGCATGTTATTGATACAAAACATTTTGATCTTATGAAATCAGGTGTAGTACTTGCAAACGCAGGACATTTTGATGTTGAAATTAATTTAGTGGAATTAAAAAATCAATCAAGTGAAGTAAATAGAGTAAGAGATCATGTTGAGAGCTACATGTACAAAGATAAAGAACTCCTTGTTTTAGGAGAGGGTAGGCTTGTTAACCTCACTGTAGCAACAGGTCATCCAGCTTCTGTAATGGATATGTCTTTTGCAAATCAAGCACTAGCTGCTGAATGGATTAAAGACAATCATGAAAACCTGGAGTCTAAAGTTTATACATTACCAAAATCAGTAGATCAAAAAATAGCAGCAACTAAATTGAAGCTAATGGGTGGTCAGTTAGAAATTCTATCTGATGAGCAGCTTAACTATTTAGATTCCTGGGAGTTTGGCACAAGTTAAGTTTGAGTATATTTAAAAAAGTACTTTCAGTTGGTAGTGGGAAATTAACTTCTGAATTAAATAAAATTGTTGAAGAAATTAACAGTAGAGAGTCCTCCATTGAAAAATTAACTGATGAAGAAATTAAAACGGGCTTCCTTGCATTATCAGATAAAATAGACGAGACTCCTCACAGTATAGAAGTTGAAGCTTTTGCTTTTGTTAGAGAGGCCGCAAAAAGATCTATAGGTCAAAGACATTATGATGTTCAACTTTTTGGAGGATTAGTACTTCTAAGAAATAAAATTTCAGAAATGAAAACTGGTGAAGGGAAAACCCTTGTATCAACTCTCCCTATTTCCTTAATGGCACTTTATAAAAAGGGAGTCCACGTAGTTACAGTTAATGATTATTTGGCTAAAAGAGATGCTGAATGGATGAGCCCCATTTATAATTTTCTCGGTTTAGATGTTGGGTTAATTTACTCTAATCAAGATTATTTTGAGAAAATTAATGCTTATAAAAAAGACATAACTTACGGAACTAACAATGAGTTTGGTTTTGACTATTTGCGCGACAATATGGCTGTAACTAGTGAACAGCTTGTGCAGGGAGATCTCTTTTATAGTGTAATTGATGAAGTTGACTCAATTCTAGTTGATGAAGCTAGAACACCTTTAATTATTTCTGGGAAGGTCGACGATTCTACCAAATGGTATTCCGAGTTTACCAAAATTGTTAGAGGAATGAAAAATGAAATACATTATGAAATTGATGAAGCAAAAAAACAAGTACACCCAACTGAAGTAGGTGTCGAGTTCGTTGAATCAAAGCTTGGTATTGCAAATTTATATGAAAATACTCAAACAAACTTTATTCACTATTTAACTGCATGTTTAAGGTCTCAAACAATTTTTACTAAGGATGTTGATTATATCGTTTCAGATGGACAGATAAAGATTGTTGATGAATTTACTGGCCGAGTGTTAGAGGGTAGACGGTATTCTGACGGCCTACACCAAGCTTTAGAGGCAAAAGAAAATGTAAGAATCCAAGATGAGAATCAGACTTTAGCTTCTATTACTTATCAGAATTACTTTAGAATGTATGAGAACTTAGCTGGCATGACGGGTACTGCTAAAACGGAAGAGGAAGAGTTTATACAAATTTATAACTTAGAAGTTATTGAAATTCCAACAAATTTACCAATTCAGCGCATGGACCAACAAGATGCTGTTTATAAAACAAATGAAGCAAAATTAAATGCTGTTATTCAAGATATTGAAGAAAGGAATAAAAAAGGTCAGCCTATTTTACTTGGAACAGTTTCAGTAGAAGCATCAGAAGAGGTATCTAGAAACTTAACATCTAAAGGCATTGTTCACAATGTATTAAATGCTAAAAATCACGAACAGGAAGCTAATATTATCGCTCAGGCAGGAAAATTAGGTGCAGTTACTGTTGCTACAAATATGGCAGGTAGAGGTGTAGATATTAAATTAGGTGGAAACCCAGAAGAGATGGCATTTCAGCAGCAAAAAATTGAAAATAAATTAGAAGATGATAATTATCTTGAACAAAAAATTAAAGAACTAGATATGCAAGTTGAAGTTGAAAAAAAAGAAGTTCTGGATTTAGGTGGATTGTATGTTTTAGGGACTGAGAGACATGACTCTAGAAGAATTGATAACCAGCTAAGAGGTAGATCTGGACGTCAAGGAGATCCAGGTGAGTCAAGATTTTATATCTCTCTCCAAGATGACTTAATGAGAAGATTTCAGGGTGAAAGAATCGAATCTATTATGAATAAATTAAATCTACCTGATGAAGAAAGAATTGAGCAATCTATGGTAACAAAAAGCATAGAAAGAGCTCAAGCACAAGTTGAATCTTTAAACTTTGAAATCAGAAAAAATGTTCTTAAATTCGATCAAGTATTAAACCAACAAAGGGAAGTTATTTACAAATGGAGAAGACAACTCCTAAGGTCTGAAAGTATTGAAGATTTAATTGTTGAATGGTTTCATGATGTTACTGAAGTAATTGATACAAATATTGAATCTCATAAACGCAACTACGAATCTCTTGAGCAATTTGAACAATTGGTATCTGAAGAACTTAATGACCTATTAAGTGACACAATTAAAAAAGACTTTCTTAGCAGATTAGATATAAATGATAGTTTAAACACTGCAAATAATCTCTTACTTTTGTTCAATAAAAACAAAACTCAAGATGAAGAAAATTTCTGGCAACTTGCAAGAGGTTCTTCACTGTCATTTATTGACCAAACATGGAAAGATCATTTATCTGAAATGGACTATTTAAGATCAGGTATAGGTTTACGAGCAATGGGTCAAAGGGATCCTCTTGTAGAATATCAAAATGAAGGGTTTGAATTATTTGAAGATTTGATAAGTAATGTTAAATTTTCAGTAATACGGCTTCTTATGAACTTTGATAAAAGCTTAATTACACAAAGAGAAAAAAAAGTAGATAAAGTAAAGACTATAGAGAACAGCTCTGATAAGGTTGGTAGAAATGACCCATGCTATTGTGGTTCTGGTATAAAGTATAAAAAATGTGGAATGGTTGATAAATGTATAAAGAAATCTTAAGCAAAATATCTTCTTTTAATAAGCGATTGATTTCTGCCAAGGAGTATCTTTGACTTTGAAAATAAAGTAAAGACATTAAAACAACTTAATTTAGAAATTAATAAAAAAGATTTTTGGGATAATACTCAAAGAGCCCAAAAAATTTCAATAGAAGCTTCTTCAATTGAAAAAATTATCAATACTCTAATTAATCTTGAAATAGAACTCCAAGAATTCGATGAATTAGTAAAACTTATTGATGAGGAAGAGTTACATACAGATGAATATTCCAAAGAAATTAAGAAGTTTGAAGAACAAATTGAAGAGATTGAAGATGAGGCATTATATTTTGGGGAATATGATGATTTAAGTGCAGTAATTTCTATTAATGCTGGAGCAGGTGGTGTCGATGCTCATGATTGGGCTGAAATGTTAATGAGAATGTACACTAGGCATCTTTCTGATAAAAATATGAAATATGAACTTGAAGAAATATCTCAAGGAGAAGAGGCTGGTATTAAGTCAGCTTCCATAAGGGTCGATTCTTTCAGAGCTTATGCTAATTTAGAAAGCGAAAGAGGTGTCCATCGATTAGTGAGAATAAGTCCATTTGATAGTAATAAGAGAAGACATACAAGTTTTGCTGGCGTAGATGTAATACCATTAATAGAACATAATGATGAAATTAATATACAAGACGATGAGATAAGGGTTGATGTATATAGATCTTCTGGTGCTGGCGGTCAACACGTAAATACTACAGATTCAGCAGTAAGAATTACCCATCTTGAAACAGGTATTGTTGTAGCTTGTCAGGCAGAAAGATCTCAATTACAAAATAAAACTAGAGCATTAGAACTCTTGAAAACAAAATTGATTTTAAAAAAAAGAGAAGATGACCTTGAGAAGTTAAATGACATTAGAGGCGACCAACACGAAGCTGGATGGGGAAGGCAAATAAGGTCTTATGTTTTACAACCTTACCAACAGGTCAAAGATTCTAGAAGTAATCTTGAAATTGGAAATGTACAAAATGTTCTCGATGGGGATATTGCTATTTTCACAAAAGAGTATCTAAAATGGCGTAGACAGGGAATAAATGATTAGTTTAAATAATGTTTCATTGGTTTTTCAAGGCGGCAGTGTTGCGCTGTCTAATATAACCACATCCATAAATGAAGGAGAGTTTGTATATCTAGTCGGTCATTCAGGAAGTGGTAAGTCATCTTTTTTAAAATTGTTATACAAAGACTACGTATCCACAAAAGGAGATATTGAAGTTGCTGGATTAAATGTAGTTCAACTTCAAAAATGGAAAATACCATTACTAAGAAGAAAACTTGGAATTGTAACGCAAGAACCACAATTACTAGAAAAGCGAAATACATATGAAAATATCTCTTTTGCTTTAGAAGTAATGGGAAGTTCATCTGATGAGATTGAATCAAAAACCAATACATTACTTGATTTAGTTGAGTTAAATGAAAATGCTTTTAAATTTCCGAATCAGCTATCAGGTGGGGAACAGACAAGAGTAAGTATTGCAAGAGCACTAGCAAACAACCCACTAATACTTTTATGTGATGAGCCAACTGGAAATCTTGATCCCGACTTGAGTATTCAAATAGTCGCTTTGTTAGAAAAAATTAATAGAGCTGGTACCACTGTTGTAATGGCAACACATGACTCCTCAATTGTCAATAGGAGGAAAAAAAGAGTAATTGAGCTTTCAAATGGAAAAATAGTAAGAGATGAAGAAGAAGGAAGTTACATCTTAAGGTAAGTTATGAATAAATTTTCTTATGTTGTAAAAAACACAATTCTAAATATGAGAAGGACTCCCTTACTTGTATTTGCAACAATAATTGCTGTACTTGTATCTTCTTTCTTAGTATTCACCACTTTATCTGCAAGGTCTATAGTGCAGAACAATACTTTAAGGTGGCAGAATGGGACTCATGTAGTAGTGTTTCTTGATGATAGAGTCACTACAACCGCACATAAACAATTACAGGAATCACTTGAGTCATATCCAGAAGTGAGAACTGTTGATTATTTTAGTAAAGCAGAAGCTGAGGATGAATTTAGGGTACTTTTTAAAGACCAGCCAGACCTTTTAAGTGAAGTTGATTATGAAAAGCTCCCTTCCTCTTTAAGAGTAAATCTAAACAATCCATCTGATTACGAATTAATAATAGAAAGAATGGAGGGTAATCCTGCAGTAAAAGAAATTAGAACGAGCGGTGAAGCTATTGAAAGATTATTAAGTTTAACTGATACGTTAGTTATATCTGCTTCAGCTTTCGCCTTACTTGTTGGCTTCGCTGCATTTATATTAATAATTAACACATTGAGGCTTGCTGCTTATTCAAAAAAGAAAGAAATTAAAATAATGAGATTAGTTGGTGCTTCTTCTACATATATAAGACTCCCATTTATTTTTGAAGCTGTATTTGAGTCTCTTGTTGGTACGAGCATTGCTGTCGGCCTAGGGTGGGGAATAATTGAATATTCTAAAAACTCAATAGTTGCTGAAAGTATTTTTGATATTACAATTGCTGATTCTTACTTAATATATTTAACTCTAGTTCTCCTCCTCACATCAATTATTTTTGGTCTTTTTGCATCTTTTGTTGGAATAAGGAAGGTTTTGAATGATTAAAAAATTTATAACCTTAACAACAGCTTTGGCTATTGTCTCTACTTTAACGTTTCCTTCTTCGCTGCAAGCAATAACTGCAGAAGATAGACTTATTGAGGTCGAACGTCAACTTCAAGCAATTGCAGATCAAATAAGTAAATACGAAGGAAGTAAAACAGACCTTGAAAAAGCAATACTTGAAAATGATCAAGACCTTCAACAAGTTAATAGGGAATTGGCTGAAGTCCAATCAAGATTGCAAGCTGCTGAACGAGAGCTTGCTGGAGCATTGGCTAACTATGACGGGACTTTAGATGACCTTGCGAATGTACAGCAGACAATTGTTGAAGAGCAAACTAAATTAGGCAAAATTAAGAATGAGATTTCAAATGTATCTGATGAATTATTTGGTACACAAAAGCAACTAGTTGAAGCTGATGAAAAATTACAAGATCAAGCTATAAGTCTTTATGTAAATGGCGTTGTGAGTCCTACTACCGCACTATTTGTTGACCTCAAGGAACTTTCAAAATTTCTTATAGCCCTTGGTTATGCTGCAACTGTTGTTGATTCAGCTTATGAAATAGTGGAGCAATTAAAAGCCTTACAAAACTTAGCTTCAACACAAACTATTTTCTTAACTCAAAGAGAAGAAGAGAGACAAGAGATTGTTGATAATTTACAAAATGAAGAAGAAAGAAAAACTTTAATTTCTATTGAAGCCGAAGAATTTGCCGAAGAAGTTGAGTCTAAAAAAGATACAGTCGAAAGAGAAAAACAACAAGTTGAATCAAAAAAGTATCAAGTCTTAAGAGCTAGGCAAAATGCTCAAAGTTTATTAAATCAAGC
>CEOP01073186.1_pt1 | contig 13169 bp, 12 predicted proteins | sample 361301 | NCBI WGS metagenome assembly CEOP01 (sample SAMEA2619548, study PRJEB7988) | marine metagenome | biome: marine biome (ENVO:00000447); feature: deep chlorophyll maximum layer (ENVO:xxxxxxxx); material: "saline water (ENVO:00002010), including plankton (ENVO:xxxxxxxx)" | depth 55 m
TTTGAAGTGGTGCCGCTGGCAACCCAATCCAAGACTCGCCTGCGGGTATATCGTGCATTACGCCACTTTTTGCCCCAAGTTTTACACCATCGCCGATAACGACATGCGGAGCAATTCCTACATTTCCGCCAATTTGCACCCAGTTTCCTATTGTTACTGAGCCCCCAATAGCTGTTGTCGCTGAAAAAACGCAGTTTTGACCAATTGTGCAGTTATGGCCAACCTGCACCAAATTATCCATTTTTGTGCCGGTGCCAATTGTTGTTGCTGAAAATTTTCCACGGTCAACGCATGTATTCGCACCCAGTTCAACGTGGTCACCTATTCGAACGTTGCCAATGTGGGGAATTTTCATGAGATGCGTTGTGTCTTCATTTGGGCAATAGCCAAATCCGTCCGCGCCAATGATGACCCCAGCATGAAACAGACAGTCATCCCCAACAATACAATCATGCCCAATAGCAACTCCTGCGTGCAGAGTAGTATTTGCGCCAACAGATGCCCCACGTCCAAGCCGGACATTGCCGTGCAAACAGGCACCATCTCCTACAACTGCGTCTTTTTCGATGATTACAAAGGGGCCAATTCGGACATCTTTACCAATAGTCGCTGAAGGTGAAATACAAACGGATGCGTGCACGCCCACTTCTGGCTGGTCTGGTTCTGCTTGAAAAAGTCCAAGGACATGCGCTATTGCAATATCTGCGTCCTTTACCCAGAGTAATGTTCTACTTGTGGCATCATGGTTTGGCACCTTAACCCCAAAAGGAACTATCCCGATGGTTGCATTGGATGCTTTCCATTTTTTGGTGTACTTCGCATTAACCATGAAGGTCAAGTCACCCGATGTGGCCTCTTCAAGAGAAGCAACACCAGAGCAAACGATGTCAGATGGTCCTTCCACCTTTGCATGTATGGCTTTCGCAATGGACGCAGCGGTATGTTGCAAAGAAACCATAGTAAAACTTAGCGAACTGCCATCTCGTCAAAAGAAGCGTTCATGAATTCAACTAATGCGTCGGTCACGTCCATGTTTGTATTGGCATACAACATGCGACGGGCACTGATGACTGAATCCATATCTACATCATCACCTTCTGGGAGCGGTGCAATGAGGTCGTTGATAAAAATATAATCCCAACCGTTTTGCTTCGCTAGTTCAGCAGAAGCTTTGCGGATGTTTTTATAGATTCGCCGCAACCCTTTTGATTCTTCACGGGATGCTCGCATGTTTCTGTACTCACTGAGCGATTCGTATTCCATAAGCTCTAACTGTTGTTGGCGAATAAGTTTGTCCCATTTGTCAGAGCCGGCTTGATACAGTTCTAACTCTTGCTCGTAGTCTTCAATATGCTTGCGCCGTTTCACAAGTTCTTCATCAATTTTATTAATAGTTGCTTGCGCCCTCTCTTGTTCATAACTACGTTCTTCAAGGGAGTTAAAAACTCGCCCAAAATCAACCGTAACGAGTACGGCGGGGGTCGCTGGGGCCAAACGGCGAAGTGCGTGCGTTTGCCATGCCATAGATCCAATGACAAGAAGCCCAACAATAGCGAGTAGGTTTATTTGTTTGTGTCCAATGTGTTTCATTTCAATCCTTTGCACACTCAGTCAGAGTGCTTTTCCCATTCTAGGTTCATGTGTGTCACTATTTGTTCGGTAATATCAATTTGACTACTGGCAAACATAATTCGTTTGACTTCAATTTGTTCACGAACTTGGAATTCTCGTTTTACTTGCATGTTAGGGTTGACGATTATCTCGCGATTATCGTCACTTATAAGCACGAGGTCATAGCCATTCTCGACAGCAACTTCGCCAACTGCCGCTTTAATTTTTTGGTACAGATCACGAAACATGAGTGAACGTTCAACGTCGATTTGAGATAATGAAAATCGTTGGAAACTTAAAGCAGACAACTTTAGTTGATCTATTTGCTCTTCCATAAGTGCGCGATCTGCATCAGACGCTGACTCAATCGCAGTAGTCACTTCTTCGATTTTTTTGAACTTAGCTTGCTTTTCTTCTTCGATATCCATGATCAGGTCGCGAAGCTTGACTTCCGCATCTGCACGTTCTGTCAGATCAGCTGTCACCTTTTCGATATTAAATGTAACCACAACTGTTGGAGAACGAAGACGACTCGATGCGGCAACCGCTGCATAGCCAGCCCCAACTGCGGCAACTGTCGTTATCGCAAACAGCCATGTCATTTTTTGTAATGTTGTTGAAGTACGCATTGTTGTTTTCCTTATTGGATACATAGTTTTGTAACAGTTGTGTTAAAAGGGAAGTTGAACACTGAAGCTGAACACTTTCTTTTTGTCGCTTTCCTGTTTTACTAGAGGAAAGCCAAAATCAAATGCTAGTGGTGCTTGGCCAAGTTGGGGAATGTGCAAACGTGCGCCTACGCCCACGCTGACTCGATATTCATCAATGCCTGGGGTATCAGTCACCGTGCCGCTGTCACAAAACACGACTGCTGAAAGAAATCTGTCAATGACCGGAAACTCGTATTGTGCGCTAAGAAAGATTTCCCAATCGCCGCCAATGGAAACATTTGGATCTCCGCCAGGGACACGCGGTGTGCCTTGTGGCGAGATTGTTCTAAAATCAAACCCTCGGAAATTTCGGCCACCCATGTAGAATTTTCGATATGTCGGCGATGTGCCTCCGAAAATATAACCAATCTTCGCGTCAAGCCGAAGCGTCGAAACACGCTCGAGAAAATCGCGGTTTATTGCAAAATACGTTGTGTATTTAAACTCCGTTTTTGTGAAATCGTAATCACCGCCAGTTGCACCAAACTGTTGAAGGTTCATATTGAAGCGTGAACCAGAAGACGGCGATGCGGAGGGCTTAAACGTGTTACGAGTAACAGAAAAACCAAGCCCATCAAGCATTGCGGGCCCACGATCAGCATATATTTCCTGTGGCACATCATCGTCTATGTCTGTAATTTTTATTCGGTCAGCTGTAAAAAATACATTGCCATACCAAATATCTCCAAATCGGCGCCCAACACTTACCTTACTAAAAGTGCTTTCTTGCGTATAGTCTGAAAACTCCCGACGATTAAATCCAGCACGGCCACCAACGTTGTAATCAGTATCAAGAAAACGTGGGTCAGACAAACTTATCTCGTAGTTAAAAACTTCATCGCCTGGCTGAAACGCTAATGAAAATTGTTGGCCTGCGCCTACAAATGCTTTTCGTTGCCAGAACTCCGACCAACTTTCTGGCCAATCAGTCACATCAAAGTTTGATTGCGTCAGGGAAATAGTTCCGCTAAATCCAGAGTCGCTGCCTGCCAATACGCCAAAGTTCACAGAGCCTGTTTGCCGTTCATCAACCTCAACAAGCAAATCGCGTATGCTCGGAGTCTCAGGGTCTTCCGGCTGAATAGTCATTGTTACTTTTCGAAACAATTGCGTACGCATGAGGCGGTTTTCTGAGCGTGATGCTTCTTGGATATCAAACGGATACCCCGGTTTCAAGCCAAGCCGGCCTCGAATCACCTTGTCCTTCGTAATAGTATTCCCCTTGATCTCGATCAGCCCAACGTGTGTTGGCGCTCCCTCATCGATCATAAAGACTATGTCTATAGTTACGCCTGGTTCCGCGTGGTACGGCACTGCGCTTGCTACTTCTTGTTCGATAGAGCTCCCCCTACCGTACATAGATTTTCTCGCCCTGGTAACTGCTTGTTGCCGCGGGTCAATGTTGACGATACGACCGAGCACGCCATACGCTTTATTGATCGCTTGCACCGCAGCATTTACATCGATTTGTCGAAAGACATCGCCTTCTTTCATTGGAATCAAACCTTGCAATTGTTCCGTTGTGAATACTGGGGCTAGTCCATCCACCGTTGTAAATTCTGCTGTAATTCCACCGAGCGAATATTGTGGGCCTTCATCAATTACAAAAACAACTGATGCTTCTTTATCATTTGGGCTTAAAGGATCTGTGTAGGAAACGCGAGCTTCTTGAAATCCACGGTTCATATAAAAACGAGTAAGCGATGCGACGTCTTGCTCGAGCATTTCTTCGTTTAACTCACCACGGCGTAAAAAAGGAATAAGTGTTCGGGTATCAATCTCAGCGGATAACTCCTTGTCTGAAAAAGATTGATTTCCAAAAAAGGACAAGCCATTTACCCGTACACGCGGCCCTTCCATAATTTTGTAAATGAGCACAGCGGATTCATCGATACGTAGGCCGGTGAATTCATCAACGTCTTTCCCGTACTCGACTACCTCAGAAAAAACTTCAACAAGGTAATTACCTTGGTCTTGATAAAGTTTCATTATCGCGCGGCGTCCGCGATCAATAGCATCCTCGTCGCGGCCTAAGCCGGGCACAACAGGCACCACTGCCAGTATCTGCATGTCACCAAGAAGTGTATTACCAACAACCGAAACTTCCGTAATAATTTGCTGCTCGCGAAACGTATAAAAAAGGTGTACTGTGCCATCTTCTTGCAATACAACATCTGCAGAAATATATTTAAACTCCCCAAGGTGTGTCAGGGTATGTACATCAGACTCCACTCGGCTCGCTTCGTATGGCTGCCCAACCGCTGTATTTATCACGTTCAAAACGCGCTGCTGGGTCACACGATCAAGGCCCTCAAATGCAATTGAAGAAATCATGCGATCTTCAAAACTTGATGACGCGTGCAATGATCCAGATAGGCTAAACATGGCCAAAAGACAGAAAAAAATAAATGTAATACTACGCATCTGTGTGGGCAGGATACCCGCCAAAACAGCCCCTAACAACCGCCTGAGCAAAGCGAAGTACAATACACCTCCCCACTACTAAAGGTTGACTTTTACTATGACAAATACACAAACTCTTGCTACTACTCCCTTCCATAGTTACCACGTTGAAAATGGCGCCAAAATGGTTGATTTTGCCGGTTGGGATATGCCATTGATGTACCGATCGATCATGGAAGAACACAAACAAGTACGAACCAGCGGCGGCCTTTTTGACGTCTCGCACATGGGGCGGCTCAAATTCACCGGTAAAGATGCATGCAAAATTCTTGACCGACTTTGCACTCGGCAGATTCATGGAATGCAGGATGGCCAAATTCGATATTCCATCATTTGCAATGCTCACGGCGGTTGTAGGGACGACGTGCTGGTCTATAAAAACAAGGACAACGACTATCTAATGGTCTGCAATGGTGCAAATAGAGCAAAAATCCTCAACCATATTGAAGAACATCGTGGCGAGTTCAGTTTCAAACTCAAAGACGAGACGGAGGCAACCGCGATGATTGCACTCCAGGGACCGAAAGTAATGGAGTTACTGGGCACAGTCTCAAAAGAAGTACCTGAACTTAAGCGATACCGGTTCCTAATGAAAAATCTCCTTATCACAAAAATAATGATTTCCCGAACTGGGTACACCGGCGAAGATGGCGTAGAGGTCATCCTTCCAGCGAAGTTTGCTGCAAAGGGCATCGAAATGCTCTTGAAAAACATGGGTGAAGATGCCAATATGGCCATTATCAAGCCAACAGGGCTTGCTGCACGCGATTCTCTGCGTCTTGAGGCAGGCATGCCGCTGTACGGGCATGAGTTAACTGAAGAAATCGACCCACTCTCTGCAGGGCTAGCATTCGCTGTCAAACTCGATAAAGGCGTCGGCGAAAACGAGGCAGAACCCTTTATTGGACAAAACGCATTGCTTTCTATCGCTGAAAATGGCTCAGGCAAAAAACTCGTTGGGCTTACGCTTGAGGGTAAACGCAGCCCGCGGCAGCATATGCACGTATTGTCTGAGGGTTCAGTGATTGGCGAGGTCACGAGCGGTTGCTTGAGCCCTACCTTTGGGTACGCCATTGCAATGGCATACATACCTGATGACTTCGACGGTGAAACAGTCGAACTCGATTTCGGCAAAAAAAACCTGGCTGCCACCATCGTCCCACTTCCGTTCTATAAAGCATAAACCAATATATCCCTCTAATACATTCCTCTGAGGAATGTTTTGGCTGAAAAACACTGCAACCCTTTGTCAACAAAGCAATTATTGCATTGGCCATTTGCCTTTTTTGATCTCAAATTTTACAACGTTAACCACTTGACACACAGCCACTTACCACAATTTTAGCACGTTTTATTTCTCAGAGACCTATTCTCAGGGACCTTTATTGCACGTTTTAGGTGGTTTAATAGGCGGGCGAGTGCGCAGGGGCGCGTTCGCCGAACAGTTACATTAGCCATCACGCAGGAGGCGGATTTCGTCTCGGAGAATGGCGGCAAGTTCATAATTCTCATTTTCAATTGCATTTGCAAGCCGCTCTCGCAGGTCTGCTCGTTCTGAAGTTGGTAACTTTGGGACCAGTGCTTCTTTCATCCCTCGAAGAAGATGCGTCTCATTTGATTGCTCCCAATCATCGCCCAAGGCGACCCGCAACTCCTCCAAACCCTGGTCAAGTGTGCTCATCGCCATAGAGATATTGTCTTTTTCTACAGCCCACTCCGCAGCAGCACGGGCGCGCAATGCAATAACCGCTCCACGGAATTGCTCCAGAGCTCGTCGATCTTGTTCATCATTTGCATGGTATTTACACAAATCAAACAGCTCTAAATTTTCATTGCAATCCCGAATTGTCTCCTCCCAGCGACTCATCGCAAACAATGCAGCCGAACGATGTGATCGTTGCACACCTTCTTCGCGCAGTCGTCTGCATGTATCTGGCTCAAGTCCACTGTGCGTTCCTCGCTCATCAAACAAAGCAAGCAGCGAAGGAAAACCCTCTTGCGAAAGGCCATCTGGGCGCCCCGACATTTCCATTTGAATCATCCCCAACTCAATGCGTAATTGAAGCAACTCTCGGCCATCCTCTGCCTCGACAATCCGAACATTTAGTCTTCCCGCTTCGTACGGCCATGTATTCAATATCTTAGAAATGTCATCATTCAGCATACTTGGTACATCTTACCCATTGTGCCCACCAGAGTTGCTGTCTGCACCGATTATGCAGGCGAATGCCTAAATCAATTCCTCACCAAGGTTAATTCGTACGCCAAATACGCCGAATCTTCAATTGGGCTTTAGAAGTTATGCAATTAGGAGATCAGTGTGAACCTTGAATTATATTTACATCAGATTAATGAAGTACCTCTTCTCACACCAGAAGAGGAAAAGATGCTTGGGTGGCGCATTATAAATGACAGCGATGCCTCAGCAAAAGAACACATGATTCGAGCGAATCTGCGACTCGTTGTTTCAATTGGAAAACGATATTTAGGCCGCGGCCTTGCACTTGGCGATTTAATCGAAGAAGGCAATGTTGGGCTCATTCGCGCAGTTGAGGGCTTTGATCCAGCACACGGTGCACGGTTTTCAACGTACGCATCTTGGTGGATCAAACAATCTATAAAGCGAATGCTGACAAATGCTACGCAACCTCTGCACATCCCAGCATACATGGTGGACTTGATAAACCGATACAGGGAAACTTCAAACCGTTTACACGAACATGCAGGGCACTCGCCCTCAAATCAAGCTGTTGCAGATGATATGGATATCACCCTTAAAAAGTTAAACGCAGTCAGGCGAGCCATGCGGGTCTGTTCCGGTAGAAAACCACGCACTTTAAGCGGCGAACCTATGTCACTATCAGAAGTTTTTGAGGACCAAAAGAATCGTCGCCCCGATGAACAAGTGGAACATCGAGAAACTCTCAAGGACATTATGGGCTTCCTAAGCCAACTCGACCATAGAGAAGCGCGCGTGTTACGTTTACGTTTTGGGCTCGAAGGGCAAGACCCATTAACGCTCAAAGAAATTGGCGTTGTCATTGGATTGACCCGAGAACGTGTTCGCCAAATTGAAATTAGCTCCCTGCGGCAACTTCGCGAACGAATGCAAGAAGGAACACCTATTGCAAAACGTCGAGCTTCGTAACCGGCTCTGCAAGTGTAATATTCGTGTACTGCGCAAGCGCGGCGGCGTTGTACACAGCAAGTGCGTGCTCCCATCTTGCATTTTCAGTTGGAGTCACAAGAACTGGGTGGGTCTGCAGAAAATAACCCGTTACATGAAACTCGTCAATTTTGCTCATTCGCAAAAATTTTGTCAGCGCACGTGTATTCTCAATTTTGCCCCAGGGACCTTCAAGTTGAATTCGCAAATCATGTGGCCCTTCGCCAGACGAGTCTACGTGGATTACAAGCGGTTCATTGTCTAACATGTGTGACTGTCCGTTTTTTGGAGCAGGCAAGTCCATTGGGAACGATTCTTCTGCGATTTTAAACTCTGTTGCAACCATAAAATAAATAAGCAATAAAAAAACAACATCTATCATAGAAGTAAGATTCAACCCCATCGATGATTTTTTTCTTCGCTTAATGATCATTCATTGTCACCATCGATAACAAGTTGCAACCTTGGTGTAGTTCCAACTTTACGAATAGCTTCAATCGCTTTGTGAATAACCATGTATCTCGTCGCGCGATCGGCGCGCAAATACACTTCACTCGCACCTCCTTGCAGTCTGGTTTTTACGATTGCAGTGAGTTCATCAAGAGAATCGATTGATATCTCATGCCGACCCACAACAACGCGTTGCACAGCGCCTCCATCCGATGGAACAATATTCACCACCACGCGCTCTTGCATTTCAGCCACAGAAGCAGCTGCGTTTTCTGGCGAAGGCAAGTCCATCGAAACAGCATCTCGATCAACTATTTGTGAAACAACCACGAAAAACACAATCAATAAAAATGTCACGTCAATCATTGGCGTCAGGTTTGCATTAATCGAAGAAGATGGTTTGCCTCGCCATTCCATTACACCGCCTCGAGAGTTGGCGCCGTGTTCGCAACATCTGTACTCTTAGGAGTTTGCTGGGGCTTGGGCCGTGGCCTAAAACTGTTGAGTATATCTTCGGCCTCGATTGTCGCTTCAACTGTAAGTTCATCGATTTTGTTTCGAATAATTGCGTACCCTGCAAGCGCTGGAATTGCCACTACAAGTCCCCAAAATGTCGTCGTGAGGGCAGTGCCAATTCCACCAGCAAGGGCAACTGGGTCGGCACTTCCACCTGCTGAGACTATCGCGCCAAAAGCCAAAATCATACCGTAGACCGTGCCGAACAAGCCAATCATCGGGCTTACCTGCCCAAGGACATTAAGCAATTCGATACGGCGTAATCGTTTCGTTGCAAGTTCATCCGCTGTTTGTTCGAGTGCACGCATCATTGCAGGAAAACCAAATTTTGCTTCGCGAAATGCAGACACCAAAATTCTTCCGAGATAACTGTCGTTTTGCGAAGCGACGTCGATTGCCGCTTGGAACTTTTTCTTCTTAATATTTGCACGAATTGTTTTTACAAGTTCATCTGGCAACACCGTAGGCCTTCTATTCGCAAGCGACAAGTGCACCATGAGTCCGATGCCACACATTGACATACACAAAAGGAGCCACGTCACAGCACTGCCAATAAGTTCAATAGAGCCATCATTTCTTCGTGACACAAAAAATGCCTCACCGAAACTATGGTCACCACTCTGGGCAAACGTTGTTGTTGTCGTGAGTGCAACTAAGAGCACACCAAATTGTATATATTTCCGCTTGGCTTCCATGCCGTTTCTCCTTACCTTCCTACTCTACCACGCTCGATGAACGTGTAAGCATTTTCACCACCATGTATTTCTGCAATCCTTCGCATTGTGTCCGTTGCATCCTGCGAAAGGTATTGAATGCAGTTTATCTGTACTCTCCGAAGCCCGTTTCGTTTGTCTACGGGATTCAATGTATCAATTGCATGCAGCAACTCATCCGCGGGCACCTCATACCGCCCTGCGCCAGTTATGTTTTCACTTAGTAAATATATAACATCCGGTTTTAATCGCATCGCTGATTTTAAAGCAACCACTGGATTGCTCCCGCCAGAAGGAATAACTTTCTCACTTGTTTCTATCCACCGCATCGCGTTTGTAATGTTTGTTGCATTCGCTAAAACCAGTGCGCCTTTTGGAGGAACGGCTATTGCTTTCTTTTGTTGAAAAAACACGATGCCAAATTCTTGCTTGGGGTGCAACGTTTGAAGCGATCGCTCAAGTTCATCTAAAACCGTGGTCAAGTGCAACAACATAGAACCCGACGCATCAACAACGTACACAATGCGCTTTGCTGCAACGGCATCGAGCCCCATAAACTTTACTTGCGTTATTGGGTTTCGCACAGCTTGTTCTGGTACTTCCCCGGTTTGTATAATCTCATGCATTACTGCTAACCCATCATCAGCCGCTGGCAAAAGTGGCTCTTTTGGAACAACAACCTCTTCTTCTGTGAGCTCTGGATTTTCGACTTCGGGTTCAACTGCCTGTTCGGGCTCAGGTGGAAGCGCAAGGGGAACAATTGCATTTTCCATTATTGGCTGCTCGTGCCAAGTTGCCGTTACCGCTTGGGGCGGATCTTCATCATCACGAATGACAGACCAAGTGATAAAAAATGCTAGCAGGCCAACCCCAATATGTGCGCCAATAGAAAGAGCCCAAGCAATTGGACCACTTAGGTCTTGTTTTGTATGCGGAGTGTTATGCATTTGCGTGCGTACAGACTACACGACAATTTGCAAAAACCGCTTACTCGTTGCCTTTTTTCGTGGGATTATTTTTCACTGTGGCGTTTTTGGCATGCATCGCATCAATAGAGAATCCACCAGCACCGCTAAACACTAATCCAAGTGAGAGCGTGCACAAGCCGACACCTGCAAACAGTTGTAAAAATTGGTGCGAATCCAGCGGCCAATCAAATGGATTCATTAAGAACATCCCATGCATGGTTCCAGCAACAATATAAACTGCCATAGCAGTCGCAACAACAATCGCGAGGGCTGCCAATCTCGTAAACAAGCCGACCAGCAATACAATTCCAGCAACTAACTGCGCAACTGCTGCAGACCATGCGAGGAACTTGCCCCATCCACCAAGCGTGGGCCATTGTTCGTGCACAAGCCAAACGATCCTATTCACCCCTCTTGTCGTTTCATTTTTTGCTATTGGTGCGCTCTTTGCATGCTCTTCTGTGGCGGCACCGGCTTCCGTGGAATCTTCTTGAGTGCCTTCACTGGTATTATCTTCAGTAGCCGCAGGTGTATGGACGACTATTTCCATTTCCCGAAGCCCCTGCGCAATCGCTGGCCTGATTTCTATCTGCCCAAAGCAGTTTACCCATCCAGAGGTCAGCATAGCGACCCCAATAACAATTCGGGCAAGTAACGGCATAAGTGAAGTTGTTGCAAAATTCATCATAAAAAAGTCTTTGGGAAAGAGAGTACGCATGTATCATATCCGCTCTGCACCACTAAGCGGGCGTGGCGAAATTGGCAGACGCGCCAGATTTAGGTTCTGGTGGGGTAACACCCGTGGAGGTTCGAGTCCTCTCGCCCGCATTATCACGAATGACACACTGGCAACCAACATCCTGGCAAAGTAAAAAAACGGCGCAACAGCCCAATTATACCGACTCTGCCAACCTTGATGCCACAGTCAAAGCGCTTGCGCAGCTCCCCCCGCTCGTCTCGTCTTGGGAAATTGAAAACCTTAAATCGCAGTTAGCCGATGCCGCAAACGGCAAACGTTTTTTGCTGCAGGCGGGTGATTGTGCAGAGCGCTTCGCTGATTGCACGCCTGAAAGAATTACCGGTCAACTTAAAGTCCTCTTACAAATGTCTCTCGTCTTAGTGCATTCCACCAAACGAAGAGTCATTCGTGTTGGACGACTCGCAGGACAGTACGCAAAGCCACGCTCTAGCGATCTAGAAACAATCGACGGCATAACGATGCCAAGCTACCGAGGCGACTTAGTCAACGACATTGAATTTTCTACGATTGCCCGAACACCAAATCCAAACCGTTTACTTCGTGGGTTTGAACGAAGCGCGATGACAATCAATTTCGTTCGCGCACTTATTGATGGCGGGTTTGCGGATTTACATCACCCAGAATATTGGGACCTTGGTTTTGTAGAGCACTCGCCAAAAGCAAGTGAGTACCAAGCTATTGTTGCATCGATCGCAGAAAGTTTGCGCTTTATGGAAACGCTCGCGGGTGAAGCGGTTGGTGCAATTAATCGTGTTGAGTTTTTCACAAGCCACGAGGGATTGCACTTACATTACGAACAAGCGCAAACTAGGCAAGTGCCAAGACGCGACGGTTGGTACAACTTATCTTGTCACTTCCCATGGATTGGCGCGCGAACAACTGACCCAGACGGCGGACATATCGAATTCTTCAAAGGCATTGCAAATCCTATCGCTGTTAAGATCGGTACACATGATGTCGACATTGAGCAACTTCTCGATGCACTGCACCCGAACAACGAACCCGGCCGTCTCACATTAATTCATCGATTCGGCGCAGACCAAGTTGGGGATGCATTACCGAAACTTATCGAAGCAGTCAAAGCCACGGGCAAACAAGTTCTGTTTATTAGCGACCCGATGCACGGCAACACAAAGAAGACAGAGCGCGGTATTAAAACGCGTAACTTCGATTCCATTCTTTCCGAACTTGAACAATCAATTGACATTCACAAAAATTTGGAGTCCAACCTTGGCGGTGTCCACGTAGAAGTTTGCGGACAAAACGTTACGGAATGTACTGGTGGCGCGCGTGGTCTAGACGAATCTGGTTTAGGCGATGCATATGAAACGCTCGTCGACCCTCGGTTGAATTATGAACAGTCCATCGAACTCGCCTTGCTCGTTGGCCAAAAATTATGTTGATTACCCCAAAAAGGGTACTTAGTGTCAAACTTGTCAGATAAACAATCCCGCGGGTCGTTAATTAGGCGAGGGCATCGTCTGCAACGTGGTAATGCGGGTCTTCGATGACATTCACTTCAACCATGCTTCCAGCTTTGCGTAACAACTGTTGGCAGTCCGCGCTGAGGTGGCGAAGATGCAGTTTTTTGCCCAAGCGCTCATAGCGCTCTGCAAGTGTATCGATTGCTTCAATGGCTGAATGATCTGACACACGCGTATGTTGAAATTCAACCACAACATCATCTGGATCATTTGTCGGCTCAAACAAATCTAAGAAACTTTTGATTGAACCAAAGAAAAGCGGGCCATGCAACGTGTAAATCTTTGAGCCTCGATCGTCAATCTCTGTCGCAGCGTGAATAACCTGTGC
>CEOP01124353.1_pt1 | contig 13165 bp, 10 predicted proteins | sample 361301 | NCBI WGS metagenome assembly CEOP01 (sample SAMEA2619548, study PRJEB7988) | marine metagenome | biome: marine biome (ENVO:00000447); feature: deep chlorophyll maximum layer (ENVO:xxxxxxxx); material: "saline water (ENVO:00002010), including plankton (ENVO:xxxxxxxx)" | depth 55 m
AAATTAACGGTGGCCAATAAACTTTTAGGTGGTTTTTTTGGATCCCGGCTCATGAAAAAATTAAGAGAAGAAAAAGGATTAACATATGGAGTTTATTCATCCATAACCCATGCTAAAAATGCCTCTTATTGGACAATTTCAACAGAAATGAAAATAGATAATGCCGAACATTCACTAGAAGCCATTCACGAAATTATAACTGAACTTGCTCAAAATTATCCTTCTCTTTCAGAAGTTATCATGCTCAAAAATTTCCTAAGAGGAAAATTTCTTAGCTCTATGAATTCCATCTTAGATGTTGCCTCTATGTACAGCCTCCTTTTTGTGAATGGCATCCCTCAACATTTTTTAAAAACCTCTTTAGAAACCATAGATACCATTCGTCCTAAAGACATATCGGAGATGATACATAAATATTATCTAAATGCAGACAAATCATCCTTGTCTGTCCGATAAATGCCTTATAATTAAATATTGATTTTCCTCCTTAATTGAAGCATATTTTAGAGCCAGTTTTATGTAACCCCTATAATTCATCAATCCGACCCTATCGTCTTGGATGACCACCAACAAATCCCCTCTAATAGGGATGATGTCATCATAATCGGTCCGCAACATGATATCTCCAGACGAATTCGCAATCCCTATAGCTCCATTGACACCTTCAAGTAAATAGTTGCCTAGCGACTGATCAATACTTACATATCTTAAAGAAAGGATGAGCTTACCTGAGAGATCTATGAGACCAAATTTCCCTTTCTGCCCTATCACCGCCACACCTTCCCTATAAGGAAATACCTGGTCATATATTGGTTGAACAATCAATCTCTCCTCGGTATCTATAAATCCCCATTTATTACCCAATTTATAACCAAATCGCTCATCGGAAAAGCAAAGCAAACTATCATAACGATTAGCTATTCTCAAATTCCCCTTTTCATTAATAAAACCATACTTTCCATCTTTCTTTATCATGTAGAGGCCAGTGCAATAATTAAGCACTTCACTGATACCATCCTCCGATCTGATCAAATACTTCCCTGATTCATCTAAAAGCACCGTACCAAGACTGTCTTTTCCCCAGAACAGATGACCTACTTTGCCAACCTGGTCATAAAATGGATCTAAAATAACATCTCCTTGCGGAGATAAGATGCCTCTTTGACTAGAAGTATTTCTTATTTCCAAATATGAACCATGATCAAAAATATCTCCGATAATCTCATAAATGACATCACCTTCGAAGCTAAGAAGTGAAGCCGTTTTTTCGCTTTGAACAATTATACCATAGGAACCAATAGCTAATTCATCAAATATTGGAGCTACTATCCAATGTTCAAAAAGATCGATCACTCCCCATTTACCCAAATAATTAATGGCTATTTTATAGTTATAACCTGCACCTATCGAATCATATTTTAAAGAAATTATTTCATCCCCTTTAAAATCTAGAAAGCCCCAAAACTGATTATTTTTAACTGGAATCATCGAAAATAAATGATTAGAAATATGCTGATAGGCTTTGTCTGAAACCTTCAAACCAAATTTATTATAAACCTCCCATTTACCTTTCAAAAATGCATAAAAAAAGGGAGCATCATAATGAATTGAATCTCTTCTCAGAATAATAGGTTTTCCCTCGGTATCCATAACCGACCAAGTATCAGATTTCTCATAATGATTCAACATAAAACCATCGTTTTGAGCACTGAGCTTTTCATTACTCCTAATAAACTGATTTGATGACGGATTCACCAAACGTTCTTGGCTCCCATTACAATAAGCTACAAGAATATCAGCATCGAATGCAAGTGAATCTGCTCTGACTGTGATGACATGTTTTAAATCTAGATTTCGAACTTCCCATAAGGGAAAACGGATAACCTCATTTTTTCCATATACCCGTTTATATTCTGTTTCAAGCAGCGCAACCCTTCCCTCGAAATCTAATAACCCGTATTTGCCTCCTTTTTCCACACAGATCCCCTCAGGAACAACTGCAAATTGATCAAACTCTTGGAATGGACTGTCTATTCCGTCTATTCGAAATAAAGACCATTTATTTAAAAAATTTTGAGCCATTACAACCTGTTCATTAACAACCTTAATTTCTCTATATTTAGGAGATAAAATTAAGTTGAAATCCTTATCGTAAAACCCCTTTTTTATAACTCCGTAGTCGTAAGTTGAAGTTACATAACCCGCGTATCCGGACTCAATTGAAAAATAATTACAACTGATCTTGATGTCCCCTTTTGAATCAATAATGCCATAAAACAATTGATTACTTAAATTACCCTTAATTGAAGCAAGAATATAGCTCCGTTCAATCACCGATAATTTATAATAGATGGCTGGTGATGTTTTTTTAGTTTTAATATTTAATAACCCCCAATTACCACGATGAGAATAACCAATCAGGTTATCCAACCACTCAAAATTTCCACTTGACCATCCAATTTGATCATATACTGGTGCAATAACAACATCTCCATCTTGATCTTGAAGTCCATAGTAGGACTCTTTTTTTATTAGACTATATTGTTCCTGGGCAAATCCAATATGAAAAAAAAATGCAGAAAAAAGAGTGAGAGTGGAACGAATGCCGTATCTGACAATCAAATGCTATCTTTTAGACGTTAATTCATCTTTTTCAAGATTAAAGAGGTCATTGAGCACCTCAACCAATGTTTCGGCTTCTCCTCTTTTACAGGCGGCTTTTAACTGAAGTACAGGAAGTTTGATTACTTTCTGAACAATGCTCTTGGTCACTCTATCCATCAGTTCTTGCTCAACCTCTGTCATCTTTCCTAAATATCGAGCAATTTCTTCCTTTCTTATTTCCTCTAAAGCTTTTTTTAGTTTTTTAATGGTAGGAGATACTTCCATTTCCAAAGACCAATTTTTTAATTCCTTAATCATTTCTTCCAAGATTTGCTCAACTTCTGTTATAGCTGTTCTTCTGCGCTCGATGATGCCAGAGGTATGTTGTTCTATTTGATCTACATTATACAAGATAATCCCATCTATGGTATCTAGTGAGGGGTCCATGCTTCTAGGAACTGCTAGGTCAATAAATAATTTTTGAGACAACAATTGATCAGGAATATGATCCTTCATAATTATAAGCTCTGACACTTGGACTGATGAAACAATAACATCAAATTTAGGAATATTTTTGATCAGTTCTTCATAAGGGAGCACCTCATAATCATACTGTTTAGCCAGCATTTGAGTGGTGTGGGCACTTCGGTTAGTCAGGGTAATTGATGCATTTAACTCCCCCATATTATCGGCAACATCTCGCCCTATTTCTCCTAACCCCAAAATTAAAATTTTAGGATCTGAAAAATTTTGAATGAATTGCTGTACTAACCCTACACAAGCATAAGATACCGAAGCGGCACCGTCCCGAAAAACAGTCTCCTGAACTACTCTTTTATTTGTATAGAAAATCGTATGCATCAACCGGTGAAAAAAAGGTCCGGAAAGATGTTGGTCAGCAGAACATTGATAAGCCTTTTTTACTTGATTAGAAATTTGAATATCACCCAGAACCTTGGCTTCAAGTCCTAAGGCTACTCTAAATAAATGCCGTAAAGCCAATAACTTCTCTTTCCCCCAGAAATAAGTATCAATGCTATCATCAAGCCCTTTTTCAACTTTTATTAAATTTAGAATAGCATTAGACAAATCTAAATCTGAGATATAATAAATTTCAGTTCGATTACAAGTTGAAAGAATCAAAGCTTCTTCAACACCCAAAATTTCTCGCATTCTATCTAAAAAGTTTCTATTTTCATTTTCAGAAAAAGCTACTGATTCTCTGATCGCAATGGGCGATGAGTCATAAGAAAAACCAATAACTTTTAAACTCTCGTACATAAGAAAAGAAATAATTGGACAACAAAAATAGCCTCAATGTTTTTTATATTGAACTTTAAAGAGAAAATTCTTATAAAAAGGCATATTTTAAGTTAAAAATTATTGATGAAAAAATTAGTGCATTTAGAATTAATCAACTGATTTTTTCAAGAACAGAGACCAATAGAGTGATTTTTTCAATCATTCTAATTTTTTTAACCTTTTTTTCGAAGTGGAACTCGCCTAAAAATAGCGCTCCTAAAATAAATCCAAATATACAGATTGGCTCGGAAAATTGGAGTCAGAAAGTTATAAACTCAAAAGAATTAAAGGATTTTTCAAGTTTAGACAAAGAAATTGAGCTTATTGCAATTAATCTCAACTCCATCTCAGTATAGGACTTGAAAAACTAGGGATCAATGATTTCATAATAAACAAAACAGAAAATATCCCAAAAGAGGATTATTTCAATGAGGCAGATGACTTAAAAAAACATGTGGCATAGATACCTCATTCTATTCATTCTCCCCAACATTAAAATTTCACAAAAAAGGATCCAAATGCACGATGATGAAAAACGTAAGTCTGATCTCCATATATAATAAAAAATCAAACAATGTGTCTCTCGAATTATGGCTGAGTAACAGCCGCTATCCTTAAGCCAATTTGATCAATATCCTTTAGTGTATCTATTCGCATGAATTGTGTCAACTTCATCCTATAATATCCAGAAGTTTCAAAAGAATACGATTTGATAAAATCAAAATTAAGATCAAAGGTACTCCCCATTCCTGTACCCAAAGGCTTCCCTGTTTTAGGTTCAAACAAAATAACCTCAGTTAAATCTGTTTTGATCAAACTATCCTCATGAAATAGCTCATATTTAATATACAAATTATTAAATGCATAGCTGTTTTTATTTCGTACCATTCCTGTAATCTGATAAGGAGTATCAAAATCTATAATATGAAACTCAAATAGCTGACTTGATTTTTGAGGCCAAAAACCTTTTAAATCATAATGCTTTTCAAAAATACGATTTCGGTCACACCCCATCAGGGAAAACAAAATACATAAACAAAATATTCTCATCTATTTTTTAATTTCAAATTCTCAAAAAAAATCAATCACTGCTCAAAATTTAGACCATTCGAGAATAATTTTCTTAAATCAAAAAGAAACCTTATTCTATCTTAAATTTATTTAGCTAAATCAAACCCTATGTCTGTTCTATAGTTTATACCCTTACATTTTACAAAATCAACACCCCGGTAACTGTTGACCAAAGCTTCCGTTAAGTGATTTCCCAATCCAGTAATGGCTAATACACGTCCACCTTTAGTGAGTAAATTATGACCTTCTTGAGCAGTCCCCGCATGAAATGGGATAATGCTTTGGTCATTATTGGAAGCTATTTTGATACTTTCCCCAGTTTCATAAGACCCTGGATACCCATTCGAGACTAATACAACCGTAGCCGCTGCATTTTCCTCAAAAGTCACAGAAACATCAGATAGCTCCCCTCGAGCAGTTGCCACCAATAATGGTACAATATCTGATTTAATCCTTGGCATAACTACTTCAGTTTCAGGATCACCCATTCGAACATTATATTCAATTACCATGGGTTCTTCACCTACTTTAATTAAACCAAAAAACACGAATCCATGATAATCAAATCCTTCGGATTTTATCCCTTTGATCGTTGGAGCAACGATTTTATCTTCTACTTTTTTCATAAAATGTGCATCGGCAAAAGAAACTGGTGATACGGCCCCCATACCTCCCGTATTTGGGCCTGTGTCCCCTTCACCTATCCGTTTATAATCCTTAGCCTCAGGTAAGATGACATAACTATCTCCATCTGTTAAAACGAACACAGACAACTCAATACCATCCAAAAATTCTTCGATCAAAACATTTTCGCTCGACGGCCCAAACTGACCCCTTAACAATTTTTCCAAACTTTCTTCAGCTTCCTGACGATCTTTGGTGATGATTACCCCTTTTCCTCCTGCCAAACCATCTGCCTTAAGTACATAGGGTGGGGTGAGTCCTGCTAAAAACTGTTTACCGGCCACTAAATCTGCCTTGGTGAATATTTCTGCATCAGCAGTAGGAATCCCATACTTCAACATAAACTTTTTGGCAAAATCTTTACTACCCTCTAGCAATGCTCCTGCAGCACTTGGTCCAACAACTAACAGATCCTTTAATTTGGACTCCTTTTTTAAAAAATCTACCACACCATTTACCAAAGGATCTTCTGGTCCAATCACTAATAGGTCAATGCCTAGACGCACAACCGTATCTAATATTCCTGGTTTATCGTTTACCTCTAAAGATAAGTTAATTGCTATTTCCGCGGTTCCTCCATTCCCCGGTGCCACAAAAAGTCCTTCACATAAGTCACTTTGACTTATTTTCCACGCCAAGGCGTGCTCTCTACCTCCTGAACCTAGTATCAGTATTTTCATTCTTAATTTGTTTGTAATCTCTTCTGCACCCTAAATCTTCATTCAATGTGCGTATTCGGACATGAATTTGATACGCATCAAACGTACCTCATCTTCAGAATACTCCTCCTCGAGATCAATGATGGCTTCACTCAAATCCCCAGACTCCGAAATCAGAAAATAATCAATTATATCGTCTTGGCGTTCATCATCCAAAAGATGATCTAGATAATAGTTGAGATTTAATTTGGTTCCTGATTCGCAAATATTCTCAATTTCTGTTATGAGCTCTTCGTAGGTAATTCCTAAGCTGGATGCAATGTCCTCCAAATCATACTTTTTATCAATTTGATTGATGATGCTGATCTTATTTCTGGACTTAATTCCTGAAGATTTTATCAAAACATCTGAAGCCGTCATGATATCATTATCATTCACATATTGATTAATCAAATCTAAAAAAGGCTTCCCAAATTTTCGAGCCTTACTCTCTCCTACACCGATGATCATTCTTAAATTCTCAATAGTAGAAGGAAAAAAAGTGGCCATTTCTTCTAATGCAGGCTCCTGAAAAATTACATAAGGTGGCAAGGATTTTTGTTTGGCTACAGTTTTTCGTAATCCCTTTAATAGATTAAATAATACGATATCATAAGATTGAAGGTTAGGTTTTAATTTCTCTATTTCCTCCTCTTCACCATCCGTCTGATATTCATGATCTTTGGTTAATTTAATAGAATAACTTTTTTCAAGATATTCTTTACCTTTTGAAGTTACCTTAAATATACCTGGTGTATCAATATCTTTCAATAATAATTCATTGAATAAGGCTTGCCTTAGAACGGATTTCCAGAAGAAATCCTGTTCTTCGGCCCCTAATCCAAATCCTGGCAATTGATCATGGCCATAACTTTTGATATGCTGATTTCTTTTCCCCAAGATGAAGTTAACGATGTGATTAATTTCAAATCGCTCTTGGGTATTGAGTACTGCGTTGATAACAGTAATTAAATATTCTGCCCCTTCAAATTGCTCTTTTGGATGCTGGCAATTATCACACATCCCACAATTATCTTGATCATATTCTTCCCCAAAATAATGTAGAAGCTGCGTTCTTCTACATACTGAAGACTCTGCATAATAAGCAATCTCCTCTAATAATAATTTTGAATTTTCACGTTCATTAACCGGCTTATCTTTGTTGAATTTCTCAAGCTTAAGGACATCATTATAACTATACAGCATCAGACATATACCTTCAAGACCATCTCTACCGGCCCTTCCTGTTTCCTGATAATATCCTTCAATAGACTTAGGTGCATCATAATGAATGACAAAGCGAACATCTGGTTTATCTATGCCCATTCCAAAAGCAATGGTAGCTACGATTACATCTATTTCTTCATTAAGGAAGCCATCTTGATTAGCAATGCGCTGATGACTTTCCAGTCCGGCATGATATGGAGCGGCATTTACGCCATTTACTTCTAATAATTCCGCAATTTCTTGAACCTTTTTTCTACTCAGACAATATATAATCCCTGACTTACCATTCTGTTCCTTAACAAACTTAATCAGTATTTTCTTTGCTTGCTGCTTGGGCTTAACTAAATAGTGAAGATTGGGTCTATTGAAAGAGGACTTAAAAAGGTTTGCACCTTCCATATCTAAATTTTTCATTACGTCCAATTGAACCTTAGGAGTAGCCGTCGCGGTCAACGCCATGATAGGCATTTCTCCTATTTGAGAGACAATAGCCCGAATTCTCCTGTACTCGGGTCTAAAGTCATGCCCCCATTCAGAAATACAATGGACCTCATCAATGGCGACAAAAGCAATATTAGCCTGATTTAAAAAATCAATATTATCCTGTTTTATTAAAGATTCAGGAGCCACATAGAGTAATTTAACTTCTCCAGAAATAACCTCTTTCTTTACTTTTTTTATCTCCGTCTTGGTCAGTGTAGAGTTAAGAAACTTAGCATTGACTCCTAAAGCAGCCATTTGGTCTACCTGATTTTTCATTAAGGCAATCAAAGGCGATATTACGATCGTTGTTCCTTCACTGATAATGGCAGGCAATTGATAACACAAAGACTTACCTGCTCCAGTCGGCATAATCACAAAAGTATTTTTACCTGCTAAAATATTATGAATAATTTTTTCTTGATCGCCTCTAAATTCGTCATATCCAAAAATCCTTTTTAAATCGGTTTTTAAAATTGACATATTTGCTATTTCTATCATTTTTTAATCTTTTGGCTGATTGACCAACACAAAAAGTATTAGAATACTTAATTTACACTCGAAATATTATAATCTCAAATAAACAAGAAATATCAACTGAAAGTTTGAGTAGTTATTGCTTTCAACCCACAAAAACTTTTCAAATTTAGTGAAAAGAGAATTGATCGAAAAGAATAATTAACATGGATAAAAAAATAAATATTGTGATCATGGCTGGAGGAACGGGAACTCGCTTTTGGCCCTATAGTCGCAACAAAAATCCAAAGCAATTTTTAGATGTTTTGAATACAGGCAGGTCCTTATTGCAAATGACATATGATCGATTTTTAAAGTATGTCCCTAAAGATCAAATTTGGATTGTTTCAAATTTGATGTACCAGAAACTTATTTCAACACAAATACCTGACTTACCATCGGATCAAATATTATTGGAACCGAGTAAACGAAATACCGGCCCTTGTATCGCTTATGCAGCATATAAAATTCGAAAAAAAGATCCTGATGGCCTGTTGGTTATCACCCCTTCTGACCACGCCATATTTAAACTCGAAGCATTTCTTGAAGCAATTAAAAGCGCAGTAGCCTGTGCTAAGGATAATACAAAACTTTTAACCCTTGGCATCAAGCCCCATCGACCAGAAATCGGTTATGGCTATATTCAATATTCTCCTTCAAATGCAATTGATAAAAAAGTAAAGACCTTTACTGAAAAACCAGACATTAATCTTGCAAAAAAATTCATTGAAACAGGTGAATTTGTTTGGAATGCAGGCATTTTTGTTTGGTCTATTGCAGCCATAATTGAAGCCTTTGAAAAATACCAAAAAGAATTAGCAGCTTTGTTTTCCGCTGGCCATGCATATTATGGTACTGAAAAAGAAGCCTCATTTATTGAAACAGTCTACTACCAGTGTAAATCCATATCTATTGATTATGCCATCATGGAAAAAGCCGATAACGTATTCACCATTTTAGGAGATTTTGGCTGGTCTGACCTAGGTTCATGGGATGTATTACACGATTTGGCAGAAAAAGATGCTGATTACAATGTAATTGAGCAAACAGCCTTGCTCTATAACTCACACTCGAATTACATCAAAAGTAAAAAAGAAAAGCTATTGGTGATCAGTGATCTAGAAGGTTATTTAGTGGCTGACTTCGACGATGTCCTACTCATTTGCAAAAAAGACGATGCCTCCAAATTCAAGTCTTTTGTCAATGACGTTAAAGCAACGAAAGGAGATAATTTTATTTAATATCGCTGTCTATTTACCTCATAGAGGCATATTGAAGTGGCCACTGATACATTTAATGAAGACATTTTTCCAAACATGGGTATGGTGATATGGTAATCTACAAGTTTTAAAATAGAGCCATCAATACCATCATCCTCAGAACCAAAAACCAAAGCCAAAGGGTCTCTGAGGTCAATCTTATTTATTTTTTGAGTTCCCTTTTCCGTACAAGCCATTACTTTGCACCCCGATGATTGCAAATAAGTAATTCCTTCTGTAAAATTTGTCATTCGAACGACAGGAATTTGAGTCAAAGCACCCGCTGAAGTTTTAATAGAATCAGCATTTATTTGAGCTGCATTTTTTGTAGGAATTAAAATTCCATTAACCCCCATGGCTACAGCAGAACGAGCAATAGCTCCAAAATTTCTAACATCTGTAATCCGGTCTAAAACCAAAAATAAAGGTACTTTCCCCTCTTCATAAGTAGTGACTAACAAGTTGGACAGGTCATGATATTTTACTGGAGAAATGAATGCAACCGTTCCTTGATGATTCTTTCGAGTAAGCCCATTAAGCTTTTCTCTGGGCACCACCGATACCGGTGCGGAAGTCTTATTTGCTAGTTCCATCAGCTCATCAATGAGGTCTCCCTTTAAGCCTTTTTGAACAAACATTTTCTCTAAATCATGGCCAAATTTGATCGCTTCTATGATAGGCCGAATGCCGTAAATCATAGCAGCATCATTGACCCGTTTATTCACAGGGCGCTGCGTAAATCGGTAATCTTTTTTACCCATATTTTTTCATATCCTTTATTTCTAAGCAGTACGTACATTTTAGGTGCAAATAGATTAGATATTATTTTAAATTCAAATCGAATATCTCCGTAAAGCCAGATTTCTCTTCTATTTGCTCTAAAAACCTTATCTGGATTTCCAAAAATAACATAAATCATGCCCCTATCTGTTTTCCATCCTTCTTTGTAGGTAGTAAATAGTTCATTTGCTTTTTTAATGGCCCGATAATAACTCCGAATGGCAGCGGCAGCGGCTTTAGAGGATATATAAACATTAAGCCAAAAATTTTCAAATGCTATTTTTGAGTCTTTGGAATTTCTTATTTCAGCTAATTCTGAACGTGAAGTAATATAGGTCATAGGTGAAATAAGCTCATCTATTAGTTTCATATTAGGATAATACTTCTGCCCAGCAAATAAGGTCAATCCTTCCAAAGACATCGTATCAGATTGAATGAAATAAAAATAATTTGGAACCAATGACACCTCCTGGGTACTGATATAAACAGAATCCATCAATAAATCGGAATCTACAGACTGTACGATACCCATAGGTGGGTCTGCAGGTTGAAAATTAGCTTTATACTGGAAAAAATAAAGAGTATCCTGAACATTAGTCCGCTTAAATTTGAGTGAGGATGAGGTTGAAAAAGATGAAAAAAGGGGCATCTCATTTGCCTGTAAAGGATAAAAATCAGGGTAGTTCAACTTACCCCTTCTCAGATTTATCGGATAGAAATAATAAGCATCCGAAAGCTCAAATTCAAGGATCAACAAATTTTCATATATATCGTCCAAGGTGAGCTGGAGAAGGACATAATCAGAGCTATTCTCTAAAGTATCCATCCGATATACTTGTAATAATCGATCACTCACATCCAAATAAGTGGTCTGTAATAATAATCTTGTATTTATCGTATCAGAGGGATTATATGTTATGGATAAAAAAATATGAATGGTGTCTGACAACTGTGCTACACGAGATCTTATGGTCAAAGGGGCAGCAGGATCATACCAATAGGAAGTGTTTAATTTAGATAAATCAATTCCTGAAACTGAGCTCAAAAAAAGAATTAAACAAAGTAGAATGAAGGTACTTTTCATCAATATTCTTAATAATTTTGAAGATAATATAAATTTTGGGTCTGAGTATAGAAAATAATGATAAATTCCAATATTTTTAATAAATCATTAGTGCCCCATTTTAGTTTATTTTAAATAAGTTATGAGTGTTTTCACCACAGAAATTACATCTGATAAAATTCCTTCAGACAACCCGATACACCAAAGACTTCTGAAGGCCTATTTACTTGGTAAAAGTTATGCCAAAGGAAATCTGCTTGAATTAGGATGCGGCGAAGGTCGCGGAATTTCCGAACTAGGCGACCTAGTAGACCATTATACGGCTATAGACAAAATTGACTCGATCATTGAAAAGCTTAAGCTAAAATATCCCTCCTTTCATTTTGAGAGTGGCCTCTTTCCACCTATCCCCTTTCCTGACAATATTTTTGATAGTATTGTAAGTTTTCAAGTCATTGAACACCTTGAAGATGATGCCCTCTTTATAAAAGAAATTCATCGAATATTAAAGCCCGGTGGATGCGCAATCCTCACTACCCCTAATAGAAAAATGACTTTAAGTCGAAATCCTTGGCATACCAGAGAATATTCTGCCACAGAATTGAGTAGTCTTTGTTTAAAGTATTTTGAAAAAGTAGAAATGAAAGGAATCAAAGGAAATGAAAAGGTGATGAAATATTATAGACGCAACAAAATCTCTGTAGACCGCATTATGCGATTTGATTTTCTAGATCTCCAGCACCGTTTGCCCGCGCCTCTTCTAAGAATGCCTTATGATTTGCTCAATCGAATAAATCGAAATAAACTCAAATCAGCAGAGGACACTTTAGTAAAATCCATAAATCATGAAGATTATTTACTGGCCCCACAGGCTGAAGACAATTTGGATTTATTTTGTATTTTAGTAAAATAAGTTTTTTCACCAATGAATCGAAATACACTCATCATCATTACTTTAATAACATTCTCGATGGCCATAGTTTCCCGCTATCAAGTACTAGGACAAAATAGAAAAAAACAAAAGAAGATAACTCTTGCCACCAACCATGCTAAATCTTTTATTGGTACGCCCTACCGATATGGAGGGAACTCCAAAAATGGCATCGATTGTTCTAGTTTGATTCAACAATCTTATGCAATAATTGGCATTAAGATGCCTAGAACGGCGCAAGAGCAAGCTAAAATGGGCAATAAAAAAGGAGAAGGCGGTGTAAGACCAGGCGATATTGTTTATTTCAAATTCAAACAAAAACGAGAAAAATGGTGGCATACAGGTATGGTCACCTATGTAGACAAAGGTAAAATCAAATTTGTTCATGCTTCTTCAAGCAGAGGTGTCGTTGAAGATACTTACAACGATTACTATAAAAAACATACAAAATACTTCCGAAGGGTTATCAACTAAAAATCTTAATGTACTTTAGCCACTTTAAATAATGGGGATGTAGCTCAGTTGGCTAGAGCGCTTGACTGGCAGTCAA
>CEOP01037675.1_pt1 | contig 13144 bp, 14 predicted proteins | sample 361301 | NCBI WGS metagenome assembly CEOP01 (sample SAMEA2619548, study PRJEB7988) | marine metagenome | biome: marine biome (ENVO:00000447); feature: deep chlorophyll maximum layer (ENVO:xxxxxxxx); material: "saline water (ENVO:00002010), including plankton (ENVO:xxxxxxxx)" | depth 55 m
TTAAATGATCAAACAAAAAGTTTAATTACAAAAAACGGATTAAGAAACATTGCTATAATGTCTATTGCGCCGACAGGTTCGATATCAAATATTGTACTTGGTTATGAAATTAACGGAAAAAATTATATTGGAGTATCTGGAGGTGTTGAACCAATTTTTGCTGTTTCATATACCAGAAGATCTGAGTCATTCAATAAGCGATTCAAGGTATTTCATGCAACAGTACAAGCATATATGGATTTAATGGATATAGATAATAGTGCAGAAGAAGAAGAAACATTGCCTGCATATTTCTTTAGAACAGCTCATTCTGTTATCCCAGATAAAAGAGTTAAAATTCAAGGAGTAATACAGAAATATATTGATCATAGTATTTCTTCTACAATTAATTTGCCAGAGGACGTTGAACCAGAAGTAATATCTGATATTTATTTTATGGCTTGGCAAAAGAAATTAAAAGGTGTAACTATATATAGAGATGGTAGTAGATTTCCTATTTTAAGTGTTGAAAATAAACTTACACCATTTCAAGCATATAAAGATAAGAAGTTTGAAATATTAAACGAGGATGGCGAAAAAATAGAAGTTAAAGGAGATCATGTAATTAAAAATGAACATGGCAGATTAACAACATTATATCATCATATGCATAATTTATCTAGTGCTCCTTCAAATGTACCGCAACCTACTACAACTAAGGAGGTAAAAAATGTATAAATTACCCCCAGGTGCACAAATTAAAGAGATTGCAGAAACTACAACTAAACAATATAAAACAGACCCTAAAAGTATTAGACCGGAAGTAGTAGACGCAAAAGTTTATAAGCTCAAAAGTGCATTTATCAAAAATTCTGTTTTTGTTACTTTAAGTTTTATTAAACATGAAGATCATATCAGGCCAATAGAAATTTTTATTAATTCAAAAGATTTAACTAGAGCACCTGAATATGTAGTATTAACAAGATTAATATCAGCTATCTTTAGAAGATCTGCGAATCCAATGTTTATATTAGAAGAATTACAAGGAATTTTTGATCCTAATGGAGGTTCATTTAAAGAAGGCAAATATTACCACTCTTTTTATGCTGAAATTGCTGATGTAATTGAAAGATTTTTCTATGATGTTGATATTCTAGAAAAACCATCGTCATGGAGTCCTGAAAACGATGGTGATGTTTCAATAGATACTACTAAAAAAAAAACTATAAGTGATGATTTTGAAAATGATGTTTTTAAAATATGTCCCGAATGTGGAGCAAAAGCATTAAAAACTGAAAGCGGTTGCGATTCATGTATGGCTTGCGGTTATAGCAAGTGTGACAAATAATTATTCACTCTTATAATTAGTATCTAGTATATTTTTTTCTTTTAAAGTTTTAATTAGTTTTTCTAATCTAACCAATGCTATTATTCCCATTAATGAAAAACAAAAAGCTAATGTTTCCATATCTACTCCTTATTATTTAATTATTAATCAATTACAAATCCATCCCAATGACGCATATATTCGATGAAAGTTTTGCTTAATTTTGATTTTTTTAAATGTTCTTTTGTAAAAGGAGGTTTTTTTGGATTATAATTAATATCATTAAGGTTTTTCCCCCAATTAGGATAAGCTATTGCTACTCTACCAACTCCAACTAAATCTGCCCCTTGTTTTAATAAATTTTTAGCATCTTTCCTAGACCATACTGCTCCTGTGCTAATTATTGTTGGTAGATTATTATATTTTTGCGTTATAATTTCTGTGAATGTTTTTTCAACTTGTAAATATTTATATTTTGAAAACACATTCCAACAAGAAAGATGAATAAAATCTAAATTCAATTTATTAATATGTTCAATAAGGTTTATTGTGTCTTGAAGTTTAATACCTATACTATCTATTTCAGGAGAAATTCTCACTCCAATTAAAAAAGTATCAGGAACATTTTTTTTAATTGATTCACATATTTGAATTAGAAGTCTTGCACGGTTTATTAAATTTCCGCCCCAATTATCATTTCTTAAATTTGTTTTGGTACCTAAAAATTGTGAAATTAAATATCCATGTGCTCCATGAATTTCAATTCCATCAAAGCCAGATTTTGAACATCTAATTGCTGCATCTGTAAAATCTTTTATGATTTTAGTTATATCATTTATGGAAGCTTTTTTTGAATACCCAGATTTAGATTCTGTACATTTTATTTTACTTGGGCCTAAAGGAATTTCTTTAGTTAAAGTTTGTGGTGACCTTAATCCTCCATGAAATAGTTGTGCAAATATTAAACTTTTTGTTAAATGAATTTCAGATGTTAACTTTTTCAGTTTAGGTATATGTAAATCATTATAAACACCAAATTCACCTTGCCATGCCTTTCCTTCTTTTGATACATTAGTAGCAGCTGTAGTTATAATCCCAAATTCACCTTTAGCTCGCTCTATTAACCAATCTATTTCGTCTTGTGAAATTATTCCATTATCATGACTTTGTTTATTAGTCATAGCTGCTAGTACTGAGCGATTTTGTACTTTTTGTCCTGTTCTATGAAAAATATAAGAATTTTCCGGTTTATAATTAGGCATGATTATATTCTTTAGAAGTTTTGGCTTGAATGGATAAAGCATGTATATCTACTTTAATCATTTCAGATAAAGTATCATAAATTAATTGGTGTCTTTTTATTAACATCATATTTACAAAATCATCTGAAACAATTAATAATTTATAGTGACCTCCTGATGTATCTTTTTTATGATTTTTATGTTTGTAAGATTCATCAATTAAAATTAAATCAATTACATTAATTTTTTCTCTAAGTTTTGTTTCTATTATTAACATTGTATTCATATTATTTAATTGAAACTAATTTTTTATTAATAGATATATAAAAATAAATCCAAATTATTGATAGAAAATAAGATGAAAAGTAAAATAGAATATTTATAATTATAATACTCATTTTACCAAATATTTGTGTAGTAAATAAGCCAGCAATCACCATTGAGTAAGTAATTAATATAAGAGCCAGTCCATGCATTAATAATAATTTAAATATATTTTTAAAATTTTTAGTAAATAGCATATACCCAATTATAAAACTTTCTATAAATGATTTATTATAATCAAGTTTTACATAAATAGTGAAAAATAATGCAATGTATAAAAATATAAAAAATATTAAAACTAAATCTGGTATTGGTATAATTAAGACCATAAACAGAAAACTTAAAATTAAAATTAAATATATTATAAATAGCAAAATTAAGGTTTTAATTGTGTGTGATACTTTAAAAATAGATTTTTTTATATTTATCAAAATGAATTGATTTATTACAATAGTATATAAACTAAAAATAAAAATTAATATAAAACTAAATGCTAAATCCTGATTATTTATTTGTATTAGCACATCATTAAAATCTTGTTTTAATTGAAAGGATCGTAAAGTTGGGGGTGTAAATAGATATGATAATATTGTATAAAGTATAATTAATGGAGCTATACTTTTATAGGTTTCTTTAAATTTATTTACACTTTTTGATAATAAAACTTCTATATTCATAACTAAATACCATTCTAATTAGAATATAATTTATAAAAATAAGACAACAATTGTTTATGAAAATTAAAATTACTAAATCTCATGGTACTCAAAACTCATTTATTATTGTATACAATAATGATAATCATGATCTTATAAAAAGTAAAATAAAAAAAATATGTCATGAATTTAACACTGATGGTTTTTTATTAATTTCTGATTTTAAGGGTTATGACTATAAGATGGATTATTTTAATAATGATGGCTCATGGGAAACAATGTGTGCAAATGGAGCTAGATGTGCTGCTTTATATATGTATAATTTTCATAAATGTAATAAAAATATAACTTTTTTAGCAGGCGACGGGCAACATAAAATTAAGATTAACGATTCAAGTTCTATCGAATTATCAATGAAAAAACCTTTTTTTAAAACAAAAGAAATTCAACCATGTGGTCATTTAGGAAGATATGTTGATTCTGGAGCTAAACATTACATTTCTATGGTTGATAAAATTGAAATTGAAAAAGTAAAATCTGAAGGTGCTAAAATCAGATATAATAAATTATTTGAGCCTTATGGTGGTATTAATGTAAATTTTTTAGAAGTAATAAATGAACACCATATAAAAGTATCAACTTACGAAAAAGGTATAGAAAATATGGTTCTGTCATGTGGTTCAGGCTCTGTTGCAGCTGCATATTATGCATTTAATAAAAACAAAATAAAATCACCTCTTAAAATTTCAGTTCCAGGTGGTGAATTAAAATTATCTTTTGATATTAATTGGGATAATGTTTGGTTAAGTGGACCTGCATTTTTATATCATTCCAAAACTTTTGTATTATAAATTTATTGTAGTAAGTACTACTCCAATAAATACACATATCATTGATAATATCCTAAATTTTGTTAAAGACTCCTTTAAAAAAATCCACGATAATAATACAATAAAAATCACAGCAGTTTGTCCTATTATACTGGCAACAGAAGGTTTATCAATAAAAGCATAACCTAATATCCAGCATCCTAAAGCAATAAATGGACCAATAAAAGAAGCAATTAATAATGGGATAAAATTACTTTTGTTTTTTATTGGTTTAATTAATTGGACTTTATTTTTTTGAAAAAGAAATAGGATCCATGATAAAATCACTCCGGGAATTAATCTAAAAGCTGTAACCCATAAATTTAATTGAATATCATAATTTAATTCATTGATTCTGTTCAATACTGTTTTTAAATATACGACTCCAAAGCCAGTACACATCATAGCACATAATACTAGTAAGATACCAAATCTTTTTACTTTATAATCAATATCTTCATAATCATTTTCATACGCCAATATTAATAATCCTAATATTGTGATTATAAAACCAAAAATTTGCAATATGCTTAAATTTTGATTTGGTAATAATAAAAGAGAATATGAAAAAATTATAATAGGTGAAAAAGCATCAACTATTGCTACTCTATTTGCACCAATTTTATTTAGTGCATAAATAAAAATAGTATCACCTAAAAACATACCTAAAGCTCCACTAAATAAAATAATTATATATTCATAATTATGTAGACCATCATACCATAATGAGATATCAAAAATTATAAATGAAATAAAAAATAGCATCAAACCAATTGAGTTTTTAATAGGATTAATTAAAAAGGGAGACACATTTTGACTAATAGGTTTTATTAAAGTAACAGTAATACTCCAAAGTATAGATGCACTTAAAGCAAAAATAATACCTAAATAATTTTCGTTCATTAATATATATCCATATTAGAATCAATATTCATTGCCCAACTAATAATCCCACCTTTTAAATTTGACACATTCAAATAACCTCTATCATTTAAAAAATAGCATACTTGAGCTGAACGAACGCCAGATTTACACATAACAATTATCTGTTCATTTTTATTAATTTTTGATATTTCATTAGGTATTTCATTCATAGGAATATGAATAGACTGATTTAATTTGCAGATTTTAACTTCAAATTCTTCTCTAACATCAATTAATATCAAATTATCTTTTTTATTAATTCTATTTTTTAATTGATAAACATCTACCTCTTTTAAATCATACATTGATTAAACCCTTTAATTCAATTTCATTGATAATTTTAATATTTAATTTTTGAGCTTTATTATATTTTGAACCTGGATTTTCTCCACAAACTAAAAAATTAGTTTTTTTACTTATAGATCCCGTAACAATACCACCATTTTTTTCAATTAATTCCTTTGCTTTGGATCTTGTAAATTCAGAAAGTGTACCAGTGATTACAAAAATTTGTTCACTTAATTTATTTGAATCATTTTTAGGAGTTAAAAAGTTTAAACCTAATTCAAAACAACAATTAATAATATTTAAATTATTTTTGTCTTTAAAATAATTAATAATGGATTCAGCAACAATATCACCCACTTCATCAATTAAAATTAAATCTTCAAATCGTGAATTAATTAAATTATCAAAATTATAATTGAAGTTTTTTTCTAATATTTTTGATAAATGATTACCAACATTTCTAATCCCTAACCCATGAATGAATCTAGCCATTGTAGTATTTTTAGATTTATTAATTGAATCAATGATATTAGAAGCAGATTTATCACCCATTCTATCTAAGTCAGATATTTGGAGGTGTGTCAATTGAAAAATATCTGAAATATTTTTTATTAATTTATTTTGAATTAATAGTTGTACTATTTTTTCTCCCAAACCATCTATATCCATACAATTCTTTGAAACAAAATGTTTTATTTTGCCTTCTAGTTGTGCTTGACAGTTTTGATTCAAACACCTTAAAACTACTTCATCTTCTTTTTTATTACATACTGTTTCACAACTTGGACACATTGTTGGTATAACATATGGCTGACTATTTGATATACGTTTTTCAATAATAACTTTCACAATTTCTGGTATAACATCGCCAGCTCTTTGTACAATTACAGTATCACTAATTCTTACATCTTTTTTATTAATTTCATCTTGATTATGCAATGTGGCATTCGATACAATTACGCCACCTACATTTATTGGTCTTAATTTAGCAACAGGAGTGATGGCTCCTGTTCTACCAACGCTTGTAATAATATTTTCTATTATTGTAGTCGCTTGTACAGCTTTCAATTTTGCAGCTATAGCCCATCTAGGTGAACGACTTCTTGTTCCTAATTTTTGTTGATCTTGATATGAATTGACTTTAAACACTACACCATCTATATCGTATGTCAAATTATTTCTTATTGAGTCAATATATTGATAATATGTATTTAAAAAAGATATGCCCATTCCCATTTGTGTTTCTTGATTAACTGGTAAACCCCATTTAGGTAAGGCTTTCAGAAATTCTATTTGAGAATTAAATGTTAAACCTTCAATATGTCCGGGAGCATAGCAATATATACGTAATGGCCTAGTGGCAGTTACAGATGAATCTAATTGTCTAAGACTTCCAGCAGCACAATTACGGGGATTTGCAAAAAGAGATTCACCACTTTCCATCCTTTTTTTATTTAAATTTTCAAAATCAGTATGATTAATAAACACTTCCCCTCTAACCTCTAATATAGAGGGTATACTGATGTCATCATTTAGATATAATGGTATAGCTTTTATTGTTTTTAAGTTTTCTGTAATATCCTCACCAATATGTCCATTTCCTCTGGTCGATCCTTGTACGAATTTTCCATTTTCATAAATTAATTCTACAGCTAATCCATCTAATTTTGGCTCACCTATATATTCAATGCTTTTATTTAATCCTTTTTTCATTTGAGTATTAAATAGTTCTAACTCTTCATTATTCATTGCATTTGAAAGTGATAATAATGGAATTCTATGATTGACCTGACTAAATTTATCTAGAGGTTTTGCACCAATACGATTTGTAGGAGAATTTTCAATAATAAAATCAGGGTACTGATTTTCTAGATCTTGTAACTCTTTTAATAAAATATCATATTCATAATCAGAAATAATGGGATTATCATAAATATAATATTGAGCATTATGATAATTTATTTTTTTTACTAAGGATTCAATCTTATGTTTTATTTGTTTATTCATCTAAATCTTTTATTTTTTTAGCCTTAGTTTTTACAAAATATTTGTCTACAATAAAATTCCGAAATAAGTATCAAAATTTACTGATTTTTAACCATGGCACTATACTGATTTTTTAATTTTTTTGTTATAGTAAAATCTGAATTCCATCCATCCCATTTACATGGAAGAACTCCAATTGCGGAGGATGTTATAAAAGCCTCATCCATGCTATTTATACTATCAAAATTAATAGGTAGCGTTTCTACTATATAGTTTTCTGATTGTAATAGTTTAATTACTTTTTGACGAGTAATTCCATTTAAAATTCCTAGCTTAGCAGATGGAGTAAAAATAATGTTTTCTTTAATAAAAAAGATATTACGAATAGCTCCTTCAGTTACTATATTATCTTTATTATAAAAAATAGGTTCAAATGCACCTTCTGAATTAGCATCCCTTTTTGCCATGAAATTTCCCATATAAGATAAAGATTTATGCATTGGATTAAATCTTAGAATAGGATATAAGCTTTCTTTATAGAATATTATTTTCACAATAGGCATCTTAATTTTTGGTAATTCTCTTAAAAATATATAATATTCTAATTCACTCCAATCTTCTGATACTGGAGATATAATAATTTTAACTAGACCCTTACTGATAGAGTTTTGTTCAATCACTTTTACAGCATTATCATAAATTTTTTCTTTTTTAATATTTTTAAAATCAAAAAAATTATTAGAAAATAAACGATTTATATGTTCGTTAAAAAATAACATTTTATTGTTGAGAAATTTGATTGTCTCAAACACACCAATTCCATTAAAAAGGTTTTGATTTATATGATTTTTATCAGAATGTATAAATTGATTTTTATAATACGAAATCATAATAGTGGTTCCAAAATTTTACTTTTTTGTTGAGCCTCATTCCATTCTTCATTTGAATCAGAATCCCATACTATTCCTCCTCCAATACCATATTCAAATCTATCTTTATCTCTCAATAAAGTTCTAATACAAATATTAAACATCATATTACCATTTGATGTTATATATCCTGCACTTCCTGTATATATTTTTCTAGGTTCATTTTCTAATTCATCGATAATTTTAATTGCACTTTCTTTTGGGGCACCTGTAATTGAACCACCTGGGAACAATGCTTGAAAAAGTTTAAACTCGTTTATATTATTTTTTAATTTTCCTTTTACTTTTGAAACCATATGATGTACTGTTTTAAATGTTTTTACTTGGTATAAATTTTCAACTTTTATACTTTTTAGTTCACAAATTTTACCCAAATCATTTCTTAATAAATCAACAATCATTAGATGTTCTGCTTTATCTTTTATACTATTTTGAAGTTCTAATTTTAGTTTAGTATTTAGTTTTTGATCTTCCGAATTAGGCCTTGTTCCTTTTATTGGATAAGTTTCAATTAAACCATTTTTAACTTTTACAAAAGATTCAGGTGAGAGAGATAAAATATCAAAATTCTCTGTTTTTAAAAAAAAACCTTCTTTAGGTTTTGCACTTTGTCTGATTTTAGAATATAAATCAAACGTATTATTTTTGTGAAAATCACTGAGTATCTTTTTATCTGTAAAATTTATTTGATAAACATCACCATTATATAAATAGTTTTTAATAGATTCAATTTTAGATTGATATTTTTTAATATCAATTATATCGTTAACAAGATTTAATTTTTTCGTACTAACTTTATCAAAATCATTGGCATTATATTCTTCAACTTTTTTTGGTTTGCAAAACCAAAAATAGGGAAAGCCATCATCTAATTTTTTCTTAAAATCAATATGTTTTAATAAATGATTTTTAAATTCATAGGAAAGAAATCCTGCACAAGCTATTGGTTGACCTGTTAGTTCTTTTTTCCATCTATCAACAGTTGATTGAAAAAAATCTTCAATATTTTGATTAATTAAAATATCATCCAAATATAAACCAGAATCTTTAAGTTGTAATATTTCTGAAAACCCCCAAATTGCGTAACGCTTATAGGTTGCATTGCATGAATCAATTAATATATCAGGTTCTCCGAATTGATCAATTAAACTTTTAAGACTTTTCATCCAAAACTCTTTTTTTACTTTTACCAAATGATGTAAAACTGAAATATTTTGGAGATGTAATGGCGTAAGAGAATATATGATTATCTTCTAAAAATTGATTTAAACCATTTTTTTTCACATCTGATAGTAAACATTTATTTTTAATGCCATCAATGCATTTTACAATTTTAGGTAAATTTGGTGTATTCCAATTTAAATGATTAGAAATTATATGAAATAGAGACATAATTAAATCTTCATCCCAATCAGGATTAATGATTAATTCTCTATTATTAATATTTAAAAATTTACTTTTTAATTTTCCAAAATTTTTAGTTGAGTTTAAAGATAATAATAATGGAAATAAAATTTGGTCCATTGAACGATCAAATTTCTTAGTATTAACATCCATAAACATATTTTCCCAATCAAATTCTGGTAATTTTTTTATCCAATTTTGACAATTATCATTATAGTTTTGCCATTTTAGCCATGTAGCATCTGTATTTAATACTAAAAGTTTGGCCATTAAATCTTTGGGAATATCTATTTTATAAAGCCATATTAAAAAAATTAGAGTAGAAAATGGAAATTTAGATTTAAAAGAACTAGCAGTTAATCCATCTAATATATTAGGATTACAAGATGTTTCAAAACCCTTAGGTATAAATCCATCAACAGACACAATATGACCACCTACGGCTTTGCCTTGTTTAGGTAAAATATTTAAATCTACCCAAACAATCTCTTTTTTTTTATTTATAGCTTCTTGAGAGACCCATAAAGATTCATGATTATAATATCCTACTAAATCCCAATTAAGATGATGTTTTAGCAATGCAGAGCAGAGCAAGCCATCATAGCTTGCTGAAATAATCATAGGCATTTTCTTCTTTTTAAGCCAAGGATATGTTTTAATAATATTTTTTGTATTGAAAATCATATATTTAGATTGTTGAAAGTCATTATATTACACTTTCAAATATAAAGGATTATTTGATATTATAAAATAGAGGTAATTATGAATTGTATTAAAAATAAATTATATATCTTATTATTAATAGCCTATGCTTTTCCATTAGGAGGTATTGGTTTTTCTCTCCAAAATAATATTGTTGCTTATGATTTTAATGAGACATCAAGTGAAGCAGTAGGAGATTTGAATTTATCTTTTCAAGATAATGGGTTAGAGCAAGGGTTCAATTTTTTTATTTATTTTGATGCTTTGCCTCTTGATTTTGCAATTGAATATTCAAAGGAATTAAAATATCAAGAATTATCTACTACTTTAACATATGTCAATGAATTAAATACTACAATTCTGACAAATCCTTCATATGCAGGTAGAGTATCAGACTATTTTACTGTTAGAAAGGATCTGATGGATTTATCCATCCCTATTTTAGCAAAAGTTGCTTTGAGTGTAGGTGGAGGATTTAATACGCATAAATCTATTATTCCTTCAATTTCTTTACTTAATGATATTTATGATACAGATAATTTAAATGATTTATTTTCTGCTGCAGAACAAGCTTGGGATTCAGATGCCGTGTATGATGCATTAAATGATAATTCTATGGATGCAACTGGTCTACATATTCAATGTGGTGTGCAGGCTAAAGTATTAATGCTTAGCGCTTTTATAACAGCAAAATATACTTTTATAACTAAAGATAAAAATAATAGTATTGATAGTTTTCCTGGATTTACAGTTGGTTTAGCATATGGTTTATAAAATCAAAAAAATTATTTTTATTTTATTTTTTTCTGTTGGATTTTCACAAGAAATAATTGGTGAAGGCTTACAAGGTCAAGAATTAATTCAATATTTAATTAATAATTACAAAACATCAAATGTATTAAGCTATAATGGTGCGCGTGACGCGATGTATGGTTATATTGATAATGAAAATGGCAGCGTACAATGTATTTATACAGAATATACAGTAGACAATGTCCCAAGTGATAATCCAAGAGCATATCTTTATGAAAATGGAATTGATTGTGAGCATTTATTCCCTCAAAGTATGTATGAGGGAACATCACCTATGAAATCTGATATACATCATTTACGTCCATGTAAAAGCAATGTAAATAGTTCTAGAGGAAATAAACCTTATAATGAATCAAATGACAATCAAACACAAACATGGTATTGGCTAGAATATCAACAAAGTAATCCTCCAAATCAGAATAGAGATAAATATTCGGAAAGTGCATCTGGAGTTTTTGAGCCACGAGAAGAGGTCAAAGGAGATATTGCTAGAGCTATTTTTTATTTTTATACTATGTATTCAAATGTTGCAGATGATAATTTTTTTGAAGAACAAAAAGATATTTTATATGATTGGCATCAAGATGATCCAATAAATCAATTAGAAGTAAATCGAACTTGGGACATAGCAGATTATCAAGATTATCCTAATCCATTTATAGTAGATGAAACTTTAATTCAGAGATGTTATTATGAACAAGACATCGATTTTGTAATAGGTGATGTCAATTTAGATAATATAATAAATGTTTTAGATATAATAGTAATCATGAATTATATATTAAATTTATCAGATTTAAACGATCAACAAATAGAATTGGCAGATATGAATCAAGACCAAGGAATTAACATTTTAGACATAGTATTATTAATAGGAGAAATTATATCATGAATAAACAAATAATGATTATTGGCGGTGTAGTATTTATTTTAGCATTAACATTTTTTTATCCACAAGGTGAAAAAGAAATTAATGCAGAACCAATGAAAGAAACGTTAGTAAAAGAATCTGATACAACACAAGATTCAGATTTTTCATTTCAAAATTCAACAGAAGGGGGCAGTGTGATTACAACGGCTTCAGGTTTAAAATATGAAGTAATAAAAATGGGAACTGGTGATAAACCAAATGCAACAGATAAGGTTGAAGTACATTATCATGGTACATTAGAAGATGGTACTGTGTTTGATTCATCTGTTGATAGAGGAGAAACTATTTCATTCCCTTTAAACAGAGTGATTAAGGGTTGGACAGAAGGATTACAATTAATGCCGGTTGGTTCAAAATTTAAATTTACTATACCATCAGAATTAGGTTATGGATCTAGAGACTTAGGTACTATTCCTCCTAATTCAACACTTATTTTTGAAGTAGAATTATTTAATATTGAAAAACCATTTGTTGATCCCGATTTTAGTTTGCCTGCTGAAGAAAAAACAACTGATTCTGGATTAAGATATTTAGATCACGTAATTGGTAATGGAGAAGCTGTAGTATCAGGACAAGAAGCAATTGTGCATTATTCAGGTTATTTAGCTGATGGTACAAAGTTTGATAGCTCACATGATAGAGGACAGCCTTTTACTTTTCCACTAGGTCATGGAAGAGTAATTAAAGGATGGGATGAAGGTGTGATTGGAATGAAAAAAGGTGGAAAGCGTACTCTAATTATCCCACCAGAATTAGGCTATGGTGAAAGAG
>CEOP01084493.1_pt1 | contig 13141 bp, 5 predicted proteins | sample 361301 | NCBI WGS metagenome assembly CEOP01 (sample SAMEA2619548, study PRJEB7988) | marine metagenome | biome: marine biome (ENVO:00000447); feature: deep chlorophyll maximum layer (ENVO:xxxxxxxx); material: "saline water (ENVO:00002010), including plankton (ENVO:xxxxxxxx)" | depth 55 m
CAAAATGACAAAACCCCACAAGACGTTGTCCTAGAAAGCGTGACTACTAATTTGGATGATGATTCTTGGTGGAAATTCTGGTGAAGCCAGAATTTACTCAAGGGTTTTATTCATAGACATGCGACAACTCGCCTAATTCATGGCGACTTTAGACCCCTTTAATGCAAAAAGAGAATTATCGGTTGGTGGACATTATTTTTCCCTCGAAGGTCTCGATGAAAATGGAATTGATACAAGTAAACTGCCTTACTCTATTAGGATTCTATTAGAAGGTGCCTTACGTGGCAATGATGGCTTTTTGGTTAGTGAAAAGGATATTAGAAACATCGCTAATTGGCAACCTGACGGTGAGCGAGGAGAGATACCATTTAGGCCATCTAGAGTAATCTTGCAAGATTTCACTGGCGTTCCAGCAGTAGTCGACCTTGCTGCACTTAGAGATGCTATGGTTGAAATGGGTGGTGACCCAGAAAAAGTCAATCCCCAGGTTCCAGTCGATCTTGTCATTGACCATTCTGTACAAGTTGATGTGTCCGGTTCTCACAGCGATGCACTTGAATTGAACTTAGACATTGAATATCATCGCAATATGGAAAGATATACATTCCTAAAATGGGGGCAAAAATCTCTAAAAGATTTCCAAGCAGTTCCTCCGTCAAGAGGTATTGTCCACCAAGTCAATTTAGAATTTTTAGCTAGTGTTTCGCGTCAAGAGAACGGAATTTGGTTGGCAGATACATTGGTTGGAACAGATTCACACACAACTATGATCAATGGTTTAGGAGTTCTAGGCTGGGGTGTTGGAGGTATAGAAGCCGAGGCTGTTATGCTTGGCCAACCGATTTACATGCTTGCTCCTGATGTCGTAGGAGTTAGATTAACTGGCCAATTAAATCCAGGAGTTACTGCGACAGACATGACGCTTAGGATTGTAGAAATTCTTCGTGAACACGGCGTTGTAAGTAAATTTGTAGAATTCTTCGGGCAAGGAATGGCCGCTTTATCCTTGGCAGACCGCGCAACAATAGCGAATATGGCGCCCGAATATGGCGCTACTTGCGGTTTCTTCCCAATAGATGAGAGGACCTTAGAGTACCTTAGATTAACAGGACGTGATGAATCACATGTACTAGGTGTGGAGGCTTACAGTAAAGCGCAAGGGATTTGGTACTCATCAGAGAATGACGAGAAATCTTATTCCGCATTATTAGAATTGGATTTAAATTCTGTCAAACCAGCACTTGCAGGTCCAAAGAGGCCACAAGATAGAGTCGATTTATCTGATATGAAAAACCATTTCATCGAATCCTTGACATCACCTCTTGGCCATCATGGCCATGGATTAAATCAGGATGATTTGTCAAATAGTGCAATAGTCGAATCAGATGGTCAAAAGTATGATTTAAATCATGGTGATGTAGTTATTGCAGCAATCACTTCTTGTACAAATACTTCTAATCCCGGCGTCATGTTATCTGCAGGATTATTGGCGAGAAATGCTAGGGCTAAGGGGCTAACAGTGAAACCTTGGGTCAAGACATCATTAGCTCCAGGAAGCAGAGTAGTTACCGAATATTACAAGGCTACAGGTCTGCAAGAAGACCTCAATGCAATGGGATTCAATGTAGTAGGATATGGTTGTACTACTTGCATTGGTAATTCAGGGCCACTACCAGAAGAAATTGATGGAGCAATAGATGAGGCAGGATTGATTGTAGGCTCTGTGATATCAGGAAATAGAAACTTCGAAGGTAGAGTTCATAGTAAAGTCAAGGCATCATATCTAGCAAGTCCACCTTTAGTTGTCGCATATGCGATAGCAGGGAATTTAGAAATTGACCTAGATACCGAGCCGCTTGGATTCTCCACCGATGGTTCAGCAGTTATGCTAAGTGATATTTGGCCATCCGATGAAGAAATCCAAGAGGAATTATCGGTAATTACTCCTGATATGTTTAGACAGAGATATTCAGATGCTATGAATGAGCCTAGGTGGGATACAATACCTTCTGAAGCAAGTCCATTATATCCTTGGCAAGATGATTCAACATATATCCGATTACCTACATTCTTCTCCGGTTTATCGGCAGAACCAGAGCCGATATCAAGTATCAAAGATGCAAGAGTTTTACTCAAACTTGGAGATTCTATTACGACCGACCACATTTCTCCTGCGGGCTCATTCCCTAAGGATGGTCCCGCTGGTAAGTGGTTGATCGAGAGGGGTGTTGAAAAAGGCGATTTCAACTCCTTTGGGAGTAGAAGGGGCAATCATGAAATTATGATGAGGGGAACCTTTGCAAATGTAAGAATTAGAAATCAAATGGCACCAGGAACCGAAGGCGGCTATGCTTTACATCCCGAGAGTGGAGAGGTGACATCGGTATTCGAGGCCGCTCAAGCCTATTCAGGTGCTAAAGTAGTTCTTGCAGGTTCTCAGTACGGAACAGGTTCTTCAAGAGATTGGGCTGCTAAAGGTACATATTTACTTGGAGTGCAAGCTGTTATCGCGACTTCCTTTGAAAGAATTCATCGTTCCAATCTAGTTGGAATGGGCGTACTGCCGATGACTTTCAAAGAGGGTGAATCTCATGAATCACTAGGTTTGGACGGCACTGAATTATTTTCTATTCCAGTTACTGATGATGTAAAGCCGTTAGAAATGATTGCAGTTACGGCAACTCGTAGCGATGGAACCACAATCGAGTTTGAAGCCCAAGTACGCCTAGACACTCCAGTAGAGGTTGAATATTACCGTAATGGTGGAATTCTACATACTGTCCTAAGGCAACTTGCTCAATGATTAATCGTCACCTTGAAGTCAAAGAGTCTTTACCACGCTTTATGGCGGAACTTAGTGGCTTTGTTCAATACCGATTTAGGTCGGATGAACAAGACACAAATATTCTAATTAGGGGCGAATCTGAATGGGTAAGTCAAAAAGTTGAGGAGTTGGGATTGACCGGTTTGGGTTGGACTATGCCATATGGGCAAGATTCGACCGAAACAAAACCAGGCCGTACTCCTAAGACTAAATCGAAACCAAATATCTCGGTCGAAGAAGAGCCATTGGGAGACAAACCTTCTGATATGGGGCCAACTCCGGACCCGAGTAGAATTCCAGTGGTTAGACGCCCAATTGGACAGTTAGATTTGAGTAAAGAATTGCGCATACTCGGTATTGAAAAACCGATCCGTCCAGACACCATCGAATTGATGGAGATTTTCTCTAATATGGATACCCCTCGCCCGGTCCAAGGGCCAATGAGCGTAGACCCTATGGCAGAAGCATGGCTTCGAGAACTGTTGACTGTAGTCGTCAGGGAGTATGGTGCTACGGCTCTAAGAACTCAAGACATCGAGGAAATAGCAAGTAAGAAATTGGGTAATAGAGAAGGTTCAGCCTTGGAAGTTTGGTTAGATTCATTATTTTCTGCAGGAAAGTTGGTAAAAGTACACGGTCCTGACGCCATTGCTTGGGGCCCATCTCCAAGATGGTTAATTGGAAAAATATAACTTGAAATAGTCATATTTTCGGATTTTGGACAATTATTATTTTAATTATTCAAATCGCATCACTGAGGCTTTATTACAATATTATGCCTTGAACCTAAGAGCAAAGGAATTAAAGTGCAAGTAAACTTGGCATGGAGAGTGATGATGATGTTTAACCAAAGCAATCTCTTCAAAGCCCGCGCCCGAAGCATGTTTCTATGTATGCTGATGATTTTATCGACAACTGCTGCAATTGCATCAACTGCTAGTGCATCTCAAGCAAGGTCGTATACCACAAACCGTGACCCACACGATGTCGCCATAGGCGATTTTAATTGTGACGGCAATAATGATATTGCTGTTGCTACAGATGGTACTCACACGATTACCATTCTTTGGAATGACGGTAATGGTGATTTCAGTGAGCGTCAAGATATTTGGGTATCTGCAAACCAAAGTCGAAATGCTGATTGGGATGAGTTTTCCAACGTTCAGTTTATCGAAGTTGGAGAATTCACCGGTGACGGCGCAACAGATATTGTAATCTTCCAAAGAAACAATCCATTTAGAACCGATGATAATGGTGCGCCAGATGGCCAACCAGGTAACGTAACAATTATTGAAAATGGCGGATGTAATGAGAAAACATGGGATATTGGTGCCCGTTTCACTCATTTCTGGGCATGGGACTTAGAAGTCAGCGATCTTAACAAAGATGGAAATGACGACGTTATGATTCTTGACTTACAAGCAGATATTACCACTCAAAGAGTGGTTTCATATTTGGGTCCAATTAGTTCCAGCACTCAAGGAATAGTAACCAACTTAGGTTCTGCACAATTGAACACCTACCGAGCTTTCACTTCAGGAGATTGGGGCGAATCCCAAGTAGGTGGAGGATTAGGCGGAGGCGGTCAATGTTTTGATAACGATATGTGGCTTCTACGTAGCGAAGGATTAGATTACAGTACAGGTCAAGTAACCAATCCAGGTCATGATGACAACGTTTCAATCGTTGAATTCAATTGTAATACTAACAGTTTCCCTCTGACTTATACTTTCAGTACAACACCAGGCCCAGGTGAACATGTTGTAAACATGCAAACTGTGACTTCACAAGCGATAAGCGTAGCTGACATGGACGGCGATGAAGTAATCGATGTCTTAGCACTTAATGACGAAAACATTGAGAATGTAACCTATGTTACATCTTCAGCAGTTGGAACATGGAGTAATCCTCAACTTGCCTATTTTGGCCCATATATCTCATGGACACTAACAGTTGCAGACCTCAATGGTGATAATGAACCAGATTTCGTTAATCCAACTATTGCTTACCAACAAAACTCTACAGACTCTGCTGGTGGTACAAGTTCTAACTTCTTCCTGAATTATCCAACTTCTATTCAAGTTACTCTTTCTGATGGTAGCGGGGGCCATTTGAGTCCACTTTCATACGAGGCCGGTAGAAGGCCACACATAGCAGAAGTAGGGCAGATGGCAGGAGCCTCTAATTCAGCACCTGACATCGTTGTTGCTCACAAGAACTGGGCATTTGGCGGCTGGAGAGATAACTTCGGATGGGAAGGTCAATACGACTCAATTTCAGTCATTGAAATGGATAATAAAGACTTGTCAGTTTCCGGAATAGAAATCGACCCAGTAGACCGATATTTTGGAGTTGTCGGTGAAGGTACAAGAGATTTGAATGTCACTGTAACCAATACAGGAATGGATATCCTAAATGGCCAAAGCGCTCAATTAGATGTTGAATTAAAGGTTGTAGATGAGTTGAATTCAACTAATCAAACTGTATATGCAATGGATTGGGACTCTCCTGAAAATAAAGCAGCATGTGGTGGATGTAACTGGGAGTATAATGACTATGTTGACGGAACATACCACTGGTTCGAAGAAACAAATCATTCTTCTGGAACAGGCACAGACCCTGATGAATCAGAATCTGAGTTTTCACCAAGTTACCTCAACCCAACAGATTTCATGTGGGCTGGAGAAACTAAGACCAATAGTACTGGTGGAAAGTGGACTGGATATGGTAAGAACTGGGATGAAGCAATGGTTCTAAAAGACGTTGATTTGACAGGTTCTGACCGTGCATTCATGAGCGTAGAGTTGTACCATGACCTTGGTTTTGGTGCACTTGGTAGCGCTGATACAAATGGCTTTGTCGTAGGCGATGTTTGGGACGATGTTGCAATGATCGAAATTGGAAGTGAAGAAACTGGCTGGGATGTAATCAGTTGTCCTGTTTCCGCTTATCTGAATGGAGCATGTTTCTCTGGAGACTCTATGTGGGGCGGTTTTGATTTAGATAGAGCTTACAAAGAAAACGTTGTTGGAGGATATGCTGAAGGTTTGTATTACTACGGTATTTATTCATTCAACACCTACTATGGTTGGAATAACTTCACAGACGAAGGCTTTGGAACCTTTGACTTAAGTCCATGGGCTGGTGAAACTGTTGATATCAGATTTAGATTAAGAACAGGATTTGAAGGCTCAATAGCAGATGACAATGAAAGTTTGTGGACTGGAAATGACGGTTATGCGGTAGATAATTTGACCATTACAAAGCAGAGCACGGCCTTCTTCCCGAATGTACAAACGCAACAAACTCAAATAAATCTACAGAACTTAGGCCCTGGGCAAGAATATACAGTCCCTCCTATTCAAGTAAATTTCCTCAATGATACTACATATAGAATTTCAGCAACCCTTTCGAATAACGGATGGGATGAACAACCTATCAATGATGAGATTGTTGGTTATGTGACTCCATTCAATCTTTATGACCCGGTTTTAGAATCTATTGATTACTTCTCACCAGGTGGATTATATGCTCAAGGAACATTCCCGATTTCTGCTACAACCAATAACTGGGGTAATACTCCTGTAGACTTTGATATCACTGCTACAGTATTTACTGCAGATCCATCAGATGTGAATTGTGGAACTCCTTCATCGGTATGTGCAGTTACATTTGATAATACTACAGATGGAACAAGGTATACTGAGAGCAATAATCCGAAAGGGGTAAGATATAATGATACATTACTTTGCCCTGGAGATTTGATTTTCAATAATGAAGCTTATTGGTTTGGACACCCATGTTCATCCAATACTGCTACAGACGGATATGGAGATGCTTGGGAGAATGAAACCCTTACAATCACAAATATTGATTTAGAAAATCTTTCCGGAGATTTCGTGTCACTAAACTTTGAGTATTATGCAGATACTTTCTATGAAGTTGATTCGCAAGGTAATATAGACCCTAGCGATTACATGGCATTAATTGTAGATTACACTGATGGTGGCACTACCAATGAAGCGGTTGTATACGGTCAATGGAACGATTATAATGAAGATGGTACTTGTCAAGTCGACGAAGATAGTAATGGAATAGTGAACGCTTCTGAACCGATTGACTTTGCTGAAATTAACTATATCGGGGACTCCAGGAATACCGATGGGTTATCTGGAAATTGGCCATTGTTTTTCAACTCGGATGAATTAAAGAAGACGGTAAGTATCGATTTGACTCACTTATATGTTTACAATACTAGTTCACCGGACTCTTCTGACTGGGGAGTAGAATGTCTTTCCTTAGCAGGAAATAAGGTTGATTTGAAATTTGATTTCTTCTCGGATGATGACGGAAGAAATGGAATCAATGACGGATTTAGGGGTGTTGGAATAAATAATATCACAATGAAAGAATTTACTTTCGTTGAAGATAATAGTTACACCATCTCAAGAACTGGTGTTGACGCTGGAGATGTTTCTACCGATCTGATTGCAGACCACGAATTCTTTTCCGGTGTTTACATGATTGAAGTGGAGGCTGTATTTGATAACACTACTGCTGGTAAACCTTGGTTCAATGATAATGAGATAAATACTGCAAATAACATCAAGAGAGTTATCTTCGATGTAAGGTCGGTCGATATCTCATTAGGTAAGCCAATAGGAGTCCTTGATTGTTTAACAGATTCTAAGATGAACTGTGTTCTTCCTATCGACCAATCTCTTACCCACTCCTGGGATATTAGAGCAACCAATGGTGTTCTAGAAGGAGATTACATATTCCATATGGATATTTTTGATGAAACTACCAACTCATTAGCCCACACAGTTACAGCTGGTCCTGCACAAGAATTGATTGCAAGTCAAGTTATTGACCTTTCATTCACTCCTTGGAATGGATATCAAGATGGCCATACTTACAATATTAGTTATCGTGCGGAATTAGATGATGGAACCCCATCAGGAACTCCAAGATATTTCCATGCAACATTCGCTAATGATATCGATGTCGCTATTCTTTCAGATAAAACAACAGGAACTTCAGCAATTGTAGAAGACTTGAAGATTATCGGTATGTCTTATACACAATTCTCTATCAATGATTGGGATGAGTACTTCAAAGGAAACTGGTTTACTCATTATGATAAGATTGTATTGCCATGGCAAGACACAACCACGGCAAGTGATTCTGGTGACAAATATTACCAAAGATTGTATGAGAATGATGATAACACAGTCAATCGAAAGCAGATATTAACTGCATTTATGCAAAGTGGAGGAACCATACAAGCCCACTTAGCTCCTCACGGTTCTCAAACATATGGAACATCTTCTAATTCTATAGCTAACAGACTTCCCCTTGACCTAGAAATTGTAGATAGAAAAACTCCATCAACTAACATTTTATACAGTAATATGGAGATTTATGACCCATATCATCCTATTATGAATGATATTAATGAAATTAATAATTATGCAATTTTCCAATATGATATCAATAAAGTTGTAGCAACATCTGCATTAGCAGCAGGTTTTGCTAGTGAACAAGCTGATTGGGCTTCTGGTTGTACTGGTAATTTAGGTAATGCTGAATTCCAGCCGATTATTCAAGTGGCTGATAGCCCAGGAGACGTCTTAATAGGTCTATGCAGTTATGGCCAAGGTGGCATGATTATTTCTACCATAGATGTCGAATCTAACTCAGAGAATGCTACGAGTACGAATTTCCCTCTTTTGAAGAATCTACTTACTCACCAAGTCAACGATTATCCAAATCCTTTCTCCAAGCAAAGAGAAGGAACAGATATTCTAATCAATGGTCAAAAACCATTGGAAGCATTAGGACAAGGATACCTTACTCATTACATGAAGAGTAATGCAGAAGTAACATTTAGCTATCAATCCGATGCTACAGTCGACCTAGTATCTGATTGGGTAATCGAAGGACCTACCTCTTGGGATGGTTCATCACTTGCTGCTGGACAAAAAGCACACTTTGTACCAGATCTAGGGACTTTACCATTTGATACAGAGGTCTCTCCAGTTGTCAATTTCTGTAAGTCTATTGGAACTCAAGGACTATGTAAGCAAGATGTCCAATGGACAATAACTCTGTGGCTACACGATGATGATGGTCATTCAAGACAATTATCAGTTGTTGTTGAAACAGATGACTCTAATGCCGATGAATTCGAACCAGTAGCCGATGCTTTTGTAGAAATAAGATCAGAATATGCTGACAATATCGAACTCATAGGAAGTTCCGGTTCAAACAATCAATGGGAGAAATACAGAATAATTCTTGATGAAGACGGCCAAATTCCGATTTATTTCAATGCATCTGGCTCTTATGATGAAGATGCTCCACAAGGAAGTAGTGGAATTAAGACTTACAAGTGGGAAGTATTCTACGATAAGTCAGAAGATGAGGTATTCTCAACTAATGCAAATACATACACTCAATCTGCAGCAAGTCAAGGCGAATGGATGTATACTTTCGGTGGATTTGGAGTTGATGACCAAGGTGTCTCGTACGCAGGTAAGAATTTAACTGTAGATAAGGCAACTCAAGCAATTACTCAGCCAATTAAGGTCAAATTAACCGTATTTGATGAAGCAGGTAATTGGGATGACGATATGGAAATTTACTTTGAAGTTCTAGAACAAGGATTCGGCGACATTGCTCCTACACTCCAACTAGATGGTTGGAAAGACGTCAATGGATTCAATGAATCTAATTTCACCTTGACAGGAAGTGTACTTTCAGGTTCTGAAGAAGGAGATGTTTACATTGAAATCTCATTGGATGAAGATACCTTCACTGCTGGCGGTTCATCCAGAATCGAGGCTGAAAACGAAGGTACTTTAGATAAAGTAACTAAACTGGGTAACGGCGATACATTCACCCTTTCTCTAAATATGGATAATTATTACACCAATGAAACAGAAACCATTGAGATATACATCTATATCTATGAATTTTCAAGTTCTAGTATTGAAAAGAGATGGACTGAACATAATTATGGAATTTCAGAGAGTATCAAATTAGTCTTGCCAATTTGCCGCGGAGAAACTATTCCTGATGAAGTACTTCTCGATGATAAAAATGGTAGATGGGTATTCATTGGTGGAGAATGTCTCTGGGATGGAGAATGGAAGTTTGAAAACGGACAATGGATTGAACCTAATTCCGATGGTTCTCAAGACTCAGCAGAAGGTGGTTCAAATGTTCTATTGCTTGGTGGCGGTGCTCTAATACTAATTGTCATCCTTGGATTGACTTTCCTCTTCTTGAAGAAGAGCGATTCTGAAGGTATGGATGGAATGGTCAAAGATTTCAGCGCAGCAGGAGCATATCAACAAGATCCTGTTGAACAGTATGTCCAACAACTAATCGCTCAGGGTTACCCTGAAGATACTGCCAGATCTTATGCTTCTCAGTATGCTGCTCAAGCGGGTGGAGGAACTTCAGCAGTTGCAGCCGCTCAACCGGCTACAGCCTCTAATCCTGCAATGGATGCTGCTTATCAGCAATATTATCAACAGTTCATCTCTCAAGGATATGACCAACAAACAGCAGCAGCATATGCCCAACAATACGCTGCAGCATACATACAGCAACAAGGATAATCGCAGTATTAATGCTATTATCGCTGATATTGTTAGCGAGTAGCATCAATGGGTTCAAAAGTAACTATTGGTCGCCGACACCATGGACAAGACAGATAATTACACGGTTGCCGATATCAAACTCGCAGAGAGCGGTTCACTTCGGGTCGATTGGGCTAGAGCTAGAATGCCAGTTTTATCAGCGCTTCGCGAAGAGGCTTTGAAGACAAAACCATTGGCAGGTATGCGTGTTGCAGGGTGTCTTCACGTCACCAAAGAGACTGCCGTTCTTATCGAAACAATAGCAGCAGCGGGTGCAGAAATCTCTTGGTCTGGATGTAATCCTCTTTCGACTCAAGATGATGTAGCGGCTTGGCTTGCTTCAGAAGGATACTCAGTTCATGCATGGCATGGTCAATCAAAAGAAGACTTCTACTGGTGTATCGACAAGACTCTTGAATTCAAACCAACCCTTACTCTTGATGATGGAGCAGATTTAATCGTTAGAGTTCACGGCGAAAAGAGTGAATATGCTGCCGGAGTTATCGGTGGAACCGAGGAAACTACTACGGGAGTACACAGACTTAGAGCAATGGGAGACGCTGGAGATTTGAAATACCCAGTTATTGCAGTTAATGATGCTATTACAAAGTGGGACTTTGACAATGTTTACGGAACAGGACAATCAACCATCGATGGAATCCTTAGGGCAACATCCGTTCTGATTGCAGGTAAGACATTCGTCGTTGCAGGATATGGTCATTGTGGGCGTGGACTAGCCATGCGTGCAAAGGGAATGGGTGCCAACGTAATAATTACTGAAATAGACCCGCTTCCTGCTCTAAGAGCAGTAATGGATGGATTTAGAGTAATGCCAATGGATGAGGCGGCTTCACTTGGTGATATATTCTGTACTGCTACTGGAATGAAAGATGTAATTGTAGATCGTCATTTTGCTTCTATGAAAGAAGGAGCAATTATTTCTAATACAGGCCATTATGACTGTGAAATAAACATTGAACAACTACAGTCTATGAGTTCTAGTGAGCGTACAATAAGAGAGAATAATGTCGAATATACGCTTCCAGACGGCCGTAGAATTTTCATCTTAGCAGATGGTCGATTGGTCAACCTTGCAGCAGCTGAAGGTCATCCATCTGAAGTAATGGATATGTCATTTGCTAACCAATACCTCGCACTTTGTCGTCTTGCCAAAGAAGGAAAGTCATTAGGGCCGATTGTTTATGACATTTCTTTAGAACAAGACCAAGGCCTTGCAAAGACTAAACTTGCAACTCTAGGTTTCGAGATTGATGTCTTAACAGCCGACCAAGTTGCTTATCTAAGCGATTACACAGTTGGAACATGAAATTATTCTTCTTCCCAAAATGGTGTAGCAGAGTTTTCTTCTTCTTCCTCTTCGATGAGTCCCATATCTTCGTAGTGTGATTCAAAGTCAGGCATTTCCAGTTTCCAGTTTTTAGGAATTTTATTATTTTCCTGGATTATTATCAACATTCTTTCTTGCCAAGCAAGTGGTTTTCTTTGCATAATATACATACAAAGGACTGATGTTCGAACGTTCTCAGGAATTACCGAAAAGCCACTAGATGCTTCAAAATTCATCGCCCTCAGTAAGTTAAAGGCAGGTCTATTGACCGAACGGAATAGATTTTTAGCAATTCGCATACCAAATAATACAGTTGCAAAGATAACTATTGATGTAAGACAAAATGCACCCCAACCTTGCCCAGCAAGGGCGTTTGAAAGAAGAATAACTGCAAAAAGAATTGGTACAGTTGTCAACATGAAAATAAAGGTTTCAGAAGCAGGTTGTTTCTTCATTTTTGCTTCAATTGCTGACCATCCAGCATGTCGTTTTTCCCAAGGCTTGAAGTGTTCAGCAGAATCTTGACTTGCTGCATTTCGAACTAGGCCAAGCAACTGATGAATTCGACCATATTGAGTAGTTGCAACATCCATATTTTCATCGATAATAGTTTCAAGTCGTTGTCGTGACTCCTCATACAAACCCATATCAGCAAGAATTGTAGCCTGTTCTATTAGAGGAGTAACTTCATGTGGTGCATGGTGTCTAACATCTTGCCACCACTGTAAAGCATCCATTAGGAGTCCCAATTCATCAGCTAGTAATCTTCCACCTCTAACCCACATATCTATTCGGGTTGGTTCTAACTCCACCACCTTTCGAACTGCGGCTAAAGATCTAGAGGCATCGATAAGTGAAACTGGCTCTCCTAGTGACGCAAGGGTTGCATCAGAGTATAATTGCCATGCCTCCACATGTTCAGGGTCGAGTTTAGTAGCAGCCTTGGCTTCTTTTTGTGCAGTTTCTCTATCTCCTTGCTCCAATGCTTCGATTGCATTCAAGTAGTGTTCTTCTGCGCTCATATGTATCGCTCTATGAGGGAATCATTTAATCATCACTATTTCGCCTAAATTTACGTGGAACTATAGGTTTTGGTGCATTGTTGTGGGCATGACCTGCTCTTTTACCCTTTGACTTGCGAAAATTATTTTCTTTCGGCTTTTCTCTATTATCATCGCGGTTAGTGAATTCTCTTCGCTCTCCTCGACCTCCACCGTCTCTTCTATCTCTAGAGCCTCTGTCGAAATCTCGGCGTACACCACCATCTCTACGGTCTCTTGAACCTCTATCGAAATTTCCTCTACCACCGTCTCTACGTCC
>CEOP01008147.1_pt1 | contig 13111 bp, 9 predicted proteins | sample 361301 | NCBI WGS metagenome assembly CEOP01 (sample SAMEA2619548, study PRJEB7988) | marine metagenome | biome: marine biome (ENVO:00000447); feature: deep chlorophyll maximum layer (ENVO:xxxxxxxx); material: "saline water (ENVO:00002010), including plankton (ENVO:xxxxxxxx)" | depth 55 m
GGGTCAGGAGTTCGAATCTCTTCAGGCGCGCCATTTTTTATATATATGTACAGAATTGCAGCCTTATATAAATTTACGAAAATTTTGGATCCATTAAAGCTCCATAAAGAAATCCGTATTCAATTAAAAAGACTTTGTATTCATGGAACAATATTAGTTAGCAATGAAGGTATCAATGGAACAATTTCTTCTTCAAGAAATAAAAATCTTTCTTTAGCAATCAATTACATTAAAGGTGTTAAAGGTTTTAATGATTTAGATATCAAATTTTCTTCTTCAGATAAAAATCCATTTGTAAGACTTAAGGTTAAATTAAAAAAAGAGATTGTGACTATTGGAGATAAATCCATAGATCCAACTTTAACAGTTGGGGAATATGTTGAGCCAAAAGATTGGAATAAACTTATTGACGATGAAAATACCATCATTATTGATACAAGGAATAACTATGAATATTCTATTGGAACATTTAGAGGTTCTTTAAATCCTAAAACAAATAAATTTAGAGAATTCCCTAAATGGATAAATAATCAAAAATTTACTTCTAAAGAAAAAAAAGATAAAAATATAGCAATGTTTTGTACCGGCGGCATTAGATGTGAAAAAGCATCTTCTTTATTGAAGAAAGAAGGTTTTAAGAATGTATATCATCTTAAAGGAGGTATCTTAAAATATTTTGAATCTGTTCCAGAGAACAATAGCAGGTGGGAGGGTGAATGTTTTGTATTTGATGACAGAGTTTCAGTTAAGCATAATTTGTCTAAAGGCACGTATGATATGTGTCATGGATGCAGAATGCCAATAACTGATAATGATAAAGAGTCCAAAAAATATATTCGTGGTGTTTCATGTCCAAATTGTTTTGATGAAACTACAGAAGAGCAAAAATCAAGATATATGAGTAGACAAAAACAAGTTGATTTAGCTAAAGAGAGGAAGCAAAAACATATCGGACCCAAAGAAGGAGTTATTGACTAAATTTTATGAAAGATCCTATCCTGTATTCATTTAAAAGGTGCCCATACGCAATGCGTGCAAGAATGGCATTAAAACTAGCAAATATTAAATGTGAAATCAGAGAGATTAGATTAAACAACAAACCAGATCATATGCTTAAAGTTTCACCAAAAGGAACAGTGCCAATTCTAATTTTGGACAATAAAGTTATTGATGAAAGCATGGATATCATTAACTGGGCTCTAAATAAAGTTGATGTTTTTAAAGGAAATATAGAACAAGATAAGGTTAATCTTACCAAGGAACTAGTAACTATTTTTGATGATAAGTTTAAATATCATCTAGATAGGTATAAGTACTCAACTAGATATAAAGATGCAAATCTAGAATTTCATAGAAGTGAATGTCTTGAAATTCTTTATCATTTAGAGAGCGTAATTTCTAATAAAAAATGGTGTTTTGGAGATAAAATAAATAAACTAGATATTTCAATTTTACCTTTTATAAGGCAGTTTAGAATAGCTAGCCCTAGTTGGTTTGATTCTCAAAAACAAATCTCAAACGTTCAGAAAATTCTTAAAAATTTTTTAGACTCTAAATTATTTAAAGAAGTAATGCATGTTTATGAAGTCTGGGAAGAGGAGTCAGCTTTGGTTTATTTTCCTCCAAACAATCTATAGACCAATAAAATCATATGAAAGTGCTATTTTATCTATAGCAACTTTAAAAGCTGCAGTTCTGAAGTCAGGTATCTTTTTAGTCTTCAAAAACTCTTTTTTTACGCTTTGGAATCCGTCAATCATCATGTCATCTAGCCCAGACCTAATAAGATCAATTTCTTCAATGTCATCCATAAAACTAGACTTATATTTATTTGGCATAGATTTTCCTGTCATAGCCTCAATAGCTTCAATCAAATTATTTATTTGTAATTGATTCTTTCTTTTTTCAAGTCTTCCAAATCTGATGTGCCTTATGTTTTTTACCCATTCAAAATAACTAACCGCAACACCACCTCCGTTTGCGAGAATGTCTGGAATAACAAATATATTTTTTCTATTTAAAATTTGATTACCTTTATAGCTAATAGGCCCATTTGCAGCCTCCACAATCAATCTTGCATTTATATCACCAGCATTTTTTTCAGTTATTACATTTTCACGTGCAGCTGGAATTAAAATATCACATGGCCGTTTAAGCAATAGAGTTGAATCTTTAACAAATGTAGCCTTAGGATAGTTTTCAAATGATTTATGTTTAGTAAAGTACTTTTTTGCATGTTCAACATTAATTCCATCTTCGTTAAAAATCCCACCATTAAATTCAGATATCCCTATCAATTTAACGTTATCGTCTTCAGTTAAAAATTTTGATAGGTGGTAGCCAACATTTCCTAAGCCTTGAAGGATGAATGTTTTGGTAGATAAATCCTCATCTAATTTTACTAATTTTAGAAGATCTGGATTTCTAAAGAATTCTCTAACAATATATTGAACACCTCTTCCAGTTGCTTCTTCTCTTCCAACAAGACCATTCTTACTTGGAGGTTTGCCAGTCACACAAGCTGCACCATTGATATCTGCAGGATGTATTTTTCTATACTCATCTGCGATCCAAGCCATTTCTCTTGAAGAAGTTCCTATATCAGGTGCAGGTACATTCATGGAGGGACTTATAAGGTCTCTTTTTATTAGTTCTTGTGCAAACCTTCTTGTAATTTTCTCTAATTCACGTTTTTCCCACATAGATGGATCAATTTTAAGCCCGCCTTTTGATCCCCCATAAGGAACATTGATAATTGCGCATTTATAAGACATTAAGGCTGCAAGTGCCTCAACTTCTTCTGCATGAGTATCTAAATCAAATCTTATCCCGCCCTTAGTTGGTTCCATATGTTCAGAGTGAACAGATCTCCACCCTTCAAATGTAAAGATTTCTCCTCTAAGTCTGACCCCAAATCTAACAGTATAGGTAGAATTACAAGTAATTATTTTATTAGATAAACCTGCTGACAAATCTGTAAACTTAAGAGCTTTGTTTACGTATTTAGTTGTATCAGAAAGAAAATTATTCATTATTAGATTACTCCTCTAATAAATAATACATCAGCTACAACAAAAAAATAGATAATAATTTTTTTTAAACTATAATACCGAATCTTGTGGCGGGCGTAGCTCAGTAGGTTAGAGCGCTGGATTGTGGCTCCGGAGGCCGTGGGTTCGAACCCCATCGCTCGCCCCATTTACAAGATAAGAGTAATGAGCAATAAAAATGAAAATAAAAATTAAAAAATTAAAAGATTTAGAACAAAAAATAACAATATCTATACCTGTAGAAGATTATGAAAAAAAATTTGATACTAAAATTAATAATATAAAAACTAAAGCAAAAATTGATGGATTCAGAAAGGGCAATGTGCCGAGCGATGTGCTTGAGCAAAGATATGGTCAGTCAATCCATGCTGAAGTAGTAAATGAACTTATTCAAGAATCATATCCAAAGGCAATTTCTGAAAAAAAAATAAGACCCGCCTCTTCTCCGAAAGTTACTATTGATTCTGAAGATCCAAAAAAACCACTTTTATACTCAGCAATAATAGAAGCCTTTCCTGAAATAAAGCCTAAATTTTCAAGATGGACCAGTTATGAAGAATTTAGCATTGAGATTGAAGATAATGATATAGATAAGGCTATTGCAGATATATTAAGAAGATATGGTGAATGGAAAGATGTTTCTAGAAAGGCGCAATTAGATGATCAAGTGGTTATAGACTTCTTGGGAACAATTGATGGTAAAGAATTTGAAGGAAATTCAGCAAAAGACTTTAAGTTGATACTAGGAAGTAAATCTATGATTCCTGGATTTGAAGATGGAATGTTAGGAAAGAAACCATCAAAATTTAAAATTAATTGCAATTTCCCAGATGATTATTTCAAAAAAGATTTAGCAGGCGTTAATGCTGTTTTTGAGATTGATCTAAAAAATGTTCAAGAAATTACTGAAGCAAAAGTAAATAAAGATTTATTTGAAAAGCTACAAATGGAAGTTAAAGATGAGTCTGAATTCACTGAAGAAATTATTAAAAGAATGAACAATGAAATAGAAGTTCAAGAAAAAGAACTTACAAAAGAATCCATTTATGAGACTTTATTGAAAACAAATGCTTTTAAGGCCCCTAAATCTACTGTAAGTGAGCAAGCTGATTTGATGAGAAAAGATGCATTAATGAGAATAGGACATAGTGAGGAGAATGCCGGAGATGACTTATTCCCAATGGAAACTTTTATGGAAAAAGCAGAAAAAAGAGTCAGATTAGACCTGTTATTTGCTGAAATGATAAAACATTTTGAACTATCTGTTAGTAAAGAGCAGATTGATAATTTCATTAATGATGAATCAAAGAGATATAAGGACCCTGACCAATACAAAAAATGGATTTCAGGCCAGCCCCAACAGCTTGAGCAATTTAGAATGGTTGTTTTAGAGCAGCAACTGGTTGAAAAATTAGAAAATGTCCTTAAATCTAAGAAGAAAGTGATAAAATTTTCTGAACTAGCTAATAAGCAGGTATAAATTATGACAGACATTCATTCAGCTTTAATTCCAATGGTGATTGAACAAACTCCTAGAGGTGAAAGGTCATTTGATATTTATTCAAGACTTTTAAAAGAAAGGGTTATCTTTTTATCAGGACCAATTGATGATTATATTTCAAATCTTGTTGTAGCTCAGTTGCTTTTTTTAGAATCAGAAAACCCTGAGAAAGATATTTCAATATATATAAATTCACCAGGCGGGAGTATTTCTGCAGGGTTAGCAATATACGACACAATGCAATTTGTTACTCCTTCTATTTCAACTCTTTGTATTGGCCAAGCTGCTAGCATGGGAGCTTTATTGCTTGCAGGAGGAGATAAGAAAAAAAGATTTGCATTACCTAACTCAAGGATCATGATTCACCAACCATTAGGAGGTTTTCAAGGCCAAGCATCTGATTTTGAGATTCATGCCAAAGAAATACTTCACATGAAAAAAATTGTAAATGAGATTCTTGCAAAACATACAGGCCAAACCATAAAGAAAATTGAAAAAGACACTGATAGAGATAACTTCCTTGATGCTGAATCAGCGAAGTCATATGGAATTGTAGATAGTATATTAGATCAAAGAGGCTTGTAATATGGTAGATGAAACAGTATCAGATAAATTAACGTGTTCTTTTTGTGGAAAATTACAAACTGAAGTAAAAAAATTAATTGCTGGTCCAAGTGTCTATATTTGTAATGAGTGCGTTGATCTTTGTAATGAAATTATTGAAGAAGAAGTTAAGGTTGATGAACAAGCTCCATATGACCATCTATTATCTCCATTAGAAATATTCTCCCAACTTGATGATTATGTTATAGGTCAAGAAAAGGCAAAGAAAGTATTATCTGTAGCTGTATACAACCATTATAAGAGACTTAAAAAAGCAAAATCAAACAATAATGTAGAACTTCAAAAGAGTAATGTATTGCTATTAGGCCCAACAGGCAGTGGAAAAACACTTTTAGCACAAACTTTAGCAAAAATACTAAATGTTCCATTTGCTATAGCAGATGCAACAACTCTTACAGAAGCAGGATACGTAGGTGAAGATGTCGAAAATATTATTCAGAAACTTCTTCAAAAAGCAGACCATGATCCAGAGAGAGCTGAATTAGGTATAGTCTATATTGATGAAATAGATAAGATAGCTAGAAAGTCTGACAATCCCTCTATAACTCGTGATGTTTCTGGTGAAGGTGTTCAACAGGCATTATTGAAATTAATTGAAGGGACTGTTGCTTCAATTCCACCTCAAGGTGGAAGAAAACATCCTCAAGGAGAGTTTGTACAGATCGATACATCAAATATCTTATTTATTTGTGGTGGCGCTTTTTCTGGTCTTGATAAAGTAATTGATCTTAGAACTAATAATGTTGGAATTGGATTTAGCGCTGATGTAGATTCAAAATCTAATTCAAAGCCACTAAATAAAAATATTGATAATCTAGAGCCTGAAGATTTAGTTAAGTATGGCTTAATACCTGAATTTGTAGGGCGACTGCCAGTTATATCAAATTTACATGAGCTTGATGAAGATGCTTTGGTAAGAATTTTAAAGGAACCAAAGAATGCATTAGTGAATCAATATAAGCATTTATTTGAAATTGATAATGTAGAGCTATCATTCAGGGATGAAGCTTTAAAAGAAATTGCTAAACAAGCTATTAAAAGGAAAACTGGAGCAAGAGGCCTCAGGTCAATTATGGAAGAGCTCTTAATGGAAACAATGTTTGGTCTTCCTAATGAAGAATTGGAAAAAGTTATAATTGATGAAAAGACTGTAATATCAAAAACTGACCCTATTAAGCTTCTAAAAACAAAATCTAAAAAAACATCTACTGGTAATTGATATTTATCTTATTATCCCTATATTAACTCTATGAGTGATATTAAATCGGATTTGCCATTAATCCCCTTAAGAGATGTTGTTGTTTTTCCAGGAATTGTTACAACTTTGTTTGTAGGACGACCTAAATCTGTTGAGGCTTTAAATGTTGCAATGGCATCAAATAAAAAACTTGTTCTTGTAAGTCAAAAAGATGCTTCATTGGAAGATCCGCAAATTAATGACTTATATAAATTTGCTTCTATCAGCAATTTACTCCAATTGATAAAGTTACCTGACGGAACTATGAAGGTATTAGTTGAAGGTGATAAGAGATGCTTAATTGAAAAAGTTATTGAAAAAGATTTATATACTATTGCAAGAGTCTCTGAAGCAAATGTTTCATCTTTAAAAGATAGCGAGTCAAAAAACCTTATAAGATTAATTAAAGCAAAATTTGAAGATTACATAGCTATTACAAAAAGAATACCCCCTGAAATAGTGTCAACTGTCGACTCGCTAGATGACTTATCAAGACTATTAGACACCATAACTGGACACCTCCCTTTAGAGACATCAAAAAAACAAGAAATTCTAGAGACTATTGATCTAAAAGCTAGATCAGAAAAAGTTTTAACATTTATAGAATCTCAGTTAGATGTTGTAGATGTTGAGAAAAAGGTAAGAGATAGAGTTAAAAAACAAATGGAAAAATCTCAGAGAGAATATTACTTGAATGAGCAAATTAAAGCTGCTCAAAAAGAACTTGGAGAAATTGGCGAAGAAGGTGATGAGTTAGAGAATTTAGAAAAGAAAATTCATGAAGTTGGCATGACAAAAGAAGCTCTAAAAAAAGCAAAAAGTGAATTTGCTAAATTTAAACATATGGCTCCTTCATCAGCAGAAGCTTCGGTAGTAAGAACTTATTTAGACTGCTTAGTTGACGTTCCATGGAAAAAGAAATCAAAAATAAAATCAGATATAAAAGCATCTATGAAGATTTTAGAAGAAGATCATTATGGACTTGAGGAAGTAAAAGAAAGAATTGTTGAATATTTAGCAGTTCAAAAAAGAGTAAAGAAAATGAAAGCTCCAGTCTTATGTTTGGTTGGGCCTCCTGGAGTTGGTAAAACCTCGTTAGGAGAATCAATAGCTAGAGCTACAAACAGAAAATTTGCAAGAATGTCTTTAGGCGGAGTTAGAGATGAATCTGAAATAAGAGGACATAGGAGAACTTATATAGGATCGATGCCTGGAAAGATAGTTCAAAAACTTTCAAAGGTTGGTGTTAAAAACCCATTATTTTTATTGGATGAGATTGATAAGATTGGAATGGATCATAGAGGTGATCCAGCTTCTGCTTTGCTTGAGGTCCTTGATCCAGAACAGAACAATACATTCAGCGATCATTACCTTGAAGTAGATTACGATTTATCTGAGGTTATGTTTGTTTGTACGGCAAACAGTCTAAATATTCCAACCCCATTACTAGATAGAATGGAAATAATTCGAATACCTGGTTATATCGAAGATGAAAAAATTAATATTGCAGATAAATATTTGTTACCAAAACAAATGAAACGTAACGGAGTTAAAGAAACAGAAATAAAACTTAACAAAAATGTAATTCTTTCATTGATAAGATATTACACCAGAGAAGCAGGCGTAAGAGGGCTTGAAAGGCAAATTGCAAAAATTTTAAGAAAAGTTGTCAAAGAAAGACTAATAGATAACAAAACCATGTCATCACCAACCACAATAAATACTAAAAATCTTGAGAATTATTCAGGAGTTAAGAAGTATAAATATGGTGTTGCAGAAAAAGATAATGCTGTTGGTCAGGTTACTGGTCTTGCCTGGACTGAAGTTGGAGGAGAATTATTAACTATTGAAGCTTCACACATAGATGGAAAAGGTAGGGTAATTAAGACTGGTTCATTGGGTGATGTGATGCAAGAATCAATTCAGGCCGCTTTAACAGTAGTGAGATCTAGAGCGGAATCGTTAGGAATTAAAGCTGATTTTTATGAAAAATATGATGTCCATATTCATGTTCCTGAGGGTGCAACTCCAAAAGACGGACCAAGCGCAGGTGGTGCAATGGCTATCTCTTTGATATCTATTTTTACAGGTATACCCGTTAAGGCAGATACAGCCATGACAGGAGAAATAACACTAAGAGGTCAGATATTAAAAATTGGAGGCCTTAAAGAGAAGCTATTGGCTGCAAAAAGAGGTGGTATTAAGAATGTAATTATTCCAAAAGAAAACGAGCCAGATCTTCAAGAAATTCCCGATCAAATTACTAAATCTCTTAACATTATTCCAGTTGAATGGATCGATGAAGTAATTTCATCAGCACTTGTTGAAGAACCAACACCAATTTCAAAAAAAGTTAAAACACAAAAAGGTAAAAGCTCATCAAAATCTGATAGCAAGCAAACTCACTAAAACCCTTTATTTACTTGACTTTTAACACTAAAAAGCTTTTGATATAGGGGTATTTATTAAATAAATTATCATAGAGGAGTTTAAATATGAATAAATCAGATTTAGTTGACGCGGTTGCAGGAAGTGCTGATATGTCAAAAGCAGAAGCAGGTCGAGCTGTTGAAGCAGTTTTAGATGGCATTTCAGGTGCATTACACAACGGTGATTCTGTTTCATTGGTTGGATTTGGAACTTTTAGTGTCAGACACAGAAAAGCAAGAGATGGTAGAAACCCTGCTACTAAGCAGTCAATGCATATACCAGCGTCTAACGTACCAGGCTTTAAAGCTGGTAAAGCTTTAAAAGATACTGTTAAAGCTGGTAACCCAGCATAAGTTTAGTTACTTTTGTAAAAGGGTGCTTACGCACCCTTTTTTTTAATCTATAATAACGCCACTATGATGGAATCACTTAGAAATTTTCTTACAGGCCCAACTCTAATTTTTGTTATTCTAATTTGTGCTTTACCTTTTGTTTTTCTCGGAACCTCTTCTATAGGTTCAGTTTTTGGTGGCTCTTTTGGTACCATAAATGGAGAAGATGTTTCAGAAGCAGATCTTAATATAGCTTCCAATACAGCCCTTCAAAGATTTAAGAGTGCTTATGGAAATGATTTTGATTTTGATATGCTAGATGAGGATGTTAGGGCTGAATCTATTAAGCAAGAATTAATAGTACAGAAAGTTTTACAATCTGGTGCAAGGTCCTTGGGCTTTATCAATAAAAACACAATTAATGAAGCAAAAAAACAGATTGTTCAAAATCCTCAATTTCAAGTTAATGGAATGTTTGATGAAAATGTATATGAAGCTCAAGTGAACTCTCTTAATTACACTAAGGAAGATTATATTGATTTGATGACAAACCTTATAGCATCAGAACTATATCGAAGCTCTTTAAATTCATTAAGTTTTGCTACTGATCATGAAATTTTCGAGCTTACGAATCTGCTAGAAAAAACTTCTGATATTAACTATATTAAGATTAGTTTTGATGGTCTAAAAAAAGAACTTGTAAATACCATGGAAGAACTAAATGAATATTACAATAACAATCAATACTTATTTTATTCAAGCGAAAAAAGAAATTTTAAATATATCGTTTTAGATCAAGCTAATTATAAAAATAACATAGAGGTACCGCAGGAGTACCTTGCAACAAGATATGAAGATTATTTATCAAAATTTAAAAATAGTGCTCAAACTAGAATTTCTCATATCATGATTGAAAAGACTAGCTACGAATCAACACAATTAGCCTTAGAAAGGATTAAGGAAGTTGAAGAACTTTTAAATGCTGGAAACAATTTTTCTGAATTAGCAGGAATATATAGTGAAGATATTATTACAAAAGATATAGGTGGTGATCTTGATTATTTTGAAAAAGATATTTTTCCGGTTGAATTTGATCTTGGTATAAAAGATCTCAAATTAAATGAGATTAGTGAGATTATTGAATTAGAAGATACTTTTCATATTTTAAAAGTTACTGAAATCAATATCCAAGAACCATTACCCGAAAATCAAATTAAAGATGAGTTAGCAAATGAACTAATAGAAACAGAATCATTGGCATTGATGATGGATGACTTTAATGCAACAGAAGAAATGATTTTTGATAATTCTTCAATTGAAGATATTGCTGACAAGCTATCTAAAGAAGTTTTGATCTCTGAGTTTTACACTTCAAATAATTATAATTTTGATATTAGCAGTCAAGAAGTTAAAGAGTTCTTATTTTCAATTGATTCTCAAGTTAATGAATCCATTGTAATAGAGCTAGATGAAAAAGTTATCGTTATGTCTATTAGTACCATCATAGAGCCTTCTTTACAACCATATGAAATAGTGGCTGAAACTGTTGCAGATCTTCTTTCTGAATCAAAATCACTTGAAAAGCTTGCTCTAATGGAAAATGAATTAAAGTCAATTGAAGACCCAGATGATAAACAGGTTTTTATTGATGCTTATAATTATGTTTCAAGTGATGTTTTTATTGATGTAAAGCGAAATTCATCTCTTCTGCCGAGTGAAGTATTGAATGAAGTCTTTAAGAATATTCCTGGTACTGTTATCAATGTCGATGCTAATAATGGTGATAAGTATATTGTCGAAATAAATAATTTTACCAACCCAGCAGAATCAGACATTACTGCAATCTTAGATCAATATAGATCTTTTAGTGAAGAAAGGATGTCATCTAAGATGTCAGAAATAATCAATGAAGATGCCTTTGAATCAGCTCGAGTAAACTTAACCAATCTTGCATTTTAGGAAGACTTTTATGTATAAAAAAATAATTTTGATGCCCTTAGCTTTAATTTTCTTCTATGGCTGTTCACAGAATATCTCTCCGGTTGATTCCGCAATTGAGTCTGGAATATTTCATTTTGGAAATGGTTCTGAGCCTCAGGGTATTGACCCTCATATTGTTACCGGCGTGCCTGAGCACCATCTTTTAATCTCTCTATGTGAAGGGTTAACTATTGCCAACCCAAATGGCGGAGCTAATCTCCCTGGTGTTGCAGAATCTTGGACAATTAGCGAGGATGGAAAAGAATATATCTTTTATTTAAATAAAAATGCTAAATGGTCAAATGGTGAAGTTATGACTGCCGATGACTTTGTTTGGTCATGGATGAGAATACTTACTGCGAGCTTAGGCTCACAATATCCAGATATGCTTTACTATTTAGAAGGAGCCGAGGAATATCATACATGGGTAAGTAAAGAGGATCTTAACTCCATGCTGGCTAGTGAGTTATTAAATGACGCAGATCCTGAAATAGTATTTTCTATAGAACAATCTCTTATGAATCACAAACCAAAACCTTTATTTGATACTGTTGGCGTTAAAGCGATTGACGAACATACACTAAAAGTTAATCTTAAGAGTCCTACGCCTTTTTTCCTTGGACTTTTAAGTCATTACAGCACTTGGCCAGCTCATAAAGAGACAGTATTAAAATTTGGTGAGATAGATGATAGAAATGGCGAGTGGACGAGACCAGGTAACTTTGTTTGTAATGGACCGTTTCAATTAAAATCATGGGAATTAAATAATAAAATTGTTGTAGAAAAGAACCCCCATTACTGGGACTCTTCTAAAGTCAGACTTAATGAGATGCATTTCTACCCTGTATCAAATGTTATGACTGAAGATAGAATGTTCAGAGCCGGTCAGCTCCATTTAACCTCAACATTACCATCTCAAAAATGTCCAATTTATATTGAAGAAAATAACCCTGACTTAAGAATTGATCCGTACATGGGACAATACTTTTATCGTTTGAATATTAATAATCCAGCTTTACAAGATGTGAGAGTTCGTAAAGCCTTAGCTTATACAATAAATAGAAAACTTATAGTTGAAAAAGTTACAAAATGCGGTCAAATTCCTGCTTATTCATTTACTCCACCTGGTTCAAATGGATATTATCCTGATACAGAAATACCGTTTGACCCTGAGCTTGCAAAACAATTAATGATGGATGCTGGATATTCTGATTCTAACCCTTTTCCAAAAATTGAAATTTTATTTAATACAAATGAAGACCATAGAAAAATCGCTTTAGCTATTCAACAAATGTGGCAACAAAATCTTGGTATTGAAGTGGAACTAGTTAATCAGGATTGGAAAGTTTATCTTAGTAGAGAAATGGTTGGAGATTTTCAAGTCTCAAGAGCTGGATGGATAGGTGACTATGAGGATCCAAATACCTTTTTAGATTTAATGCGCCCTAATAGGGGTAATAATAAAACTGGCTGGGAAGATGCAAATTATGATGCAATTATGAAAAAAGCAAACTCTACAAATAATCAAGAAGAAAGATATGAGTTGCTAAATCAAGCTGAGGAATTGCTTATTGATAATATGCCAATAATTCCCTTATATACTTATGTAAGAGCTTATCAATTATCTCCAGATGTTAAAGGATACAGCCCTCATATATTAGATCATCATCATCCAAAATTTATTTATTTAGAAAGAGATTGATTTCGCATGCTAGCGATTTTTATTAAAAGAATATTATTAGCGATACCAGTTATATTTGCAGTTGCAAGTATTACATTTTTTTTAATTAAACTAGCGCCTGGTGGTCCTTTTGATGCAGATAAAGCTGTCTCACCTCAAGTTTTAAAAAATTTGAATGAAGCCTATAACTTAGATGCTACAAACTGGGAGCAATATATCGATTATATGTCAAACCTTGCTCAAGGAGACTTAGGACCATCTTTTAGATTCCCAGGA
>CEOP01248776.1_pt1 | contig 13106 bp, 17 predicted proteins | sample 361301 | NCBI WGS metagenome assembly CEOP01 (sample SAMEA2619548, study PRJEB7988) | marine metagenome | biome: marine biome (ENVO:00000447); feature: deep chlorophyll maximum layer (ENVO:xxxxxxxx); material: "saline water (ENVO:00002010), including plankton (ENVO:xxxxxxxx)" | depth 55 m
TTCCAATTCTGGATTTTTTTAACCTCATGCTCCATAGATGTATCATACAACCATTGATCTACCCCTGTATAATAAAGGTCTGGATTTTCATTTAGAGTTTTGACTGCGTTATCGCCTTGAGCAACGCCGATTTCTAAGTATTTAAATTTCATAATATTTTTTTTGATAATTCAATATATTTTGAGAACTTGTGAGGTTCATTATGTAAAGGTAGTAATGTTAGTAATAAGGATTTGGTTGTGCTTTTTATTCTACTCATTTTTTCATCTTCAAATTGAGATTCAAAATGTTTGATCATTTTATTTTTATATGATTTTTTAATATCTTTGTCGAGAAGAATTTCATCATATCCAATCAAGGATTGATAAATTTTTCCGTAATCATAAAACTTATCCCCAAAAATGCTTAATTTATCTCCTTGCCTTCCTTTTACATCCACGAATTTAAGCTGACCAGAATTTGTTAAAATGATATTGCTAAAAACCAGATCGCCATGTATAATTTTATACTGACCTTTAAAATGAGGTAACAATGGTTGAAAGTATTCTTGATGGGTGACGCCGTATTCAGAGTAATTAAATGATTTAAATCTATCTTGCAATTTTTCATTATAATCATAGTAATGATTAAAGGTTCCATCTGAATCTGTATTATGTATTTCATCTATTACAGATAATAATAAATCAATATGATCTGTTGTTAATATTTTGTTGATATAGAGGGTGCTAAAAGTACTACCATCTATTTTATCCATCACAACCTCCCCTTTTGCTGCAGAAATTAAATTTGGAAAGTATTTTTTGATTGGATATTTTTTGATTTCTTTATAGAAATAAGATTCTCCGTCTAATTTCTTGTCATCTGAATATTTAGTAACAGTATTTGGGGTAAAAACTAATTTATTAAAATGTCTTGGCTCTATATCCTCCATATAAAACCCTAATTCTTTATTTAAATCTGTCTTAGGGTTTACCATTAAATCATCAATATAAAAATGACCATATGGCTTGCCAAAAAATAATTCATCATAAGGAATATCAAACTCTTTTAGAGTATTTATTGTAATCTCACCAATATCTGCAATGATTGCCCCAACATTACTGTCATGAGTTCTCATCCTTCTTGCTGTATATATAATTATATAATGGCCTTGTTTTTTAAGATTTCTTAAATAGTTTATTGTTTTTACAATTGGTTGTACTGAAGTATAATCGCCTGATTTGGATGGAAAAGTTACCAGTGTATTATCCAGATCAAAAACAAATCTTTTCTTTTTTATTGGATATGATTTTGAGAACTCTATTATTTGTTGTGGTGTTCCTAGCACATGAAAATTGTTCACCTCAACCGATGAAAAGTATATTTCATCTTTCAGCATTTCTTTTATAATATCAGATGTAAATTTTTCTGATTTTCCATCAATTTTATCAATATACTTTAAAACTTCTTTAGATGACTTGAATACGTAACAACCAGAATTTGCGTTATCTGATATCTTTACTTTTTCTTTTATATCCACGATCTGATTATCATTTAGTTTTATGTAAGAAAATAAAGGCTCTGAAGTTTTGCTTTTAAAATAAGCTGTGAGATTATTATTGTTTTGTCTAATCTTACTTAATATATCTTCTTCATACCAAGTATCGCCGTCTAATAAAACAATCTTACCTTTAATATTAAAATGGCTAATACAAAGTTTTATAGTTTCAGATGGACCACTTGTGGGCGGTAGAGAAGTAAGTTTAATATTTGGATATAAAGAATTTACTACTTCATCAAACTGAAAATTGTCTAAACATTCGTTATAGGGAATATAAATATTGTCAGAATCTTTTATTTTAAGAGAATCTAGAAGCCAAAATATAATTTCCTTTCCAAGCACTTTTACAAGCGGCTTTGGTTTGATGTATCCATTGTCTGAAAACCTCTTTCCGGCGCCACCCAGTGGAATTATTATATTCATCTTTTGTGATTAAATTTTTTCATTATAGCTATACTCAAAATACTCTAAATCTCTATCCCAAATTTTATTTAAAGCGTCAACATGGTGAGGTTTATAATATCTATTATATTTTTCTACCTTTTGTGTTACTGTTGCTTTATTGTAACCCAGATTTCTCATGCCTTTTGATTTTAAAAATTTATTTAATTCATCTTTTTCTTCCAATTTAAAAAATCTATCAATAACTAAATTAAAATCTTTATCGTATGCAAAAGAATATAAACTTTTTTTCATTGGTGGCAGATGCCATTCAAAATTAGGATCAATATAGGAGTCTAAGAAATCCCACCAAGAATTAAACTCATGAATCTGATTTACGAAACACCAACCATCTATTCTATTGTAATCAACTGGAAATTGCGCTTTATTTTTTGCAGTAAGTTTATGTTTTATAGAATGATTATGAAAGTAATATGATTTTAAAGCGTCAAAAGGATTCCTTACGAGCGCATATAACTTTTCGTACTTGTCTTTATCCCAAATGGGAAGATTTAGCCAAATATCACCAGTTATTTTCTTTTTAATATCATAGCAATACCCATGATTTAGCATATGTAAGTTTCCTTGACAGCTATCTTTCATGGATTGGCTCCCACACTTTTGCAATCTTACAAATGCTTCCATTTTATTATATTATTAAGTTTTAACATGGAACTTCATAAATTGATTTATCTATATCCCTTTCAAAATATGGATATCTGACTACTTCCTTTTTTTGTCCACAGGGAAGATTGTTCTTTAAATTGTCACTCCATCCAATACACCAACCATTAATTGCTGGTGACTCTTGGTGGGTTCCTGACCACTTGTTTAGGAACCAATTCCAAGAATAAGCTTTATAAATCCCCCCCCTTGACTGGTTCCAGATCTGTTGCTGTTCGGCATCGTCCGGCCTCCTCTTGATGTTTTCATTTATATTTCTATGCCCTTTAATATCAAAATCAAAAGAAGGGTTGTTGTTCCAAGTTATCCTGTGCATTATGTCATCGATATAAGTTCGCTCAGGATTTTTTTGACAAGAACGCAGTTGGTAGTCAGCCTCTTTAAATTGGATGCTGCAAAATCTTTCGTCAAACAATCCAACTTTGATTATATGTTGTGGAGTGAAGCTCATGGCATTATCGCCAAACTTACCTTGAATGAAGTCAAATTTTTCATGAAACTTAATTAAATTAGAACACCAGTTTTTATCTAACACTGCATCATTTTGTAAGCAGACCAAATAATCGCACTCTGGTTTTTTTAAACTTTTAAATCCATGGACAATCGCTTGGTTCCAAGTTTCTCCTAGATTGCCATTTGACCAATCTGGCCTACCTTCGTTTTTGATAACTTTTACTTTATCTTTATGCCTATCTTGGATTTCAATAGAGGTGTGATTACTTAAAACAAAAACTTCTCCATCGCAAACTGCATTAAAATCAGAATTAAATAATATATCTAATGTTTCTGCAAGCGCTTTATTTCTTTTATATGTCGCTATAAATACCTTTATTTTTTTCATGGATTATTTTTTTGTAAACATATTATCTTTGGTTAATTTTTTCATTTTACTTCTAGTATTTCTTTCATTTTTTCGTCAATAGAAAGCCTTTTGTCATTTAAAAACATTTCTCTTACGAAATGCTTTTGCGGTTCTTGAATATGATTGCCGTCAAATTGGCCAGAGAGCCACTCTTGCTCCTTTCTCTCCCCCTCTTCTTTTCCAAATATTTTTACATGATCTTTATAGCTTTTTCTCCATCCATCCTTGAAAAAAGTAAATCCTGTTACGTGTACTTTTTTTATATCATGGCAAAGAATATCTAATATGGCACCTATACCGCTATTAATTCTAGTACCTAATGAACTTGTAACTCTTAAGTATACATCAGTATCTATATAATGATATTTAAGTCGTCCGCGATTATTTTCTTCAAAACTTTCTATATCTATACAAAAAGGATTTACAAATTTAGGGTATGGACAGCATATATAAACAGACTCATTGAAAAGTTCCTCATAAGGTATTTCTCCTCCGCAATAAGGTAGGGTATTTAAGCAATGATAGTGTATGTCCGTTCTTGAACCTAGATCTTTTTCTTTACCAGATTCCAAGGGAAATCCCTTATTTAATCTTATAACTAGATCATGTGATTCTATAAAATCGCCAAAAGAAGAGCCTTCTAGGCTAGGGGATGGACCAACTAGGCATACGCTCTTGCCTGTCAATAAGTTATTATATGCGTGATCAACTTTTGATAGAGAAACAGCGCTGCTAAATAAAGAATAAGAAAAATAGCATTTAGGGTTTGGGTCTTTAAATGGCTCTTGATACATATCTTTTATTTATTTTTTCTTTTAAGTCGTCCACTCTATCATATTGATGAACTATGCAGAAAAGCTCTGAGTTTTCATTATAAACAAAACCCTCATCGTCATATTTAGGAACGCTATCTATGACTTGGTTTTTAAGGTTTTCATACTCATCTAAGGGGATAGAAAGGTGAGATACAAAACCGCAAGAATGGAAACATTTTTTAAAGTTGTTGGCTGTCATTTTTTCATGGGCAATTAAATTTAAAGCAGCTTGGTCTGGATTCATTGACGGGTTTTGCCTTATGCAAGACATGCTAAAAATAGAAAGCCTCCATATTTGCAAAAATAAATTCAACATTAATTCGTGCTTACCTGCAATAACTCCGGCACAAAATGAAACCTCATCTTTCATTCTATCCCACTCCATGGGAAAGGATGTAGAGTAATTTTGATTAGACCAAGGCATGTTATTGCAGGATATAGACTCAGACCCAATAACAATTTTATCGAAAGATTTTTCCTTTAACCAATCAAAAGGATTTGACTGAAACACTACATCTTTAACATCAGTAGTAAGGACATAATCGTATTTATTGGATAATAAAAATTGATATAAAGCTAAGAACCTATCAACGACAATAGGATTTTTGATTTCAAAATGAAGAATTTTTATTTGGTGATCCTCAAGGTAGGAAACTGTCTCTTTTGGCGCCTCATTAAATAAAAGCATTACTTTATCGCAATCAATTTCTAAATCATTTAAAGATTCAACCCAGTTCTGAATGTCCTTAGGGTAATATTGTGTAATGCATCCTATAATCGCGTTTTTCATAAATTAGTTTCAATAACAAAATCCAAGCATTTATGAACTAGATCATTATTGTTTTGTCTCTTATTGCAGGTCACTCCGTTAGACAAATAACTAGAGTCGTCGTGCCAGACCTTATTGTTTTTATCGAAAAATATCTTATAACCCATATCCTTAAGCCTTATAGAAAATTCTATATCTTCATTATATTCAAAACCTTTAAACATTCCATAAAAAGGTATTTCATCACTCCATTTTATTGTGTCAAAGAGAGATCTTTTGCAGATAGAGAAAGCTCCGCTTTGGTAAAAAGTAACATCATCTGAATAAAATTCGTAATCAACCATTTGATGCACGGGAAAGTATATTGATCTATCCCAATACCTCCCGCCATCAGGTAGCAACACTCTATTCCCCATTATTTCCCAGTCATCATTATCCTTATTGAAAGAATCAAAATTTTTAAACCAGTAATCCGGAAAAATGATATCATCATCGCAATGAACTATTACTTCTCCTGAGCTATTTTCAGTTCCTATATTTTTCCTAGCTCCTAAAAATTCAATTTTATCTTCTTCTTTTACTATTTTTACCCTAGATGAGTCTAAACTAGGTATATTGTTTCCGACTAGAATCACCTCAAACTCAGAATTGTCTTTAAAGTTTCTCTCTATAGAGTTTATACAGTTGTTTAACTCTTGGGGCTTATCCCCTATGGTTATTATCACAAATGATATCATATTCAATTTCTATGACACATCTTAACATAAAAAAACATGTTTGTCAATTTTTTACTTGCATTTTTTATAGTTTATGGTATAATAGAAATATATATAACTAATATGACTCATACATAACTAATATGTATGAGTCATATATATAATGATTAATAATATCATTACGTAGTAATACGACCAACTTTTAAAAAAACGATTGACTTTTCTAATTTTTGATGATATAATCGTTCCCATGCTCAAGAAAAAGTCTGTAAATAAAAAATTTTACTATATTCAATGCGGAGACTGGGAAGGCTTTACAGCTGCAAAAAACCCGAATGAAGCTTGCGTGTCTGCATTATCTCAATCGGTTGATTTATTCGGAGATAAGAATAAGTTAACTAAAATTATGGTTTGCATGGATTGCGACTCAATGTTAAACGAAAGCGACTTAAATTCAGATGCTGAAAAAAATTATAGCATATCAGCACATTTAGTAGAACCATTACTGGAAAAAATTCATGAATACTAATTTTATTATAGGCATATGCGGAAACGCAAGAAGCGGAAAAGATACTTTTTGCGAATATTCTAAAAAAGTTTTATCCAAGAAAAAAGTTGGCGCGGCTAGAGCGGCTTTTGCAGACGAACTAAAAAAAGATCTGGATGATCTATGCAGAAACAAAATAGGTATTAGTGCGTTTACTAGAGATTCTACAGAAAAAGAAATTATTAGACCCCTGCTCGTGTCCTACGGGACCGATGTCATAAGGAAAATGGATGAAAATTGGTGGATTAACAGGCTCGAGAAAACACTGGGAGTTCATCAACACCTCAATCTAATACCTATAATTACTGATGTTAGGTATCCTAATGAATTAGAATGGATACAAAAAAAACACGAAGGGGTCGTAGTTCATATAACCAGAAGAGGTGTGGGTCCAGCAAATAAAGAAGAGAAAGAAAACAACGCCTTTCTCAAAAAAAATTCAGACTACAGAATTTCTTGGCCCACATTTGGGGAGGACAATATAGATGACGCAGAGAAGTACGCACGAAGAATAATCAACAAAATATACAAAAGCAAAATAGCATGAAGGATGACAAAAAGCTAGTAAACAACATACAGAATGAAATCGACCCAGAAGAATCACTTAAAGAACTCGTAAATAGACATAGCGGAATATTTTATGATATAATTAATAAATTCGTTCCTAACAACTCTATTTTTTGCTCTAAAGACGATCTTTTTGAAGAACGGGAATACCATATCTATAAAGCTGCACTCAAGTATGATTCCAATAAAGGGGCAAAGTTTTCAACCTTCTTAGGGAATGAGACTAAATGGCTTTGTTTAAACTCTTACAATAAAGCTAAAAGGAAATATTGTGAATCAAAACCTCCCGAAGAACTAGATTTTCTTGACAAAATAGAAAATAATGATATTATCGATATAAATCTATTAAATGAAATATACTTTATTATCGAAAAACATCCAGATCCTAGAGTTTCAAAAATATTTAAAATGAGATATGAAGACGGAGAGAATTTAAAATGTTTAGCTTGGAAACATATAGGGAAAAAAGTAGGTCTAAGCATACAAGGCTGCATAAACATACATGACACAGTAGTAAAAGATTTAAAAAATAAATTATTAAAAAAAGAAATATGAATAACGTTAGTATATCAGGAAGATTAACAAGAGATCCAGAGTGTAAGGAATTCGGAGAAAATAAAATGGTATGTGATTTTACTATAGCGGTCAATGGCTATAAAAAAGAAGATACTATATACTTAAAAGTAAAGTCTTGGGGGGCGCGAGCCGTAAGTTGCAGTAAATACTGCAAAAAAGGCACTCTCGTGAATGTATCGGGATCTATTAGAGAAAATGCTTGGAAGAACAAAGAAGGAGAACAAAGAAAAGAATTTTATATCCTTGCGAATGATGTCGAGTTTGTTCAAAGACCAACTGATCAACCTAATAGTAGTGAAAACACTGAGCCACAAGAAGCTTCAAAAGAAATTGAAGATGTCTCAGAAGAAGATCTAGAAAAAGTCCCTTTCTAATATGCAAAAATTAATATTCAAAGCTCCTGTCAATTCAGTTTCTTTTGGGAACGTATCTTTTAATTTATTGAGAGAGATGTTCAATAGGGATATGACTGTAGCTCACTTCCCTATAGGTAATGTAGATGTTTCGGTATACGACAAAACCTCTACAGAATTCAAGGAATGGCTCCAAGCTTCAATAAACAATAGGTACAAACTATTAAGCAAAGAAGTTCCAACCCTTCAGCTTTGGCATATTAATGGAAGCGAAAATAGAATTACATCCAGAAATCATTTGATAACATTTTACGAACTTGATAACCCTACTGAAACTGAAAAAAATATAGTAGACATACAAGACAGCGTAATGTTTAGTAGTCAGTATTCAGCAAAAGCCTTCAGGTCAATAGGTTGTGAAAACGTATCAAGTGTAAGCGTTGGCTTTGATCCTGATTTTCATCAAACGGGAAAAACTTACTTAGAGGGAAAAGTCCATTTTGGGCTTATGGGTAAATGGGAAAAAAGAAAACATACGGCAAGAATACTCAAGATTTGGGCTCAAAAGTATGGAAATAATTACAACTATCAACTTTCTTGCTGCATAAATAATCCTTTCCTTAAGCCGGAGCAGCTAAATCAACTAATAAGTGAAGCCTTAGAAGGAAAACAATACGGGAACATTAACTTCCTTCCTTTTCTGAAAACAAATTCAGAAGTCAATGAGTTTTTAAATGCTATAGATATTGATTTAACAGGATTAAGTGGAGCAGAAGGGTGGAATTTGCCAGCTTTCAATGCTACTGCGCTAGGAAAATGGAGTATTGTTTTAAATGCAACCTCTCATAAAGACTGGGCTAATGAAGATAACTCTATACTATTAGATCCTAAATCTAAAATACCAGCTTATGATGGAGCATTTTTTACTGAAGGAGCTCCTTTCAATCAAGGTAATATTTTTGATTTTGACGACAATGAAGTTATAGGAAAAATGGAAGAAGCTGAAAGTAAATGCCAAAAAGAGAATACTGAAGGCTTAAAACTTCAAGAAAAATTTTGTTACAAAAACATGCTAGATAGTGTATTAACAAACATAGACAAAAACTCAAAATAATAATTTTAAATTATGAAAAAAGATATTAAATTCGAAGGAAACAAAGCTATACTCTGTTGCGGAAGCAAGAAATGCCCTTCCCTAATCAAGAATGAAAAAGGGATGATTGAAATCGAGGATGACTTTGGAGGAAAAGTAGTCCTTAGAGAAGATCAAGCAAAGCTGATTAATAGCGCCATCGAAGAAGTAAGCAAGAAAAAGTGACTGCAGTCCTAACGCTGCTCTCTTGCATAGGGTTAACTTTTATTTTAAAGTACGGATCTATATTAAATTTAGTCCGTGCTTTTTTATGCAAAGTTAAAATTTTTGATGAACTTTTTAAATGTTCGCTATGCTTAGGTTTTTGGTCGGGGTTAGCTCACACTGTCTTTTTATATCGCTTTGAATGGAATAATATATATCTACTAATACCTTTTGCATCTGCTTGTGTTAGTTGGTTTACTGACTGCATAATAACTAATATCCAAACTATAGAGATATTAATGGATAAAAAAATAGAAAAAGAATAATGCCAATTTATATATACCAAAACCCGGATACAGAGGAGTATATAGAAGTTTTTCAGGGGATGAACGACAAGCACGAATACTTTGACAAATCGGGATTAGAGTGGAAAAGAGTTTTTATCTCCCCAAATGCAGCTATAGATCTTGATGCTAACCCCTTCGACCATCAAGGCTTCGTAGATCGAACAAAAGGTGCTGGAACAATGGGCGACCTTTGGGATAGAAGCAAAGAAATGAGTGAAAAAAGAGCCTCTATGAACGGAGGCACTGACCCGTATAAAAAAGATTATTTTAAAGATTATTCTTCAAAAAGAAAAGGCGCCAAACATCAGTTGGACCAATCAGACAATCATTAAATGATTTCCGCTTCTAAAAACAGTGCCTGAAGCTGGGCTTGGTATACTTCCGGTTTGCGTGTAATCTGGCAAGTCATACAATTTCAAAAAACCAGTTAAGTGTCCCGACATTACTATTCCCGAAAACTCTGCAGAGCTACCGCTAATATATTTATACTTTCCAGTTCCCCCGCTAATAACGTCATAATTGCCAGTATTAGCGCTGATCGAACCATTATCAATTACAATGCTGCTATTATTTCCTATATTTAATTGATCTTCAAAATTTATCTCTCCACCACTTACTTGAAGAGAGACCCCTGCAGGATAAGACGTTGAATTTCTAGGCATTGATATAGGGTATCCAACAGAAAGAGCTCCAGCGAAAATATTGTTTGGGGTATAAATGTTATTTATATCAACCAAAATGCCTTGAGCTCCGGAAAAATCTGCATTGCCGAAATATTTATGGCCATAAAATGAATGGCTTCCTGAGTTTATTCCAGTAATAGAATTATAATTTGATGATATTCTAGGGTCAAAATCTCCTGACATATTGTCAAAAGTTTGCTGAAGATTATCTATCTGTTTAAACTTAATTCCCATATCCTATATCCTAATACATTATTACACATTTTTTTCTTGAAATAACCCTTAATATATAGTATAATCCCAAAATGAGTATTTCTATATATAAACCCAACTCTAAAAATTCAGGCTCTGGATTTTCTTTTCAAATTGGAATATCTAAAGACCAAGAGCCTGCGCTATTCATTAAATCAATACTCCAGCACAGCTGGGACTCAGATAAAAAGAAAGGCCTTTTTAAGGGAAATCTTGATAATCCAGATAAAAATATCACTGTTAAGTTTTCAGAATATGAAGTCGGCCATATCATACATGCAATGAGAACAAGATGCACGTATACCACTTTTCACTCTCATGAAAATCATAGAACCAATATTAAATTTATGCCTTGGGATAAAAAAGCTAAAAAGTCTATGAAAAATAAAGAAGGAGAATGGGTAGATCAATGGGTAGAAGTTCCTGCATTTAGCATGTCTTTTACAAGAAACGGAAACCAAAATTTCGTTATAGGCTTAGAGCCCGGAGAAACAGAAACTGTAATAGAATTTTTAAGATTCTATCTTCAAAATTTGTTTTCTCATAGATTTGATAAGCAAATCATGGAAATAAAGAAAGCAAAAGAAAGAAATGCGTAAAAAGAAAATTGTTTTTCATAGCAATCACTCGAAAGCTTTTACCGGCTTCGGGAAAAATACTAAAAATATTTTAATCCATCTGCATAAAACAGGAAAATACGATATTGTCGAATTTGCAAACGGCTTAAAATGGGGAGAGGAAAAAACTAAAAAACTCCCTTGGAAAGTTTTTGGGTCACTACCTGAAGATCCACTCCTCCTTCAACAATTAAATAATGATCCGCAGCTTGGTAGAGCAGCTGGATATGGGGCCAACATGGTTGATAAAATCATTGAACAGGAAAAACCAGATCTATATATAGGATCAGAAGACATATGGGCATTTAAGGATTATACCGATAAGGAATGGTGGAACAAAACCAATTGTATGATTTGGACCACCCTTGACAGTCTTCCCATCCTGCCAGACGCAGTTGTTAAAGCCCCTCAAATTAAGAACTATTATGTTTGGGCCTCTTTCGCAGAAAAAGCTTTGCACGAACTTGGCCATAAACATGTAAAAACATTAAGAGGCTCAATAGATTGTTCTACTTTTTTTAGAATTGAGGAGGAGAATAGAAAGCGTCTGAGAAAATTGAACAACATTGAGGACGATTGTTTTGTAATAGGCTTTGTCTTCAGAAATCAATTAAGAAAAAGCGTACCAAATTTACTAGAAGGATTCAAAAGGTTCTTGCAACAAGAGCCTAGATGCAAAAGCAAATTACTACTCCACACTCATTGGGCTGAAGGATGGGATATACCAAGATTGATAAACGAAAAAGGTATTGACCCAAACTTAATTTTAACTACTTATTTTTGCCACAATTGCAATAATTATGAGGTTAGGAGCTTTACAGGACAAAAGCAACCATGCAGAAAATGTGGCGGGAAGGACACTCTCAATACCACTAATACCACAAAAGGAGTTAACGAAAACCAATTAAATGAAATTTATAATTTAATGGATGTTTATTGTCATCCTTTTACTTCTGGCGGCCAAGAAATACCAATACAAGAAGCAAAGCTAACAGAACTAATCACACTAGTAACCGATTATAGTTGTGGGTCTGACAGTTGCTGCCCTTCTAGTGGAGGCATACCTCTTGATTGGTCTGAATACAGAGAGCCCGGAACTCAATTCATTAAGGCTAGCACAAGCGCTGGCAGTATCGCTAACAACCTTAAAAAAGTTTATAAAATGAAGGCTCAAAAAAGAAGAGCTTTAGAAAGAAAATCAAGACAATATGTATTAGATAATTACGACATATCCGTTATAGGCTCGCAACTTGAAGATATTATTGACAAAATGCCTGAGGTTTCTTTTGACTTTGACTTGTCATTCAAGCCTAAAAACTCACTATATTCTCCTCCTAATATAAAGAACAATGACGAATGGATTATTGATCTTTATAAAAATATCTTGCATAGAGATGTAGATAAAAGCGACCAAGGTTTTAGACACTGGATGCAAAGACTTTCCTCAGACATGACAAGGGAACAGGTTCTTGAATATTTTCAGTCTGTGGCAGCTAAAGAAAATAACGAAAACCAAAAAATAAAATTAGACGATCTTTTTGAAAAAAATGGCAAAAAGAAAGCCTTAATGGTTTGCTCTGGAGACTTGACTTCACTTTTTACCGCCACTTCTCTTTTGGATTCATTTCATGAAAACTACCCCGATACTGATCTTTATTTTGCATGCCACCCTCAGTTTCAAAATATTTTTAACGGCAACCCGAATATAAAAAAGGTTATTCCGTACCACCAAGCCATGGAAGATGAGTTTCAAATGATAGGTCGAAGCAATCACGAGGGATATGTAGATTACTATATTAATCTAAATAATTCTATCTTAAAAAATGTAAGCTCCAAAAATTGTTATGAACTTTGCTGAATCAATGGCTATATCATCTGGGCTTAAAAAATCTAAGCCTCATATTGAAGAGTCTTTTTTTCCTGTAGTGCCGCAGAAATATATTACAATTTCTAGCGAAAATCATCAGAGTAAACAATGGGACCATTTTCAGGAATTTATTGATTTAATAAAACCAATATTGGACAAAGAAGGTATTAGTA
>CEOP01075638.1_pt1 | contig 13089 bp, 11 predicted proteins | sample 361301 | NCBI WGS metagenome assembly CEOP01 (sample SAMEA2619548, study PRJEB7988) | marine metagenome | biome: marine biome (ENVO:00000447); feature: deep chlorophyll maximum layer (ENVO:xxxxxxxx); material: "saline water (ENVO:00002010), including plankton (ENVO:xxxxxxxx)" | depth 55 m
TATTATTTACTTTACTTTCAATCTCTTTAATTTGATTTTTAGTAATTTTTTCATAATGAGTTAAATCAAATCTTAATTTCTTATCACTAACTAAGGAACCGGATTGTTGAACATGATTGCCTAAAACTTGCTTTAGAGATTCATGAAGTAAATGTGTTGCAGTATGGTTTGACTTTATCTTTAATCTTTTTTGTTCGTTAATTTGTGTACTTACATTTTCATTGACATTTAATACACCATTTTTTAGTAAGCAAGTATGACTTGTTAAATTGTCAATTTTTTGTGTATCAATAACATTGAGTTCTAATGATTCATTAAATATCTTTCCATCATCACCTATTTGACCACCTGATTCGGCATAGAATGGCGTATTATCAAGTATTACATCATATTTTTTATCAGAAATTTTTCTAAATTTAATAATTTTAGATTTACTACTTGATTGATTATAACCAATAAATGTAGGACTAATTTTAGCTTTAGTAGTTGTCCACTCATTTTTTTCCTCTGATATTTTAAAACTAGCTTTAGATCTTGAGCGTTTTTTTTGTTCATCCATACATTTTGTAAACTTATTTTCATCAACTGAAATACCCTCTTCTTTAGCCATAAGCTTTGTTAAATCTAAAGGAAATCCATAGGTATCGTATAATTTAAACGCATCCTCTCCTGATATAATAGATTGTTCATGTTTTTTACTTTTTAATCTATTTAAAATATCTTCAAATAAATCTAATCCATTATCAAGCGTCTTGCCAAATGAATCTTCTTCTGCTTTAATAACATTTTTTACATGAGATTCCTTTTCTAGCAATTCAGGGTATGCATCGCCCATAACCTGCACAACAGAATCTACTAATTTGAATAAAAAATTATTTTTCATACCTAAATTTCTTCCAAATCTGGCAGCCCTTCTTAATACCCTCCGTAAAACATAACCTCTTCCTTCATTACTTGGAATAGCACCATCAGAAATTGAAAAACATAGCATTCGTATATGGTCAGCTATAACCCTATGAGGAATACCTTTTTCATCTGAATTATATTTAATATTTGATGTTTCTTCAATTGATTTTATTATTGTTTGAAATAAGTCTGTTTGATAATTTGATGATTCATTATTAAGTACACCTACAATCCTTTCAAGACCCATACCTGTATCTACATGTTTTTGAGGTAAATCATGAAGAGTACCATCCTTGTGTCTGTTGTACTGTATAAAAACAAGATTCCAAATTTCTCTATATAAATCATTATTATTGACACCATTTGGATCTTGATTGCTTACATCATCACCAAAAAAATAATGAATCTCTGTACAGGGTCCACAAGGTCCGGTTTCACCCATTTCCCAAAAGTTTTCTTTTTTATCGAATTTTAAAATTCTTGATGGATTTATATCTGTCTTATTTATCCAAAGATCTTTAGTTTCATTATCATCTTTATAGACACTAACCCATAATCTATTTTTATCAATCTTCCATACCTCTGTTAATAATTCCCATGCCCAAATTATTGCTTCTTCTTTGTAATAATCACCAAAAGACCAATTTCCTAACATTTCAAAAAAAGTATGATGAAAATCATCTACACCAACTTCTTCTAAATCGTTATGTTTACCACTAACCCTTATACATTTTTGAGAATTTACCAACCTATTTACCTTAGGGACTTGCTTGTTTAAGAAAATAGGTTTAAATTGATTCATCCCAGCATTTGTAAATAATAACGTAGGATCATCAATTGGAACAACCGATGAAGACCTAATACTTTTATGATTTTTAGAAATGAAAAAATCAATAAATTCTTGCCTTATTTGATTAGATTTAATCATTAAAACATAACCTGAGTTTCAACAAACATTGAGTAAACTTGCTTATAATTAATATTACCATCTACATCTAAACCATCAAATTTATAACTATATCTTGCCTTATAAACTAAAACCATTGATTCAGAAATATCTATACCAAGATTATATCCATAGATAGTATTTTTATCTGGGTTTTCAAAATCAAATGGATTTCTCACATTTGATCTTTGATAAAAGCCATTTAAATATTTTAATTTAGGAACACTCCCAGTATTAATACCAAAACTAGCGATAAAGCTTCTATTTTTTTGGTTTTCAAAAAACTGATTATTATAATCATCCCATATTTCACCAGTTAAATCTTGATAACTAATACCTAAATTTACTAGATTTAAAATACTTGCACCAAAATCAAAAAATAGCCCTGATAGTTTACCATATTTATATAGTTGTGCAGCTTTAGTCTCAACAGTTTGGTTTCCCTCAAAATCTCTAACAGTTGCTCTATTTAATTCATAAGTTCTATCCCAGAAGTTATAAATAAAATGTCTACTATTTTGTCTATATTCTGTTTTAAAACTAAAAGGACCGTAGTGTCCTCTAAAACCAATTGGTGTAAATCCGTACCCTAAACTCCAATTACTTTCATCTGAATTAGGAAAAAGATATTCTTCTGATGAGAAAAGTTGACCAAATTCAGAATAGAATTTAAAATTTTGATTTATATGATAAGTTAAGTCTAACCCTAGACCTGTTACAGATTCTTTTAAATCAGAATAGGTTAATCTTTGTTTTCTGTTTGTAATTATACCATCAATATCTAAGGGGAAATTATCAGTAAATATACTTGTATCCCCAGGGTTGTCTAAATGAATAAAATAATCAAAACCATCACCATCTATATCAAACTCATTTGGATCAGTATCTGCAATTCCATCCCCATCAGTATCAACTGCATAATCTTCATTATCAGGAAAATCATCTATGAAATCAGGAACCTGATCATTATCACTGTCATCTAATGCGCCTGTTTGATTAATATCTGTTATTATAGATAAAGTTAAATTAAAGTCTGAAGTGATTGGGTAATCTAAAGATAAACTAGCTAATCCTGGTGTTTTTCTAAAATCACTTTGAATATATTCTATACCAATACCAGAAGGGAGATATTTACTTACCTGTAAACCTAATTTCTTTTCGGCAGGATACTCCATCGCATTTGAATAATTAGAAACCAAAATACCGCTCCCTACAGAAATATTTGATAAAGTTCCAGCTTTTAAATAAAACTGATCACCTGGATATCCATACCGTACATATCTAAATTTATCTAATAATGTCCTATATGTATTTTTAAAGGTATCAAATCTCCAAGTTTCATCATATAATTTTCCTTCACTATCAATATAAAAATATAAATCAAAACCCATTCCCCAATTTCTATAATTAAATTCAGGACGCATTGATATTTGGTTGTATATATCTCCATCAATAACTACAGTACCAAAACTGCCTGTCCAAATAGGAGCTTGTCCAGCTATATTTTCTAGTAGTGATTGTGGAAAAATAAAAGATGCAAAAAATACTATAGTAATTATTCCATTTTTCATTCAGAAATCTCAACCTTACCAATTAATTTAAAAATATAATAAATTATAATAATATGGATAAACATGAACGTTACTAAGACGAAGAAGTAATAGGGCCATTGTGTTGTAAAAAGTAAAGGATTTTCTGCAATAGGAGCTTGACATAAATAGAGATAGTTGGGCATCATACCATAAAAATAAGCAATTGTTAAATTTATCAATCCAATGAATAATGTTAAAATTAAACCATTTCTAAATGCTGTCATCCATGAAGAAATTCTTAGCTTATAACCATAGTTTATTGAAAGGTATAATGGGGCAAGCAATATAGCTCCATGTGATAAATAAAACTCTGGAAAATAATAACCATCCCATCCATTTATAAACTGAGGTGTAAGGATTGAATGAATCGCGCTTGGTATTCCTAATAAAACTAAATATTCATACATAGATTGATTATACTTAAACATTATAAAAATAATAACAAGTGAGCTAATACCACACAAATGTAAAGGTAAGCTATTTAATATATCCCAATGACCAAGACCAACCATGTAACCATGTAAAAAGATAAATCTTACAAAAAATAAAACTCCAAGAAATTTTGTAAAAAAAGATTTATTTTTATCATTAAGATTATATCCAATTAGCACGATTAGTGCAATACATGCTATTGTAACTGAAACTGATGCTAGCCACAGCTCTGGATTTGATGCATAACTTAAGGCTTTATCTCTTCCCATTACTACATCCCTAAATAAGCTTTAACTTGTTTTTCAATTTTATTTTTTAATTTTTTATCTTCTTTTAAAGCAATTTTGACTTTTTCTCTTCCTTGACCTATTTGGCTATCTTCAAATGAAAACCATGAACCTGTTTTTGCAATTATATTAGCTTTGACTGCCAAATCAATTAAATCACCCTCATAAGATATCCCTTTACCATACATTATATCAAATTCTGTCATCTTGAATGGAGGTGCAACTTTATTTTTTACAATTTTAACTCTAGTTCTATTACCAATTACCATATCCATATCTTTAATTTGACCTATTCTTCTAATGTCAAGTCTTAAGGATGAATAAAATTTAAGAGCATTTCCACCAGTGGTTGTTTCAGGGCTTCCAAACATAACTCCAATTTTTTGTCGCAGCTGGTTAATAAATAATATTGTAGTATCTGTTTTGCTTACGAGTGCTGTTAATTTTCTTAAAGCTTGAGACATCAATCTAGCTTGTAAACCCATATGAGAATCTCCCATATCTCCTTCAAGTTCAGCCTTAGGAGTAAGGGCAGCAACAGAATCTATTACTATAATATCCAATGCCATTGACCTAACCCACGACTCTACAATTTCTAAAGCCTGCTCACCACTATCAGGTTGAGATAAAAGTAAATTTTCAATATTTACACCTAATTTTGCAGCATAACTTGGATCTAATGCATGTTCAGCATCTATGAAAGCTGCATAACCTTTATTTTTTTGCGCCTCAGCTATAATATGTAATGCCAAAGTTGTTTTTCCTGAAGATTCAGGTCCATATACCTCAATTACTTTACCTCTAGGAACACCACCAATACCTATGGCTGAATCAAGAGAAATTGAACCAGTAGAGATTGATCCTTTTGAATATTTTTTAGTAACTTCATCATTAAGTCTTACAACCGCCTCTGGATCTTTTGTTTGTTTTTTAATCTGCTCTATTGCTACTTCTATTGCTTTTTGTTTTTTATCTTGATCCATAATGCTCCTTTTTATACTAAAGATGAATTGAAATCTAATTTGCGACAAAAATTAATTAAATCACAACTAAACGTCTACTTAAATATAGTGAATTTCGAAAACGAATTAAATTAATATTATGATAATCTTTATTTTTATTTAATTAAAGTCCACAACATAAATAATGCTGCCTGTTTAGTCATCAATCTGTGAGAATTTCTATCAACTTTAAAAATAAAATCTTTAGTAACTATTTTATTAAAGAATTTAATAGTTATAAATACTGTACCTACTGGTTTTTCTTTTGTTCCACCTCCAGGTCCTGATATGCCTGTACAAGAAATTGAAATGTCTGAATTAAATTTTTTAGAAATATTTAATGCCATTAACTCTGATACTTGATGACTGACTGCACCATATTTATCTAAATATTTAATTGGTATATCTAAAATAGCATTTTTAATACTATTATCATACGCAATAATAGAACCTAAAAAAAAATTTGATGATCCTGGAATATCTGTAAATCTTTTTGATATAAAACCACCAGTACAAGATTCACATATTGATAAACTATTTTTTTTCTTTATAAGAATATTAGATATGGTCATTTCAAGTGTATTATTATTTAATCCGTAAGCATATTTATCAAGCAAATGTAATAATTCATCTTTAATCTTATTAATATTACCACCTACACCTAAATCTGTTAATCTTATTTTTACACCTTCATAGCTAGGTAAAAATGAAAAATAAATATAATTTTCATATTTAATTATAAAGTCTTTAATCATATCAGATAATTTTGTTTCATATATACCTGAAGTATTTATTGTTATTACATTATTATTTGACGTTTTAAGAGATTTTATTTCATTTAAATACAAGTCTAACATAGATTTCATTTCAATAGGAACACCTGGCATTATAATAATATTAGTTCCGTTATATTTAAAATACATACCTAATGCTGTACCTATTTTATTCTCTAAGGGTTTTGATATATCTAAAATTTCTGACTGACATTTTGGAAGTTTAACTTTGTTAAATTTTTTAATTATTTCTTGATGTCTAGATTTTAAAAAAATAAGTTTAGCATTAAAAAGTTCTACTAACGCTTGTTTTGTTATATCATCATGTGTAGGACCTAATCCGCCAGTGATAAATATATAGTCGTAATCTTTTTGAATGAATTTATTAATCTTTTCTTTAATTTTAAATATTTCATCTGGAACAGTTAAATGAATAGTAGTTTTAATATTTCTTTTTGTTAATTCCTTTGAAATTGAATTAGCATTTAAATCAAGTGTGTATCCTTGCAGAATTTCGTTACCAATAGTTAGTATTCCAGCTATTTTCATATTTTTTTATCCTTATATTGATATATATAATCATATAAACTTAACAAAGATAAAACTAAAGTTAGGTAGAGGGTAAAGTCATAAATCCAAAAAATATATGTATTCAAATAAAAAAGTAAACTTTCAAAGAATGATAAAGATATATTAATGTTGTTATTGACTAAATACTCTATTGGGATTAATTGATATATTAAATAAAGATGAATACAGATGATAAATACTGTAGTTTTAATTTTACCAATATAATTAGTTTTTAAAATTATACTTTCTTTTTTATACTTTTCTTCTCTTAATGTAGTTACAATTAAATCTCGCAGTAGTAATATTACTAATATTGAAAATATTATATAATTAGGATTTATATTGGTATAATTTGATAAAATGATAGAAATTGAATAAGTACTATTAAACTTATCATCTATAATTATATAAGGAGGCTTTATTATGAAACAGAGCCAACCAAGAAAAACTAAAATTTTATCAGCAAGAGGATCATACATTTTACCAAATTTTGATATTATATTAAATTTTCTAGCTAAAAACCCATCTAAAAAATCAGTAACAGAAGCAAAAAAAAATAATATTAAAGCCAAATAATAATAATTATAAATAAATAATATGAAAAATATTGGAGCAAGGATAATTCTTGATACGGTCAAAATATTTGGTATATTTCTTAAAAAAGATGACATATAGATTTATTTTATTTCTATTCTATCATCAATTGAACTCGATAGCGTTGTTTGATCAACATGTTCTATAGTACCCCCAATAGGCAAACCACGTGCTAATCTTGTCACTTTAACGTCAGATTCTTTTAATATATTTGATATATATAATGCAGTTGAATCACCTTCAATACTAGCGTCTGTAGCTATTAAAACTTCATTTATATGACTATTAGACAATCTTAATAACAAAGAATCAATATTTAAATCTTCTTCATTAATACCATCAATTGGAGAAATTAAATTTCCTAATATATGATAATAACCATTATATCCGGTTCTCTCGAATATTATAACGTCTGAAGCTTTTTTTAGTACACAAACTATTTTAGAATTTCTAGATTCATCAGAGCAAATAACACATTCGTTAATAGTAGAATTTTCATCTATATCAATAAAACAATGACATTTTTCGCATTCTGACATCTTTTCGTTTAAATCATTTATGTTAATAGAAAAATTTTTTAGATATTCGCTATTTGATTCTAATAAAAAAATAGCCAACCTTTCGGCCGTTCGCCTTCCAATGCCTGGTAGCTTTGTTAAATCAACAATAATATTTTCTAGTGTTTTGGGTATTGAATCCATTAAAATCCTGGAAAACCAGATGGAAGCCCACCTGAAATGGACCCCATTTTATCTTTACTAATTTCATCAACTTTACTTTGAGCTTGATTTATACATGTAATAATTAAATCTTCTAAAATTTCTTTATCATCTGACATTAATTCAGAATCTATATTAATTGATAAGACTTCTTTTTTACCATTAATAACCACCTTAACTGCGCCACCTCCAGAACTTCCCTCTACTTCCATTAACTCTAACTCTTTTTGTGTTTCCATCATCTTATTTTGCATATCTTTTGCTTGCTTCATTATTTTTTTCATATTACCATTAAACATAATATCTCCTATACATTATTCTCACTATTGAATTTTGATTTAATGTCATTAAGAAGAGGATGATCTTTTTCTTCTTCTTCTAATTTTATTTCAACCTTAATTTCAATATTGAATTTATGGTTTGTGATTTCATTGATACATTCTTGAATAAATTTTTTGTTATCATATAAAGTCTTTTTAATAAATTCATTATCAATAATACCTAAATCAATAATAACTATATCTTTATCAATAAATGCATTAGCATCTTCTAATGCATTAGAAATTCTTTTATCTTTTAAATCAATTAGCTCTATTATCTTATTCCAATGAACCTTAAAATCTTTTTTGTCATAATTTGAAGGTAATTTTTCATTAACAATATTTTTAATAATTTTATCATCATCTTTTGAAATATTTATTGAAACATCTTTATTATCATTTGTTTTTATATGTGACTCATCATTATTATTTTTATTCTCATTTTTAATATTTATACTTACTTTTTTTTCTTGTGTAGCAGTATCTATACTATTAATTACTTCTGATATATTAACAGAATTTCCCATTACACTTAATTTCAAAAATAACGACTCAAGAGCTATTGCAGGTTGTAATAAATTTTTTGACATTAACTCATATTTCTGCACTTCTTCAATAATACGCATTATATCTATACTGCTTATTAATTTATCTTTCTTTTTTATCCAATCTAAAGTTTCTTCATTTATATAATCCTTTTTCTTATACCCAGAAATACAAACTAGACAATTACTTAAGAAAGTATTAAATCCAGATATGAAATTATCTATTGAGTAACCAGAATCTATTATATATTTTATTTTTGTTAATACAGACAATTGATCACTATTAATTATTGAATCTAATAAATCTAAATATATCTTATCTTCAATAATTCCAAGTGAATCTTTTACAAAATCGTATGATACAAAATTATTAGAATAAGAGATTATTCTATCCAAAATACTAAGAGAGTCTCTAACGCTCCCATCCGCTTTAAAAGCAATAGCATTAAGTGCATTTTCTTCATATTTTATATTTTCTTTTTCAAGAATTTCAATCATATGTTTGATTAAATCCTTATTAGTAATCCTCTTAAAGTCAAATCTTAATGTTCTTGATAAAATAGTGTCAGGAATTTTATGGGAATCTGTTGTTGCTAAAATAAATATAACATTCTTTGGTGGTTCTTCTAATGTTTTTAATAAAGCATTGAATGCTTCTTTTGTTAACATGTGCACTTCATCAATAATAAACACTTTATACTTACTAGATATTGGTGGATATTTTACAGTTTCTTTAATTTCTCTTATTTCATCAATACCCCTATTTGAAGCACCATCTAACTCTATAACATCTAAACTTCTAGATTCTGTTATCTCAATGCAGTTTTGACATTTCTCACATGGAATTGTACTTTTATTTTGAAGACAATTTAATGTTTTTGATAAAACTCGTGCTGTGGTTGTTTTACCGACACCCCTTACACCTGTAAGAAGATAGCCATGAGCTAATCTATTTGATGAAATAGAGTTATTTAAAGTATCAACCACATGAGATTGTCCAATAATTTCATTAAAATTTTGTGGTCTATATTTTCTTGATAAAACTTTATAATCCATATTTTTATACTGTGCACCGAAAGTTGAATTCTCTGTTAGAAAAAAAATAATTAAATAATTAGCTAGTAAACAGTTTTTCTACGGCACAAAGAAATTCAATTTACCGCTGCTTCTTTCCAGACCTGACGGAGTTCAATTAAACACTATTGCGTAGAGCTGTTAACATCAACACAAATTAATTAACACTTTAAATCGCAGCAGAATCCGCCTTTCGGAATTCAACCCTGCATAAGCGGATTTCAGGTTATAAGGAACCGCTAACTCCCCATCTAGCACAGACCTTTACTGTTAACTCTTTTTAGATTTTTCGTAATCGCTTATATACTTAGGCTTTTTACTATCTTTTTGTTTTTTTACATTTGTATTTTTATTTGATTTGTAGGTTGAAAATGTACTTTTAAATAAAGATTCAACTTCATCATTAAATATTTGTATAGTTTTCTCTAATCTAGATTGTAGCTCCTTATATACAACAGGCCCATACTCTAATTCGATATTTTCTAATTTTTTATCTATACCAGCTAATAATTCTGTTTTTTTATTATTAACAGAATTATTTCCAATAATTTTTCTCATAGGTTTATTGCCTAAAGTTTTTTTCATACCTATTCTTTTTCTCATTACCATAAATACATACCTACATTAGTTAAAAAATGTTATCGAAATCAAAAAATATAATTAAATCTAAATTAATCATTCAATAGATAGTTAATACTTATAATTTAAGCCTATGTTAACATAAGGAACCAAATCTATTTTTCCATCAAAATTAATATCATAAAAAGTATGTTTTAATTCTCCCTCTAGTGAAATAGATTTATATAATAGCATATTAAGATTTAAACCATATATCAAATTTTCATTATTTTGATATGATTCTTTTATTTTAAAGAAATTTTTTGATAAATAAATTTCTAATTTTGTAGGAAAAAAAATAAGTTTTTTGTTCATTTCATAATTTAATGCGACACTATTATAAAAAGAATCATCTATTTCACTTATATTTTTAAAATATGAATACGAAAGATGTATTTGATTATCTTTATTAAACTTAAATTTAAAAGCACTAGAAAATCCATAAGTAGGGTATGTATTTTCAGACTCATTAATCATTCCATACATATCTTTTGGTATAAAAACAGTGGAATCTGATGTAGAGAATAAACTTAATAATTCAGCTTCATCTTGGTATAAAATTTCATTTTCTAAAATATTGTACTCTCTATATCTAATTTTTTCAAAATCATATGTTGAATTAAAATAAAAAGGAGCATAAATAGCTGAGTTGTAATTCAAAGTAATATCAAATTCAATAAAACTATTAATATATTTTATACCCGGAAACGCTACACCCCAAATACCATTTCTTGATTTTTTGTCATTTGTAAATTCACTATCATCAACTCTTTTATAATACCTTTTTTCAGGAAAATCAATAGCAGATAACTCTCCAAATAAAAATATTTTTTCATCAAAATTATTTAATAATGGGAAGTTTAAATCTAATTCAAAAGCACTAATTTTTCTTTTAACATCTGGTATATTGTCATCGTATAATGATAGCTGATTAAAATCAATTATATGCCCTAAGCCTAATCTTAATGGAAAAGATTTTGAATATAGAATAGTAATCCTATTACCCATTAAACCACCATTATTTGATAAGTCTCGTAAACTCGATATGAAAAAGTCATGTGTTACTGAATTATTTGAGTTTCTATAATTTAATTCTAGACCTATATTTCTAATATTGGGAGACTTAAAACTGTTATTGTAATTACTGACTAAATATCCAGGTCCAAAACTTAAATTTTCAATTTCACCAAAAGATATGTTTAATTTGTTTTCAAATAAAAATAATTTTAAATATTCTATTCTTTCAAGAAAATCATATGTATTTTTCCAATTATTGTTATAATTGATCGGATTAGAGTCAAACAAATAGTCTATATTCATTTTAAATTTAAAATTTTTATAATTAAAAATAGGAGAAACATTAATCATCATGCTATTTTGTTCGATTAAATAGCCAATATTTGTATATAAAAAAAATTTTCTTTTCTTGTTAAGAAACTCAATTTCAAAATCTAATTCACCTTTTCCATAATCAGGGATTAAAATAGCTTCACTATCTACTTCGTACTTGGTTACGATCAAAGTATCAATATCTTCCGATATTATAATTGAAAAAGTTATTAAAAATAATATATTTTTTATTAAATACATATAAATTATGCGGAGAGAGCGGGATTCGAACCCGCGATGGACATAATCCATACACGCGTTCCAGGCGTGCACCTTAAACCACTCGGACACCTCTCCAATTCCTCATATAGACCATAAATATAGCAAATTATCTTATTTAATTAATACTACTATCTTGAAAAAATGATTGAAATAAATAACTGCATTCATCTCCTAATATTCCACCTTTAATTCCACTTTGATGGTTAAATCTTGGATCATTACACAAATTATATAGAGATGATACGCATCCATCAGATTTATTATATGCACCAAAGAAAACATTTTTTAATCTTGACTTCATAATGGCTCCTGCACACATACAACATGGCTCTAATGTAATGTATATATCACAATCATTTAAACGCCAATCTTTTATATAGCTAGATGCTGATGTAATGGCAATCATTTCTGCATGTGCAGTTGCATCTTTTAATAACTCAATTTGATTATATCCTTTACCAATTATTTGATTATTTCTAACTACTATAGCACCTACCGGAAATTCTTTATTTTTTAATGCCGTTTTAGCTTCAATAATTGCTTTTTGCATCCATTGTTCATGTATTTTACTCATAATTATAGATTAAGTATTGTTGTAGATACTATCCCAGAAGTTTCAGTTCTTAATCTTGAAATTCCTAAACTAACTTCTTTAAAACCTTTTTTCAATGAATATTCTACCTCTTCATCTGTAAAGTCTCCTTCCGGTCCAATCATAATACATCTACTATTGGTATTATTAATTGATAAATTAAGATGAATATTATTTTTTTTATTAAGATGTGCTATATATTTTTCTTTAGACGAAATTAGACTGAATACATTTTTAAATTTTATACAATCATCAATTTCAGGGAGAAATGCATTCTGTGTTTGTTTCATTGCTGATAATGCAATTTTATTTAATCTTTCCATATTAATATTTTTTCTTATAGTATTTTTACTAATTATAAAACTTACCCTATCAACACCAATTTCTACAATTTTTTCTAACATCCATTCAATTCTTTTATGATTTTTCGTAGGGCAAATAATTAAATGTACTTTAACTTTATTCTTTATGGTTTTTGTATTAATAATTTTAGTCTCACATTTATCTGA